>JAEEGL016791273.1_pt1 | contig 34253 bp, 34 predicted proteins | sample 9134231 | NCBI WGS metagenome assembly JAEEGL01 (sample SAMN16246548, study PRJNA631951) | gut metagenome | biome: gut microbiome; feature: rumen; material: fiber-attached | host: Bos | place: Iran: Karaj | collected 2018-10 | reverse complement strand
TCGCAGGGGGAGACGGTGTAGCCGTCCGCGCCCCGGCTCTCCCAGCGGCTGGCCTGCTCCGAGCCGTAGGCCCGGGAGATCACGGCCACCTCCGAGGCGACCATGAAGGCGCTGTAAAAGCCCACGCCGAAGCGGCCTATTATGTCCAGCTCCTCGCTGTCGGCCTTCTCCTTGTCCATACCCGCGGTGAAGGACGCGGATCCGGACCGGGCGATGACGCCCAGGTTGGACTCCAGCTCCTCGGCGGTCATGCCGATGCCGTTGTCGGAGATGGTGAGGGTGCGGTTTTCCCTGTCGGGCGTTACGCGGATGCGGAAATCCGCCCGGCTCATGCCCACGCCCTCGTCCGTCAGCGCCACGTAGCACAGCTTGTCTATGGCGTCGGACGCGTTGGAGATGAGCTCCCGGAGGAATATCTCCTTATGGGTGTAGATGGAATTTATCATCATGTCCAAGAGTTTCTTGGACTCGGCCTTGAACTGCTTTCTGGCCATTTTATCGCCTCCGATAGTTTTTTCGCCGCCCTGAGGCGGCCGCGGCTTTTGATACGAGGATATTATAGCACCGTCACCCGCCGGATTTATGAACAAACTGTGAATATTAGCACTCTAAAATCGAGAGTGCTAATATTATGCCGCCGCATTTCAATTATTTAAAGGGGCAGAGCACTTGACATGGAGCGCACTCCAGGTGGTAAAATATGCATAATGGGAGACCATGCGGGCCGTAAGCCCGCCTTAATTACGATATGGAGGATAGATCACGAGATGAAGAACAGTCTTACGAGTACCGCGAAGCTGTGGAACGGGGTGGAGATGCCCTGGTTCGGTCTTGGCACCTGGAGAGTCGACAATCTGGAGGACGCCAAGAACTCCGTGCGGATGGCGCTGGAGCTGGGCTACCGGGCCGTCGATACCGCCCCCGCCTACCGCAACGAGAGAGCCGTGGGCGAGGCTATCCGGGAGTCCGGCATTCCCCGGGAGCAGCTTTTCATCACCACCAAGCTGTCCGGCGAGAACGGCTACGATCTGGCCTACTCCGGTCTTGAGAAGAGCCTGAAGGAGCTGGGTATGGATTACCTTGACCTGTATCTCATCCACTGGCCCAGACCCAGCGAGGGCAGATACGTGGAAGCCTTCAAGGCCATGATGGAGCTGATGGAGGCCGGAAAGATCAGGGCTATCGGCGTTTCCAACTTCCTGCCCGAGCATATGGAGAAGATACACGACGAGCTGGGCATCTACCCCATGGTGAACCAGGTGGAGTGCCATCCCCGCTATCAGCAGATCGAGCTGAAGAAGTACTGCAGGGAAAAGGGCGTACAGCTTGAGTGCTACTCCCCCCTCATAAACGGTCAGCTGGCCACGGCCCCCGCCATACAGAGCGTGCTGGACCCCATCGCGAAGAAGCACGGCAAGAACGTTTTCCAGATCTGCCTGCGCTGGCAGCTGGACAGCGACGTGGTGTGCATCTCCAAGAGCCTGCACAGAGAGCGCCTTGCCCAGAACGCCGACATCTTCGATTTCGAGCTGGACGCGGAGGATATGGCCGCCATCGCCACCCTGGACAACGGCGACAAGCTGCTGCCCGAGCCCGACCACATCTTCGTGCCCAACCCCAACGGCAAGCGTCCCGACCCGAAGATAATCAAGTAAATACATAATATTATTGAGAAAGGTGATGTGAAATGATAGACAATATTAAATGCACTACCACTCTTTCCAACGGCGTCAAGATGCCCTGGCTGGGGCTGGGCGTTTTCCAGATCCGCGATCTGGACGAGTGCCGCGCCGCCGTCACCGCCGCCCTGGACTGCGGCTACCGCGCCATAGACACCGCCGCCGGTTACCGCAACGAGGAGGCCGTGGGTGAGGCCGTCCGCTCCTACGGCATACCCCGGGAGGAGATTTTCGTCACCTCCAAGCTGTCCGGCGAGAACGGCTACGACAGAGCCTACACCGAGCTGGACAACACGCTTGGCAAGCTGGGCTTCGACTATCTTGACCTGTACCTCATCCACTGGCCCCGTCCCCACGAGGACAAATACGTGGAGACCTTCAAGGCCTTCCGGGAGATGTACGAGGCGGGCAAGATAAGGGCCATCGGCGTTTCCAACTTCCCCCCCGAGATCATCGACCGGGTCTACAAAGAGGTGGGCATATATCCCATGGTGAACCAGGTGGAGTGCCATCCCCGCTTCCAGCAGCTCAGGCTGAAGGAGTACTGCAGGGATAAGGGCATCCAGCTGGAGTGCTACTCCCCGCTGATGAACGGTCAGCTGGCGGGGGTGGACGCGGTGCAGAACGTGCTGCGGCCCATCGCCGAGAAGTACGGCAAGACCGTTTACCAGATATGCCTGCGCTGGCAGCTGGACAGCGGCGTGGTGTGCATAGCCAAGTCCGTCCACGCCGAGCGGATCCTGCAGAACTCACAGATATTCGATTTCGCCCTGGACGCCGACGATATGGCAAAGATCGCCGCCCTGGACAACGGCCAGCATATATTCCGCGACCCCTATGACGATCTGGGCCCCGTGGTCCACTACGCGATAAACTGACGGAGCATGGAGTCAACGACCGGCGCACCCATCGGGTGCGTCGGTTTTTCGATATAATATTATCGAATAACAGAAAAAATATATTGACAAGCGGCGGGGAAGGTGATATCCTGCCTGTCACAGGGAGGTGGATAGGATGAAAAACAGACTGACCTTATTCACAAAATATCTGCTGGACGCGATGTTCTGGCTGGGCATAGCCTGCGAGGCGGCCCTGCCGTGGCTCATCAAGATAGGGGGACGATTTTATCCCCACCTGCGGGACTATTACCTGCTGCACGTCATCCTCCTGCTCATATCCGGCGCGGGGGCGATAGTTATAGTCTTCGAGCTGCGGCGCATGTTCCGCACCGTGCTGGCGGGCAGTTGCTTCGTGCGGGAGAACGTGACGAGTCTGCGGCGCATGGGCTGGGTGTCCATGGGCATAGCCGCGGTGACGGCGGTACGCGTGGCGGTGCTGATTACTCCGGCAACGCTCATAATCGTGGCGGTGTTCTTCATAGCCGGACTTTTCTCCTTCGTGCTGGCGGGGGTCTTTGACCAGGCCGTCAGTTACAAGGAGGACAGCGACTTTACGATATGAGGTGACGATATGATAGTGGTGAATCTTGACGTCGTCATGGCAAAGCGGAAGATCGGCACGGGGGAACTGGCCAAAAAGGTGGACCTGACCATGGCGAACCTGTCCATACTCAAAAACAACAAGGCCCGGGCCGTCCGGTTCTCCACGCTGGACGCGCTGTGCAAAGCCCTTGACTGTCAGCCCGGGGATATCCTGGAGTACATTCCGGGAGGGGAGAACGAAGATGAGTGAACAATATGATATGACCGGCGCCCCGGAGCCGGAGAGCGTTCCCGTCCAGCCTGTGACGGAGGGGACGGCGTCTCAGACTTATCAGACGGCCACGGCGCCGCAGCCCGCCCCCGAGGGGCCGCTCCACGCAAAGCTGCGGGAGGGCTTTACGCGGTATCTGGGCGCCGCGGCCATAGTAGGGCTGACCTTCGCGCTGACGTTCACAGACACCGCGTGGAACGGGGTCAACGCCCTGATATTCACGGCGGTGCTGATCGCCTGCACCGCGTATATACTGAAGGGTCTTGGCGCGTGGCCAGCGGGGGACGGCGTTTTCTGCTGCGCCGGAATGGCGCTGCTGGCGGGGGTGATACCCTTCACCATGAACGGGTTCGTCCAGCTGGTCAGCGGCGCGGGGATAGTCGTGCTGCTGGCGATACTGCTGCTGTCCGCTTTCGGCGACATGCGGGGCTGGTACTTCGGAAAGCTCTTCGGAGCGGGTATGTCCCTTTTCTTCGGCGCCCTCGTCAAGGTCGGGGAGCCGGTGACGTACCTGTGGCGGGTGCTGGCGGGAAAGAAAGCGAAAAAACCCGACGGCAAGGCCGGTTACGTGCTGATGGGGCTGGCGATCGCTCTGCCGCTGGCGATCTTCGTATCCTGGCTGCTGGCTCTGGCCGACAGCGTCTTCGCCGACGTGCTGGGCAGGATATTTGACCTGAACGTCAGCGTATCCCACGCGGTGAGCGTGATCATCGAGGGCATAGTCTGGTTCGCCGTGATTACGATATTCTTCTACGCCCTTATCTCCCGGCAGACGGACCGGCCAGTACCGTCCGACACCAGGGAGCTCAGACAGTGGGAGAGCGTTGTCGCCGTGACGTTCACGGCGGTGCTGCTGGTGATATACGCCGTGTTCTGCTTCATTCAGATACGCTATCTGTTCGCGGGCCTCATCATGGGGGACATGAAGCTGCCCGGGGGCACCTCCTACGCGCAGTACGCGAGAGAGGGCTTCTTCCAGCTGCTGTTCGTGTCCGCGCTCAACGGCCTGATCGTGCTGCGCTGCACCCGCCGGTTCGGACGGGGCAGGGCGCTGCAGATCATACTCACGGCCATTTGCGCCTGCACCTATATAATGATGCTCTCCTCCGCCCTGCGCATGACGCTCTACGTGCAGACCTACGGTCTGACCTTCCTGCGAATCCTGGTTTGGTGGTTCCTGGCGGTGCTGGCCATACTGATGGGGGCGATCCTGGTCTTCATCTACCGGCCGGGCTTCCCTCTGCTGCGGTTCTTCGTGGCGGTGGGGCTGGCGTCCTGGCTTATCCTGGCGTACTCCCGGCCCGACAGATTATCCGTGCTGTACAACAATTATCGCTTCGGTGAGAAGGCGGCGTCGCTCTACCGCCCGGAGCTGGACGGCGTGGGACCCGCGGCGAGGCTGGGCTGGTTCGATCAGAAGAACTACTGGGAAAGCGGCGTCATGCGGGAGATCGAATCACGGACGGCGGAGCGTGATCTCCGCGCCTTCAATATCGCCCTGGACGAGGCCGCCGGGGCCATGAAAACTGGTTAAATCAACAACAAAAAGCGCTTCCGGGAAAAAGTCAACCCGGGAGCGCTTTTTTGGCGTTAAAAGCGGGAAAACGACAGAATTTACATAACTTTTGCTTGCGAATATTATGGTACTTTGCAACTTTAATCACTGTATAATCGCCTGAGTATTGTATATTTTTCACATTGACAGCCTGTCCTGTTTTGATACAATATACGACAACAAAGAAGATCGTCTTCAGGACGGGGAGGTTTCCATGAAATCGACGGGAATAGTCAGAAAGGTTGACGAACTGGGGAGAATAGTGCTTCCCATCGAGCTGCGCAGAACGCTGGACATAGCCGAAAAGGACCCGCTGGAGATATACGTGGACGAGGACGCGGTCATCCTCAGAAAGTACGAGCCCAGCTGCACCTTCTGCGGCCGCGGCACCAACGTCGTGGATTTCCACGGGAAAAACATCTGCTCTTATTGCCTTGAGGAGCTCAAAGAGATATAATAAAAGCATCAGCTTGTCACTGACGCCGCCCCGGACGCCGTAAGCGATCGGGGCGGCGTATTAAAGTTTAATCCGGAGAGGAGAGATACGATGGCGGCGTCGTCCAGGATCGGCAGTGATCTTACGCAGGGCAGCATTTTCAAGACCCTTATTAAGTTCGCCTTCCCCATAATGCTGGCAAATCTCGTCCAGCAGCTTTACAATACGGTGGACCTCATCATCATAGGCCGGTTCGTGGGCAGCGTGGGTACCGTGGGCGTGTCCACCGGCGGCGACGTGGTGAACATGCTCACCAACTTCGCCGTGGGCTTCGCGGCGGCGGGCGAGATATACATATCCCAGCTTTCCGGCGCCAGGGAATATAAGAAGATAACCACCGCCATGGGCACCCTCATCACCGTGATGATGGGCGCGTCCCTGGTGTTCGCCGCCGTGAGCATAGCCGGCTGCACCACCATTCTGGGCTGGCTGCACTGTCCCGAGGCAGCCTTCGGTCAGGCGGAGAGCTACATGATAATCACCGCCCTCGGCCTGCCCTTCATCTACGGCTACAACGCCATCTGCGCCTGCCTTCGCGGAATGGGCGAGTCGAAGCGGCCCTTCATCTTCGTGCTGATAGCCGCCGTGTCCAACATATTCATGGACCTTCTGCTGGTGGTGGTATTCAAGCTCGAGGCCGCCGGCACCGCCATCGCCACCATAGCCGCCCAGATGATCTCCTTCGGCGCGGCCTACGTCTTCATGTACCGCAACAAAGAGCATTTCGACTTCGATTTCAAGCTCAAATCGTATAAGATAAACAGGGAAGCGCTGAAAATGCTCCTGCGTCTGGGCGTCCCCAGAGCCATAATGATGACCTTCATCAACCTGTCCCAGATGTACTGCAGCTCCCTGGTGAACCGCTACGGACTGGTGGAGAGCGCCGTCAACTCCGTGGGCAACAAGATCCAGCGCTTCCTCAACATCATAATCATGTCCATCGACTCCTCCGCCGCCGTCATGGTGGGACAGAACCTGGGCGCGAGGAACGTGGAAAGAGCCAAGCAGGCCGTCTATTCCGCCCTGAAGGTGACGATGGGTATGATGGTGGTGAACATCCTCATGGCCATCTTCATCCCCGACAAGATATTCGGCCTTTTCAACAACGAGCCCGACGTGGTGGCCCTGGGCGTAAGGTATATGCGCATCAACATCATCGCCTTCGTCCTCAGCGCCGTGATGGGTCCCTTCCAGGCGGTGGTCACCGGCTCCGGCAACGCCATGCTCAACTTCTTCTCCGGCGTGCTTGACAGCGTGGTGCTGCGCATCGGCATAAGCCTTACGCTGGCCTACGTGTTTGACATGGGCGTCATCGGCTTCTTCTACGGCAACGCCCTGGCCCGGTTCGCCCCCTTCTGCATCAACATCTGGTACTTCTACTCCGGGCGCTGGACGAGGCGGCACCTGCTGGACTCCGTCAAAAAGGAGCCGGAGGAGGAAGAAGCGCAGTAACGATCATCAGGACAAAAACGGGAAAGACGCGGTCTTTCCCGTTTTTTGATAAATGTTGACACGCTGCGGCGAAATATAATATTATATGGTAAAAGCGCTCCAAATCGAAACGAGAGCTGGTGAATCTTATGAAAAAGATCATAGCGATACTTCTTATCGCGGCCATGGTGTTCTCCCTTGCCGCCTGCGGCAAAAAGGCTGAGCCCGCCGCCGACACCGGGGACGGGGAGACGTTCTCCGGCACGGAACTGAAGACTCCGGAGATAAAGGAACCGGAAAAGGAGCCCGAAAAAGAGCCGGACAAGCCCGACGAGCCGGCGGTCCCCTCCGGCGACGCCGGGACGGATGCGCCCGCCGCCACAGCCCCGGCCAACGATACGCCCGCCGCTGCCTCCGAGCCCTCCCCTCTGAAGGCGGGTTATTATGAGACCATGGACGGCGACTGGATGTATCTCCTTGAGGCGGGCTACGGCATGTTCCGCTCCTCCTACGGCGGCACCACGTATTTCGACGGCCTGGAGTGGGCCGACGACTATCTGTGGTTCGAGTTCGAGGAGGAAGAGACCGATTTCACCTTTGACGGCAGAAGGCTCTCCTTCACCGCCGACGGGCAGGATTTCCAGATGAAGTACACCGGTCTCCGGGACGACGTATACCTGGGTCCCGGCCCCGGCGAGTACGATCTGACAGGCACTTACTCCACCAACATGGGCTCCCGCCTGACGCTGGAGGAAAACGGCAAGGGATTCCTTCTGCTCGACTCGGAAGAGCAGGATCTCCTCTGGGGCTACGACGGCATCGTGGGGCGCAACTTCATCCTGTTCGGCAGCTTTATCTCCGTACCCGACATGGAAGACGGTTTGATGGAGGTGTTAACGCCCGACAACCTCTGGCGTTTCTTCTCCCCCGACGAGGGCGGCGCCGCCGTCAGTTACGATAAGGCATTCTACAACGACAACGAGATATTCTCTCCCTTCGGCGAGCAGAACTTCCACGTGCTGCTGCCCGGCGGCGACTGGCACTGCAACCTCAACGACGACGGCGTCTATCAGCTCGTGAACAACTCCGCCGAATACGGTTATGCCCAGATACAGATAGCCGGCGAGGACTTCGGCGAGGCCGTGAATTACGACGACCTGCGGAATACTATCGACGATTTCATCAAGAGCGTCGGCGCCGAGGGCTATTCCGCTGACGACGCCGTCGAGGGCACGCTCAGCGGCTATGACGCCGTGGGCCTGGAACTTTACGTCAGCTCCGACGGCATCGACATCCCTGTATTCATCGTGGCGTGGTACAGCGGCAGCTATATGTACCTGGCCACCGTGCTCAGCTCGGAGGCGGTGTTCGACGCCGCCTACGACGAGCTCGACGGAATGCTCTACACCTTCCAGACGGCGGAGGACTTCATCGGCGGCAAGACGCTGGCCAGTCTGTCCGGCACCGAGATATCCAGCCCCGCCGACGAGGTGAACTTCACAGCCATCCTGGTGGACGACAGCTGGGTCACCGATACGTATCACGGGGATAACGGCGTGGCACTCTATACGATCGTTTTGCCGGACGGCTCCGCCAAGATATCCATTTCCTATAATTACTTCGGCTTTGAGTGCTATACAGAGACTATGGACGGAGTGTTGGACAAGCTGGTGAACGACGGCGTGGCGGAGGACAACCCCGGTCTTGTGGTGTACGAAAAGTACGAAGTGACAATCGGCGGCTACAAGGGCAGGGCGGTGGATTATGAGGGCCCCGTAAACGGCACCGCTGCGGTCTGGACCACCGACGTGAGCATGTATACCATGGTGATGGTGTGCAGCGACGAGTCCTATGACAACGCCTACGAGGTTATGAAAGGCATCGCCCAGTCCTTCGAGATCATAGAGTAAGAATAAGATAACGAAAAAGGGAAAGGCCCCGACGGCTCTTCTTAGGGAAGCTGTCTGAGGCGGTAATCGCCCGCTTGAAAGAATATAAAATCGGCGTGACCATTTCGGTCACGCCGATTTCGTCTTTTGGATCGTGTGGGGCAAAATCCCATGCTGACCGGCGTGGTCAATTACCCCGCTTTCAAAGGGAAGGAGGCACATCCTTACGAAGCGCCTCCTTCCGGTCTTTCCCTTTTTCGTTTACGACAGAGCCACGTCCAGCACCATCATCACGGCAAAGCCCGCGGCTGCGCTGAGGGTGCCCGCGTCGGATATGCCTCCCTCGTGGAACTCCGGGGCCAGCTCCTCCAGCACCACGTAGAACATGGCTCCCGCGGCGAAGGACAGTATCCAGGGCAGAAGGGGAGTCATGGCGGCGGTGAGGAGCAGGGTGAACACAGCCCCCGCCGGCTCCACCGCGCCGGAGGCCACGCCCATGGCGAAGGCCCTTCCCCGGCCCATGCCCTGGCCCGCCAGAGGCATGGATATCACCGCCCCCTCCGGCAGGTTCTGCAGCGCTATGCCCGCCGCGGCGGCCAGCACCGACGCCGCCGTCACCCCCGGCACCCGTGACAGAAGGGCCGAGAGCAGTACGCCCACCGCCATTCCCTCCGGCAGATTGTGCAGCGTAACGGCCAGCACCAGCATGGCCGAGCGGCTCGTGAGCCGGGGACCGGGGACGCCCCCGTTGGCGTGGAGATGGGGGATGATGTTGTCAAGAGCCGACAGGAACACGGTACCCAGCAGGAACCCGCCCGCCGGCGGCAGCCATGACGCCGCCTCCGTCCGGGAGGCCATGTCTATGGCGGGCAGCAGCAGCGACCACACCCCCGCCGCCAGCATGACCCCGGCGGCAAAGCCGCTGAGGGCCGTCTGTACCCAGCTTTTTATCTCCCCCCGCAGGAGAAACACCAGCGCCGCCCCCAGCGACGTGCCGATGAACGGTATGATTATGCCGCAGGCGACGGCAAGAGAATCCGACATCTTTCGACCTCCGGGTTTATTTGGCGGGTCTGCCCCGCCGGTAACAGACTATGCCGGAGGGGAGGGAGACGCCACAGCGGACGGCCCGGTCCGCCGCCTCCTCAAATTAGTTTGACAAAAGGTGAGAAAGATAATAAACTTATACCAATATGGGCGAATACGGGCGCTGCAGAGCGCGCCTTTTGAATATCTTGCAGGCTGATATGGCCGGAAGGAGATCGATATGGCCAGATATACCCCGGAAGACATCGTCAGAATGGTAAAAGAGCAGAACGTGGAGTTCATCCGCATGCAGTTCACCGATATATTCGGCCAGCTCAAGAACGTGACAATCACCCAGTCCCAGATAGAGAAGGCCGTCAGCAACGAGATAATGATAGACGGCAGCTCCATCGAGGGCTTTACCCGCATACACGAGTCTGATCAGTATCTCTATCCGGATCTGGACACCTACGTCCTTCTGCCCTGGAAGCCCCAGCGGGGCAACGTGGCCCGGCTCATCTGCGACGTGTACAACCCCGACGGTACCCCCTTCGTGGGCGATCCCCGGGGCAACCTGAAGCGGATGCTGAAGAAGGCCGCCGATATGGGCTACTCCTTCAACGTGGGTCCCGAGTGCGAGTTTTTCCTGTTCGAGACCGATGAGAACGGCCGTCCCACCACCACCACCGGCGACGAGGCCGGTTACTTCGACCTGGGTCCCATGGACCACGGCGACAGCACCCGTCAGGAGATCGTTTTCGCCCTGGAGGACATGGGCTTCGAGATAGAGGCGTCCCACCACGAGTGCGCCGCCGGTCAGCATGAGATAGACTTCAAGTACGCCGACGCCCTCACCGCCGCCGACAACATAATGACCTTCAAGCTGGCGGTGAAGACCATCGCCCAGAAGAACGGCCTTCACGCCACCTTCATGCCCAAGCCCATTTACGGCATAGCCGGCTCCGGCATGCACACCAATATGTCCCTTTTCAAGGACGGTAACAACATATTCTACGACGAGGCGGGAGACCTGCGGCTTTCAAAGGAGTGCTACGGCTTCATCGCCGGCATCCTTGCCCACGTAAAGGGCATGAGCGCCATCACCAACCCTCTGGTGAACTCCTACAAGCGGCTGGTGCCGGGCTACGAGGCACCCTGCTATCTGGCGTGGAGCGCGGCCAACCGCAGCGCCATGGTGAGGATACCCTCCTCCCGGGGCAAGGGCACCCGTATAGAGCTCCGTTCTCCCGACCCCACCTGCAACCCCTATCTCAGCTTCTCCCTGTGCCTGGCGGCCGGACTTGACGGCATGATCAAGGGCCTGACGCCTCCGGCGGAGATAGCGGAGAACATTTACGAGATGAACGAGGGCCTTCGCAGGGCCCACGGCATAGACAGCCTTCCCGGCTCTCTCGAGGAGGCCCTCATCTGCCTGGAGCACGACGCCCTTATGCGGGAGGTGCTGGGCGAGCACATCTACACCCAGTACACCGAGGGCAAGTGGAGAGAGTGGGAGGAGTACCGCACGAGAGTGTCCAACTGGGAGATAAACCGCTACATGGTCCTTTACTGATCTGACTGGAGGCAAGAGCATGGAAAAGTACGGCTACGGCGCCGACGTGGGCGGCACCACTGTAAAGATAGGCTTTTTCACCAGCTCCGGCGAACTGCTGGAGAAATGGGAGATCGACACCGACACCGCCTCCGGCGGCGAGGCCATCCTGCCCGACGTGGCGGAGAGCATCAAGGGCCACATGGCGAAAAAGGGCATAACCGCGCAGGACGTTCTCGGCGTGGGCGTGGGAGTACCCGGCCCCGTGGCCGACGGCGTCGTCAACGGCTGCGTAAATCTGGGCTGGGGCGTTGTGGACGTGGAGAAAATGCTGTCCGGCCTTCTGGGCATGAACGTGAAATGCTCCAACGACGCCAACGTGGCGGCTTTGGGAGAACTGTGGATGGGCGGCGGCAAGGGAAGCCGTCAGCTTGTGATGATAACCCTCGGCACCGGCGTGGGCGGCGGCATCGTCGTGGACGGCAAGATAGTCAACGGCAGCCACGGCGCCGGCGGCGAGGTGGGCCACATCCGCATCAACGACGATGAGACCGTCCCCTGCGGCTGCGGCAACTGCGGCTGCTTCGAGCAGTACGCCTCCGCCACGGGCCTGGTGCGCACCGCAAAGCGCATGCTGGAGGAGTCCGACGCCCCCTCGAAGCTCAGGGATACGGAGCTGACCAGCAAGAATATATGGGACCTTTCCAAGGATGGAGACACCTTGGCCCGGGAGATAACCGATTCCTTCTGCGACAGCCTCGGCAAGGGCTGCGCCGTCATAGCCGCCGTGGTGGACCCGGAGATAATCGTGCTGGGCGGCGGCGTCAGCAAGGCCGGTCAGCAGCTGGCCAGCGGGGCGCAGAAGGCGTTTTTGAAGTACGCCTTCCACGGCTGCCGCAACACCCGCTTCGAGCTGGCCCGTCTGGGCAACGACGCGGGCATCTACGGCTGCATGTACATGCTGCTGTGACGCGAATTTAAAAAGAAAAAAGAGCCGCCGCGACCGTGTGCGCGGCGGCTCTGCTTACGGAAGAGGGCAGACCATGTTCTTTGAAGAGAAATACACCCCCCGCATGGCAGATTTCGACCGCAGGGGGCGAATGAGCCTTTCGTCGCTGCTGTGCATCATAGAGGACATCGGCGGCCATCACTCCCACGCCGCCGGGGACGACGTCTATTCAAACCTGCGGGAGGGCGTGGCGTGGATCAACGCCCAGTGGCGGGTGCGTATAACGGCCCTGCCCGGGATGTTCGACTCCGTCACCGTCACCACCTGGGCCAGGGAACTGACGAATCCAGTATCGGTGCTCAGAGATTACACCGTGGCGGACGGGAAAGGCGATATCCTCGTGCGGGCGGAGGCCAAATTCGCTCTCATCGAGGCGAAAACGGGGAGGATAATGCGGATCGGGCCGGACAGGTACGAGCCCTACGGCCCGGAGACGAAGGCCCTTTTCGATACTCCCATGCCGCGGCTCCGGCCCCCTGCCGATATGGGGGAGGCCGTCCCCGTGGCGCTGCGCAGGGCGGATATGGACTTCAACGGCCACGTGCACAACACCCGCTATCTGGATCTGGCCGCGCAGGCCATGCCCGAGGACGCCTTCGAGAACGTGACCGGCATCGATATAGCCTACCGCAGGTCGCTGACGGAGGGTGAAAATGCCGCCGTCGCCGTCAAAGACGTGCCGGAGGGGCGGTTCGCCGTGATTTACGGCGGCGACGGCCCCAGCTGCTTCATCCGACTGCTGGAGGGGGAGGATCGACCGTGACGATTACGTATGAAAAAGCCGTCCCGGCGGACGCGGGACGGATAGAGGAGCTTTTTGAAGAGATGCTGCGGACCATATTCCGTACGGAGGACGTGTCCGCCTACGGTGACGCCGGAACCGACGGGTACTTCGGCGGCGAGGACGTGATATTCGTGGCCAGGGAAGGGGACTTCATCGCCGCCTTCGTGTCCGTGGAGGTCCACCGGGGCGAGGAGTACGGCGACTATATCTATCTGAACGATTTTTGCGTCACGGAGGGGTACAGGAACAGGGGCATAGGCTCAAGGCTCATGGACATGGCCGAAGAGTACGCCGCTTCCCTGACGATAAGCACCGTCGCCCTCCACGTGGAAAAGTCCAACGAGGGGGCCCGCCGCCTCTACGGGCGCCGGGGCTACGGCGTTTTCCGGGACGACGGCAGCCGGGTGCTGATGACGAAAACGATATAAAAAAGCAGGCGCCGGGCGCCTGCTTTTTTTGTGCGGATCAGTCCGTAAAGCCTATCTCGGCCCTGCCCAGCATGTCGAGGGCGGTAAGGGCCTTTTCGCCGCAGAGACCGCTGTTGATGGCGGCGAAGCCCTTGTGATCGTCGCAGAAGCTGACAAAGCTCCAGTCACTGCCTCCGTCGTAGTACCCGATCCAGGCGCTGCTGCCGGAGGGAAAATCGACCTTCTCCTCGGTCAGACCGGTGCCGCATACGCCGAAGGACTCCCAGTATTTGACCTCGGCGTACTGGCTTCTGTCGCCGCTCTTCCAGAAACATATGCCGAAGCTGCCGCCGTTATCGTCGTTTATTTCCTCCCACTCCCAGCCCTCGGGCATTGGAAGGGAGATAAAAATATCCCCCAGCTCAGCCACGGCGAGATTTTCCTCCGTTATCTCGTCAGGCTCGTCGGGCGGCACATCAGGGGAATCTGATGGCTCTGCCGCCGCGCTTATCTCGGCGGCTGTGCTCTCCGGCGGCGCGGTTTCGATTTCGATTTCCGGCACGGGTTCATCTTTTTCAGGCAGGGGAGAGGCCTTCGTTACGGCACATCCGGACAGGGCAAACAGCGTCAAAGCGGCCAGTGCGGCAGCGATCGTCTTTTTCATATGGTGTTCTCCTTTCGGGGGTTTGTCCTTTTAGACGCGCCGGCGGGGAAAAATGTTCCGAAAATGCGGATGAGATCTATCTCCTCCGCTTTTCTTATCTTTTGTACTTTTTAACGCCCTCTTCGTATATGTTGCGGCCTTCTGCGTCGATGCCGACGATCAGGGGCATGCGCTCCACGGTCAGTTCCTTGACGGACTCGGTGCCGAACTCGGGGAAGGCCACCTCCCGGGCGGCCTTGATGCATTTGGCGATGAGGGCGCCGGTGCCGCCCACGGCGCAGAAATAGACGGCGCCGTTTTTTATCATGGACAGCACCACCTCGGGGGAGCGGTTCCCCTTGCCTATCATGGCCGTCAGGCCCAGGTCCAGAAGGCGGGGGGTGAATTTGTCCATCCTGCCGGAGGTGGTGGGGCCGCAGGCGCCGAACACCGTGCCGGGCTTTCCCCGGGTGGGGCCGGCGTAGTATATGACCGCGCCGTTTACGTCGAAGGGCAGGGGCTCGCCCGCGTCCAGCAGGTCGAAAAGAGCCTGATGAGCCTCGTCCCGGGCGGTGTAGACGGTGCCGGTCAGATAGACCCGGCTGCCGACGGACAATTCCGGTATGGCCGCCTTCAGTTCGGAGACGTGCAGGGCGAACTCAGCCATCGTTCTCCTCTCCGTCCTCATCCTCTCCGCGGGAGGCGGATATCTCGGCGGCGATGGCCTGGAACCGCTGGTCCGCCGCGTCGAGACTGGCGGTTATGCCGCCGATGGCCTCCGCGGTGACGGTCAGCTCCGCCCGGACTTTTCGGGCGCTCTCCTCCACGTCGGCTCTGACGGCGGCGCAGGCCTGCCGTGCCTCGCCGACTACGGAAAGGGCCTTCTCCGCGGCCTCCCGCCGGGCGGCCTGTGCCCCGTCAACGGCGGAGCGCAGCTCCTCCTTAACCTGTTCAAGCTCCGCCTCAAGGGCGGACTTCGCCCCGGCCAGCTCCTCGTTGAGGGCGGTCAGGTCGTCCCGCTCCTTCTGATAGGCGTTTCTCTGGGCGGCCAGCTTCTCGATGTATTCGATAACGTCGTGGCGGTCAAATCCGCCGAAAACCTGAGTCTTGAAATTTCCCTTCTGCTCGTCCATTCCTTTTCACCAGCCTTAAGATGGGATTACCCGTACATTCTATCATAAGCGACAAATTAAAACAAGAATTAAGGCCCCGCCGCACTTTACACCGGGAAACTTTTTTGCTATAATACCCCTTGCGGCTGAAAACCGCGTTATATGCGCCCGTAGTGTAATGGATAACACGTCGCCCTCCGGAGGCGAAGAGTGTGGGTTCGAGTCCCGCCGGGCGTGCCAGAAAAGTGATTTGTCTTTCGACAAATCACTTTTTTTGACGCAGCCGCTTTACGCTGCGCCGCGCGGAGATACGGTCCCGCCGCGGCAATAAAGAAACGGACGGTGGTTTTATGACGAAAAAGCTGTTTGTTCAGGCCATGGCAAAGTATTTTGCGGGAGTCATCCTGGTGGGGGCGCTGCTGTTCCTGCCCGCCGGGACGCTGCGGTGGCCCGGCGGATGGCTTTTCATGGCGATCCTTTTCATCCCCATGTTCTGCGCCGGACTGGTGATGATGGCAAAAAGTCCTGCCCTGCTTGAGAAAAGGCTCAGCGCGAAGGAGCGGGAGGGGGAGCAGAGGACCGTGGTGGCCCTCAGCGGCTTGATGTTCCTGGCGGCCTTCGTCATGGCGGGACTGTCCTTCCGCTTCGGGTGGCTGCAGCTGCCGAAATGGCTCACGTACGCGGGCGCGGCGCTTTTCCTGGGCGCCTACGCCCTCTACGGCGAGGTGCTTCGGGAGAACGAATATCTCTCCCGGACCATCGAGGTGCAGGAGGGGCAGAAGGTGGTGGACACCGGCCTTTACGGTCTGGTGCGCCATCCCATGTACGCCGCCACGCTGATACTTTTCCTCTCCATGGGGCTGGTGCTGGGCGCTCTTATATCCTTTTTGATACTGCTGTTTTACGTGCCCATCATCGTCAAGCGCATACTCAACGAGGAAAAGGTGCTTACCGAGGGACTGGAGGGCTACGGCGAGTACGTGGAGAAGGTCAGATACCGTCTGGTGCCCTTCGTATGGTGAGAGGAAAGCCCCGCCGCGCACTTTGAGATTTACAAAAAGCCTCGATTATGGTATACTCTTGCCGTTTGAACGACTTGAACCGGATTTTTGATCCTCGGGGGTAAGGAAATGGAAAAGCTCTTGTGGCTCGTCATCACGATAATCGCCGGCGCGGCGGGAGGCATCACGCTGAAAAAGCTCAAGGTCCCCGCGGGCCCGCTGGTTGGCGCCATCATCGTGGTGGGAACGCTGAACATACTCACCGGCAAAATGTACATGCCCACGGAGGTGAAGATACTCACCAAGACCGTGGCGGGACTGTTCATAGGCATGTCCGTCACCAGGGACAGCGTGCGCTCCCTCCTGAAGCTGATAAAGCCCGCGGTGATACTTGTCGTGTGCATCATCGGGCTGTGCCTGGGCATGGGCTTCATCTTCTATTTCGCCTCAGATTTCAATTTCCCGACGGCGCTGTTCGCCGTGGCCCCCGGCGGCATAACCGATATGTCCCTGCTGGCCATGGACATGGGCGGCGACTCCTCCGTGGTGGCCCTTCTGCAGGTGGTGCGGCTGCTGTCCGTGTATCTGGTGTCTCTGCCGCTGGTGCAGGTGGTAGGCAAAATCGCCGCCAAACGCAAGGCGAAAAAAGAGGGCGTTGAGTACACGGCGCCGGAGCCCTCCGAGCAGGTCAGAGCTGCGGAGAAGAAAAAGTCCCTGCCCAAAGACGAGAAGAAAAAACGCATCATCTTCGCCGCTGCGGTGGCCGTCGTCGGCGGCGCCATCGGCTGGGCGCTGGGCGAGCTGCTGGATTTCTCCTCCGCCATACTCATAGTCACCATGATAGTGGTGGCCGCCGTGAACATAAAGACCGACAGACTGTACATGCCCAGGGACGTGCGCGTGGCCACCCAGATACTCAGCGGCTCCCTCATAGGTCTTAACATGAACGCCGCGTCCCTTGAATCCCTCAAGAGCGCCGTTATCCCCGCGCTGCTCATAGTCGTGGGCTTCACGATCATCAACATCACCCTGGCCGTGATCCTCAGCCGCTCCACCGGCATGGACATAGTCACCGCCATGATGTCCTCCTCCGCCGGCGGCGCTACGGAGTTCGCCCTGCTGGCCCCGGATTTCAACGCCGACGCCCCCACCGTCTCCGTGCTGCAGCTGGCCCGGCTGACCATAACCGTGGCCCTGTTCCCGATCATAATAAAGATCCTGGCGGGGTCCTTCGCGTAAAACGGAATATAAGAGAAAACGGACCCGGCAGGGTCCGTTTTTTTGCCCGCCGACGGCCCGGAGCCCTTGCAATGACGGCCGGGCGAATATATAATAAAATCGATAATTATTTGCAGGTACGGGAGTGCGGGGCCTCACGCCCCGGAAAACGTATTTTACCGACTAAGGAGGAAAGGTATAATGTCAGATTATCTCGGAAAGGACACCTTCAAGCTGGGCTTCGGTCTCATGCGCCTGCCCAAAAATCCCGACGGCTCCATAGATATCCCCCAGGTTTGCAAAATGGCGGATATGTTCATCGAGGCCGGAGGCACCTATTTCGACACCGCTTACGTGTACAACAACGGCGACAGCGAGAGAGCCTTCAAGGCCGCGGTGGCCGACCGCTTCCCCCGCAGCGCCTACACCATCGCCACCAAGCTCAACGCCAATAACGCGTCCATCCACAACGCAGAGGAGGCCAAGGCCGAGTTCGCCACCAGCCTTGAGCGCACCGGCGCCGGATACTTCGACTACTATCTGCTCCACGCTCTCCAGCGGGGCAGCTACGTCACCTACGACAAGTACGGCATCTGGGATTTCGTCAAGGAGCAGCGTGACAAGGGCCTCATCAAGCACTGGGGCTTCTCCTTCCACGCCGACCCCGAGCTGCTGGAGGAACTGCTTACCGCCCATCCCGACGTGGATTTCATCCAGCTGCAGATCAACTACGCCGACTGGGAGAACCCCGGCATCCGCGCCCGGGAGTGCTACGAGGTGGCCCGCCGCCACAACAAGCCCATCACCGTGATGGAGCCCATCAAGGGCGGCGCCCTTGCCGACCCCATCCCCGCCGTGCAGGAGATACTCAAGGCCGCCGCGCCTGATATGTCCCTGGCCAGCTGGGCCATACGCTACGTGGCCAGCATGGACGGCATCATCACCGTGCTGTCCGGCATGTCCAATATCGCCCAGATGGAGGACAACCTCAGCTATATGCGCAATTTCAAGCCCCTTGACGAGGCCGAGCAGGACGTGATCCGCCGGGCTCAGGAGGCTATCCAGGGCGACAAGGCCATCGCCTGCACCGCCTGCCACTACTGCACCGAGGGCTGCCCCATGAACATACCCATCCCCGAGATCTTCGCCGTAAGCAACCGGCAGCGGGGCAACGAGGCCTTCCGTACCCGCAGGGAGTACAGTATCGCCACCGAGGGCAGAGGCAAGGCCAGCGACTGCATAGAGTGCGGCCAGTGCGAGGGCGCCTGCCCCCAGCACCTGCCCATTATCGAGCTGCTCAAGACCTGCCGCTCCATGGAGTAAGACCCGCTCACAACGGCAAAACGCCGCGGATGCAGTATCCGCGGCGTTTTTTTCGTGCCGCAATCATACGTCAGCCCACGCTGCGTCGAAGGTCAGGGACACCATTTTCTGGTCCCTCTGCACGCAGTAGATGGGCTTTTCCTTCGCCGCCGACCAGGCGGCGACGTACTCCGGCGCCGACACCGCGGCGAAGATCAGCACCGCCGCCAGCGCCGTGGCCCCCCGGGACAGCCACCGCCGCCGGGAGGACGGCAGCCTATCCATCCAGTGTTTGAACCTTTTGACCATGATTATCTCCCTTCCGCCCCGTATTGCCGGGGACTTCAGCGATTCGGGGCGCCGGCGCCCCTTCGGTGAACAGTATGCGGCCCCGTCCCGGCAAAGTACACCGGGGGAACGGGCGTCGGCGTTTCGTTAAAATGCGGGAAAATATCGGCATATGCGACAAGGGGAGAAAATCGCGTATCCCGGCTGGACGTCAGGGGAGAAAACGGCGGCTTTGACCATTGTTTTTTCAACTTATTTCAAGGCCGGGAATTGGCCGCGGGCCTTTGACAATTATTGACAAGGCACCGCCGCTATAATATAATAAAGTGACATTAAACAACAAAAAGTCGAGATATGGGCAGGAGACGTTTCCGCATGTCGTCGGCGGAAAGCAGAGGTGGCAGAATTGGCTGATCCCAATACCCTTAAGCGCGAGCAGCGCCGGGCGATGATGCTGGAGGGCAACGTCGTCAAGGTCATTCCGATAGTGGCGCTTCCCATGATAATCTCCATGCTCATAAACTCCTTCTACAGCATGGCGGACACTTATTTCGTCAGCAAGCTCGGCACCACGGCCACGGCGGCGGTGGGCGTCAACGACTCCATGCTGCAGCTCATACGTTCCACGGCGTTCGCCTTCGGAATGGGCGCTTCCAGCTATATATCCCGTCTGCTGGGCGCCAAGAGGGACGAGGAGGCGTCGCAGGTGGGCTCCACCACCTTCTTCACGGCCCTGGGCTTCCTGGCGATAGTGGCGGCAATATGCCTCATGTTCGTCGATCCCATCGTCCGGGCCCTGGGCGCCACGCCCGACATAGTCCACCACTCCTCGGCCTACGCCTCATGGATACTCATAGGCGCGCCCCTCACCGCCGGCGAGGTGGTCCTCAGCCAGATACTCAGGGCGGAGGGCAGCACCACCTACTCCATGGTGGGCATGGTGTCCGGCTGCCTGGTGAACATCGCGCTGGACCCGCTTTTCATCTACACCTTCGATCTGGGCGTTGCCGGCGCGGCCATCGCCACGGATCTTTCCAAACTCATCAGCTTCGCCGTGCTTCTCTACCCCTTCCTAAAGGGGCGGACGATGCTGGCCATCAAGCTGAAGTACTTCACCCCCAAATGGTCGATCTACGCCGAGGTGGCCAGGATGGGCATACCCACCTTCCTGCGCAGCACCGCCATGACCGTCTCCATCATCGTCATCAACCGCATCGCCGGCAGCTTCTCCACCGCCGCCCTTGCCGCCGTATCCGTGGCAAACAAGTGCACCCGCCTGGTGGGCAGCGCCGTCATGGGCTTCGGCCAGGGCTTCCAGCCCGTGGCAGGCTATAACTGGGGCGCCAAAAACTACAAGAGAGTGCGCCACGCCTTCTGGACCTGCAGCGCCATGGGCGCCACCGGCGCCGTTGTGCTGGGCACGGTGATGTTCATCTTCGCCGCCCAGATAATCGGCCTTTTCACCGACGGCAGCGACCCGGATATAATCGCCCTGGGCAAATTCATGGTCCGCACTCAGTGCGCCACCATGGTGTTCCATATGTGGGTGATGATAGTAAACGGTCTCTTCCAGGCCCTGGGCAGGGCCATACCGGCGGGACTGCTGGGCCTTTCCAGAAACGTCATCTGCCTTATCCCCGCCGTGATAATCCTTTCGAAGATCTTCGGCGTGTACGGACTTGCGTCCTCTCAGGCCGTGGCCGACCTGCTGAGCGTTATCCTCGCCGTGGCCTTCCTCATCCCGCTGCTGCGTGAGATGAAGAAGCTGGAACGGGGAGAAACAGCGGAAGAGCCCGTAAAGAGCACGAAATGAACCCCGGCGAATAACAGAACGATCGGAGAAAAAAAGTGGCTAACGAAATCGAGAACAACTACGCAAGAGAAATATCCCGATATATCCGTCTTCTCTATCTCCAGCGCAGGCGCTACATCAACGCCCATATAAGCCATAAGAAGATCCACGGCTCCATGTTCACCATGCTCATCTTCCTGAAGAACCACCCCGGAGCCAACCAGGACATGCTGTGCAAGGATCTGCGGATAGACAAGAGCAACATAACCCGCATGTGTCACCAGCTGGAGAACATGGGATATATCACCAGGGAGCAGTCACAGCAGGACAAGCGCCGCAACGTGCTGAAGCTTACGGGAAAGGGCGAATCGGTGATCCCCGAGTATTTCGCCCTGCTCACCGAGTGGCACAACGCCGCCACGGAGGGCATGAGCGTGCAGGAGCGGGAGACGCTGCTGAAGCTGCTGGCAAGAATGATGGACAATATCGAGGATCTGGAATGATCGATTGAGACCGGAAGAAAAAGGCTGGGCTTGATGCACAGCCTTTTTCCGATTGACGGGCAGATCGCCAAACGCAGTAATTTATACCGCAAAGAGGTAGATAATATATGGATACAGGTCTTTTCACCAGCGTTAAGGAGAGAGTGCTCTCAAACTGCGGCAAGGTCATAGTGGGCAAGGATACCGCCATCGAGCGGGTGCTGACCTGCTTTCTGTGCTCCGGCCACATCCTTCTGGAGGACGTGCCCGGCACCGGCAAGACCATGCTGCTGCGTTCCTTCGCCAGAACGATAGGCGGCAGCTTCCGGCGCATACAGTTCACCCCCGACCTTCTGCCCAGCGACCTTACGGGCATCAACTTCTACAATCAGAAGAGCGGGGACTTCGAGTTCCGGCCCGGTCCGCTGTTCTCCCAGATCATCCTGGCCGACGAGATAAACCGCGCCACGCCCCGCACCCAGTCCAGCCTGCTGGAGTCCATGGAGGAGCGGCAGATAACGGTGGACGGCGTGACCTATCCCATGGACGGCATATTCATGGTCATGGCCACCCAGAACCCCATAGAGAACTACGGCACCTTCCCCCTGCCCGAGGCCCAGCTTGACCGCTTTTTCATGCGCCTTAGCCTGGGCTATATGACCCGGGAGCAGGAGCTGGCCGTCATATCCCGCCGCCCCGTGTCCCAGATCGTCGAGGAACTGGACAGCGTGGTGACCTTTGAGGAGATAGATCAGCTCAAAAAGCTGTGGCCCCAGGTGGAGGTATCCGACGAGTGCGCCGGGTACATAATGGACGTCGTCCAGCGCACCAGGAACGACGGCAAGCTGGCCTACGGCGTTTCCACCCGCGGCGCCATCGCCCTTTACTCCGCCGCCCAGGTGACCGCCGCCCTGTCCGGACGGGATTACGTGATACCCGAGGATATCCGCGCCCTGGTGCCCGACGTGCTGGGCCACCGCATATTCGCCTCCGGAACCACCAAAAAGGAGATGGACGACTACTTCACCGCTCTGCTTGCCGGCGTGAGCGTGCCTACCGAGAGTATATGACGATCCTTTTTATCGCCGTGCTCTTCGTGTGCGGCGCTTTGCTGCGGGTGCTGACCCTGCGCCGCGGGGTGCGGGATATCCGCTACGACCTGCAGTTTTCCACGCTGACGGCAGAGCCGGGAGAGCGGTTCAAGTTAATAACGACCATTGAGAATACGGGGCCGCTGCCCTCGCTGTTTCTCGGCACCACAGAGAACCTGCCCTATGATATAGATCTGGAGGGCGACGGGAGGACCTCTGTCGTGAGGATAATACAGCCGGCGGACAAGTATGCCCGGCTGGATCAGACCACCTATCTCATGCCCCATCAGCGGCTTACCAGAACGCTGGGGGCGAGTCTGCCCGTGAGGGGACAGTACACCGTGCGCAGCGCCCGCGTCACCGGCGGAGACCTGCTGGGCTTTTCCCAGACCATGCGGGAGGAGAGCCTTTACAGAGAGATAGTCATCTTCCCCGAGAGCCTGCGCCCGCCTGAGCTGACGAAGGTTTTCGGCAGCTATCTGGGGGAGCAGTCCGTGCGCCGCTTCATCCTTGAGGACCCGGTGCTGACCATGGGCTTCCGGGAGTACACCGGCGCCGAGCCCATGAAGAACATCTCCTGGCAGCGCTCCCTGCGGGACAACAGGCTCATGGTAAAGCAGTTCGACTACACGATGGAGCTGACGGCCACCATCCTTCTGAACATGGAGCACGCGCCGGACGTGGCGGACGAGGTGCTCGAGCGCACCTTTTCTCTGACCCGGGGCGTGTGCGAGGAGCTGGAGAGCCGCCACACGTCCTATACCCTTATCACCAACGCCGCGGCGGGAGGACGCTCCGGCTATTGGTCCTCCGTGGGCGACGGCATGGGCCGGCTCCACATGAACGCCATACTGGAGGGCCTGGGCCGTTCCCTGAAGACCCACGGAGAGCCCCTCAACCGGCTCCTGGGACGGATCGGCCGGGGCGTGCAGCAGGGGAGAGCCTACATCCTTCTCACGCCGGGCATCCCCGAAAGCGCCCGCGCCGCGCTGACGGCGGCGAAAAACCGCCTGGGCGGTGCGCTTCTGGTGCTGGACACCACGAAGGAGGCGGACGAATGGAGATAATCTACGCAGAAAAGGCGCTGAGGGACGTCTGCCTTTACGTCACCTTCGGCGGGTATATCCTGTCCCTGTGGGGCGTGACCGTCAACCCGTGGCCCGCCGCCGGAGCCGCCATGCTGTGCATGGTGCTGCTCATATTCTCCACCAGAAGCGACAAGCCCTTTGTGCGTTACGCGCCTTTGCCCCTGCTGGCGCTGTGTTTTATCGGCGTGAGAGGCGGCCTCCCGGGGATGATCTTCCCCATACCCCTGATGATATACGCCGGATATCTGGCACTGACAGGCCGGTTTGCCGCCGATTACGACGATATATCCCGGTCCTTCCCGCTGACGTCAGTGTTCTTCGCCGTCATCTGCGTCGCCGCCTTCATCACGAAGACAATGCGGCATATCAACGCGGTGAGCGTGCCGTTTTTCGCCATGTGGCTGGCGGCAACGATAGTGCTTCTGAACACCCTGCGCCACAGAAACGCCGCGGCGCTGGGCGTAAAGTTCCACCTCGTGAATCTGGCCATACTCGCGGCGGTGGCGGCGCTGTGCCTTGCGCTCAGTTCCCACGCCTTCATGGCCGCCTGCGGCGCGGTGCTGCTGTGGCTGTGGCAGCACGTCCTGTCCCCGCTGCTGATGGGCTTCGCCCTGCTGCTGGTGGGCATAGGCTACGGCGCAGTGAAGATTTTCGGCTTCCTGTTCCCCGACAAGGCCGACAAGGAGGAGCCGGAGTTCTTCGAGATGGCCGTATCCAGCGCCGAACAGATGTACCGGCAGGCGGAGGGCGGCGAATCGCCGCTGTTCCAGGCCATAATGACCGCGCTGGGCATAGTCATCTTCATCGGCCTGGCGGTGTTCGTTATAATGAACATCGTAAAGCGCAGGTCCGCCCCCCGCAGCGACAGCTTCGGCACCGTGACGAGGGAGAGCGTGACCCGCCGGGAGAGCCGTCCCGCCCAGACGCTGCTGCGGGGCACGCCCAGATATCAGGTGCGCCACAATTTCCGCCGGTTCATGCAGCTTTGCGCCTCCATCGGCACGGTGACGCCCAGCGACACCAGCCGCCAGGTCTGCGACCTGTACCGTGAGCGGGTGTCCGGCGCCGACCCGGAGGACCTGCGCAATATCTGGCTTGAGGCGAGATACAGCACTCACGACGTGACCGCCGAGGACGCAAAGCGTTCTCGGGACGATCTGACCGCACTGCGCGCGGCCCAGAAGGCGGGCACTGAGAAGAAGAAATAAACGATATAAAAAAGCCTTCCCTCTGTGCGCGGCGTCGGGGGAGGGCTTTTTCTTTTCAAAATTTACGCAAAATTCAAAATCAAGCTCCCATTTTTGCCGCGAAGATAGTATAATGAGAGCCGTACAAATAATCACCTCACAGGAGGCAGTTCGATGAAAGACGACTGGCGTGTTATAACAAAAGCGGCGAAGGGGGACAAGGGCGCCCGCGGGCAGCTCATATCCGCCTACGGCCCGAAGCTGATGTTCTTCTGCCGGAGGATGTACGGCAAGGACGCCCCCAAAGCCTTCACCAGAATATGGGACAATCTGTGGCGGTCGCTGGCCTCCAACGGCAACCCCATCAACCGCACGTTTACCAGCGTGATATGGGATTACGCCGCCCGGTTCGCGAAAAAGACGATACAGGAGAAGAACCCCTCCGCCTTCCGGCGCGACACCGTGGACAAGAAGCTGCGGGTGCCCCACGCGGCGGGCGGCGTGGTGCCGGGCGATGAGGCAAAGGAGCTGCTGCTCACCGCCTTCTCCACCGTGGACGAGCGCCAGCGGCTTATGCTCCTGCTGCGCAATCAGGCGGGACTCGACATGGCCAGTACCGCCAAAGCCCTGAAGCTGGATGAGGAGGCCGCATCCTACTTCTTCCTCACCGGGCCCATCTCCGCCGAGAAGGCCGTCGAGGCCGCAAAGAAAAAGCGCCCCGAGCTTGCCGATCAGCTGACCTACGCCAACCTGGCCGCCGTGCTGACCGCAGGGGAGGAGAAGGTCCCCGAGAATCTGATACCGGCCTTTACCGCCGAGGAGAAAGCCGCGGCAAAGAAAAAGACCATACTGACGGTCGTGGCGGCCGTGGCAGCCGTGGCCATAGTGATCGGCGGAGGCTCCGTCATATACCGGCACGTGGCAGAAAAGCGGGCCGCCCGGGCCGCCGAGGAGGCGCGCATAGCCGAGGAGGCCTATATCGCCGCCAACAGGTACGACGGCGAGGCCATGGAGGCGCTGCTGTCCGACAACGTGCGCCACGTGGCCATCGACTTCGAGGGCTACGGCACCGTGACTCTGGCGCTGGACGCCGACGCCGCCCCCCTCACCGTGGAGAACTTCATCTCCCTGGCAGAGAGCGGGTTCTATGACGGATTGACCATCCACCGCATACAGAACGATTTCGTCATTCAGGGCGGCGACCCGGAGCATAACGGCAACGGCGGCTCCGGCACGCCCCTCAAGGGCGAGTTCTCCTCCAACGGGATCACCAACGACCTCCATCACTACCGGGGCGCCATATCCATGGCGCGGCGCAGCAACGACAACGACTCTGCCTCCAGCCAGTTCTTCATCTGTCTGTCCGACTGCACCGCCCCCCTTGACGGCAAGTATGCCGGATTCGGCTACGTGGTGGACGGCTTCGACGTGGTGCAGGCCATCGAGGCCCACGGCGACGAGGTGGACCGGGACTACATCGGCGCCATCCTGAACGTTGAGGACCAGCCCGTCATCACCGCGGTGAGGGTGCTGGACTGAAGATAAATAAAAGACCGCGCTGAGACAATCAGCGCGGTCTTTTTCTTTTTTACGGCAGGAGCTGGATTATCTCCAGCCCTTTGGACAGCGCGTAGTTCACCGTCTGCATGGTGCCGCCGAAGGAACCGTCGTACACGGCGATGAGCACGCTGGAGTTGTCCACCATGTAGCGGTTTCTCTTTATCATGCAGTCGGGGGTATAGGCCCTCTGCACCAGCGTCTCCACGTCGCACTGGCTCACAAGGCGGAAGTATCGCTCCCGCCACTGTTCGGGCCAGGCGGCGGCCTGGGTCTCACAGGGGATGGCGGCCTCCAGGGTGATGCCGGGCAGGTCGCCGCGCAGGTCCAGCACCGCCTCGCAGAAGAACATGTCGCACCCCTGGGCCATGCCGCAGATGAAGTGGCGCACGCCGGAGTGATATACCGCCTCGACGGCGTCGGCTATCCGGCGCTTGAGGGCAAGACACCGCTCGTCCTCCTCATTGAAGCCCCAGGGCAGCTTCTGGGGCCGGTAGCCCGTGAAGCAGCAGGTCGTCTGCGCGTTTCGCTCCATGGAGATAATACCTCGTGTTCTGAAAACTCTTGCAATTATCGGATTTATGATATAGTATATACGTGTTCCCGTCAGGGGGCAACAACTAAAAACCGAAATGTCATCTTTAGGGCGGGGTGAAAGTCCCCACCGGCGGTACAGCCCGCGAGCGCGCAAGCGCCGAACCGGTCAGATTCCGGTGCCGACAGTTACAGTCTGGATGGGAAAAGATGGGTTTGGCGTCTGCGCGCCTTGTCACACCCGATGATGATATCGAGGTGTGATTTTTATTGGAGGCAAATATGGAAAACCTGAAGTTCGTACTGGCATGCATAGCCACCATCGCGGCCATCTTCGCCGCGGCATGGCTGGCGGAGAAGTTCCTGGTGAAGGACAGAAAAAAACTGTCCGACACCCACTACATGACGTATACCGCCGTGTTCGCCACGCTGGCGGGCGTGCTGATGCTGGTGGAGATACCCCTTTTCTTCGCCCCGTCCTTCTATAAGATCGATCTGAGCGAGATACCGGTGCTCATCTGCACGTTCTACCTTGGCCCCGTGGCCGGCGCGGCGGCGGAGCTGCTGAAGGTGACGGTGAAGCTGCTCATCAAGGGCACCAGCACCGCCTTCGTGGGCGACTTCGCCAACTTCGTGGTGGGCTGTTCCTTCGTGCTGCCCGCCAGCGTGTACTACCACGCAAGACCCGGCAAAAAAAGCGCCCTCATCGGCATGGCCATCGGCACCCTTATTATGACGGTGTTCGGCAGCGCCTTCAATGCGGTTTATCTGCTGCCCAAGTTCGCCGCCCTCTTCGGAATGCCTATGGAGGCCATTATCGGCATGGGCACCAAGGTCAACAGCCATATCACCAGTGTATCTACACTGGTGCTGTTCGCGGTGGTGCCCTTCAATCTCGTGAAGGGCGTGGTGGTGTCGGCCATAACGTTCCTGCTCTACAAGCGCATCTCGCCCATACTGCACAAGGCCGACTCCGGCAAAGCCCGCCGAGCCGAGGGCAAAGAGTAAAAAGACTATGTAAACGCTCCGGAAGGACTGCCTTCCGGGGCGTTTTTTGCTTCAGGCGTTTTCGTCGCCGGCCCCTGCGCCGGTGCTTTTCTCAAGATCGTTGACGGTGGTGCCGGGCTGACGGCTCAGAGAGTAGTTCATGCGGCTGGATTCCAGGTCCTCCCGCTGCATCTCCTCCACGGTGCGGGTGTCAAGGTCGTTGTCAACGCCGTCCTTCCCGCCGGTCAGGTCGTCTCTCAACCCGCGGCCCGCGTCCTCCGCGTCCCGCTTCAGGTCGCCGGCGCCGTCCTTCATATCCTGCATGAGACCGCCCTCGCCGTCGCCTCCGATGACGCCGTCCCGGGTGTTGTCGGTGGGGTCCGCGTCCATGGCGCATCCCGCCAGGCACAGTGCCAGCACGGCGGCCAGCGCCGCGCACGTAAGCTTTTTCATCCTTCGTCCTCCATGGAGCGTTGATTTCTTTTCACGCGGCAAACCGCGTTCGGGATATATTATCTGCCGCGGCGCCGCTATTATTACGCTTAACGGAGGAAAAAGACGGTTTTTTGCGTAAAAAAAGAAAAACGCCGGAGCCGTGAGCTTCGGCGTTTTTTGTCGTTTTACATCCTGGCCTCTGAGTGGATGATGGCGGTGAGCATCAGATGGCCTTCGTACTCCTCGAACACCAGCCGCAGCGTTGCCCAGCCGGAGGAATCGTCCCCGGGGTAGTTCAGGTCCACGAAACGGGCGTCCGGGAACACGGTCATAACGTTCTCCATGGCGTTGCCGGAGCGCACCACCGTGTCCACGCCCACCATGGGGGCTTTGGTGTAGTCCCTGTCGGCCACGTACTGTTTGAAGTAATCCGAGGGCTTCATCTCGATGGGCTCGCCCACGACGTCGGTGACGCCCCAGATATAGACCGTTTTCTCCCGCCCGAAACCCGACACCTGGTTGGGCGTAAAGCACTTGTTGGAGGACAGGTTCACCGTGGCGTAAGGGGATATGACCACGCCGTAATCCGGGTGGACGAAGGCGGCCAGGTCAGCGTAATCGCCCCGCTGGATGCAGCCTGCCACCTGGAAGGCCAGCATCGTCAGCTCGTCGCTTCCGGCATCATGGGATATGGTGACCACGTCCTCGCCGGGCATCATCTTTTCCCCCGCGGGAGTGAAGCGCAGCAGGGAGAAAAGTCCGGCGACGCCCAGTATCACGCCGACCAGAACGCATATTATATTTGTAACTGCTCTTTTCACTGCGATACCTCATGATCCCGACAGGATATCTCATTTTATAACACCGGCCGCCCCGGTGCAACAACAATAGATTACAAGTTGTAACGGGAAACGGATATTTCGGCCCGTTGAGGGCAAAAAACAGGATATTCGGAGAATAATCGGAGATCATCTGAATTTATATATTTACAGGCGCCGACAGAAAACGCCCCGGAAGAGTTTCTTCCGGGGCGGATGACGTCAGCCCTCGTCGGGCAGGTCGGGGTTTTCTATGACCATCACGTTTATGGTGGCGGTGGCTTCCGGGGCGGGAGCGTCCTCTATCTCGTAGCTGATGGTCACCGTGCAGGTGCCGGGCTGCACGCCGGTGATCTCCAGGTCGATGGTGCGCTTGGAGGTGAAGCCGACCCAGCGGCACAGCAGGGGATACAGGTTGCTCTCCCGGTATCTCACGGAGTAGTTGCCGGGGTAGTCGGCGGTTACGGTTATGGTGACGGTCTCACCCTCTTTTATGACCAGATCCGTCTCGGATACGGACAGGGTGGAGGCCAGCTTCTGAGCCGCCAGCTTCTGATGGAAGGCGTCGTAGGAGGAGCCGATATTCAGCAGATTTATGTGAGATATCACGTTTATCGGCACGCTCAGGTACATGCTCTCTCCGCTGGTAAAGCTTCCGTAGATGATGCCGATGGCCTCACCGTACTCGTTGAGGAGAGGACCGCCGCTGCTGCCGTGGGATATGGGGGCGGTGTTCTGAATATAAGGATAATCCTTGTCCTCCGCCGTGCGGGATACGGTGGAGATCATGCCGTCGGACATACAGTCGGACATGCCGATGGGGCTGGACAGGGTATATACCTTGTCGCCGACGCCGATGGCGTCGGAATCGCCGATATCGATCCAGGGGAAGTAGTCCACCATGCCCCCGGTCCAGTCGGCCCGGGTCACCCGCACCACGGCGTAATCGGTGTAGGTGTCGTAGTCAAGGACGCTTACCACGTCGTAGGTGTGGCCGTCGTTGGTGGTGACGGCGGCGTAGGGCATATTGTCAAGACCGTGGTAGCTCATCACCGCCACGCCGTCCGCCGTGATGAAGAACCCGCTGGCGGTGGAGGCGGGTACGTTGGCGCGCTTGTCCTCGATGGTACGGAAGGTGGACACGGTGAACACGGCGCCGGAGGAGCGCTGATATATCTCCGCGGCGGTGTATTTCTGCTTTCCCACGTTGACGAAGCGGGCCAGCCTCGTGGTGACAAGGGCTGAGTAGCTTACGGCGCCTTCCTCGTAAAGCTTTTCGATAAGGCGCTTTTCGGTGCCCTTCATGGGCAGTGACAGCGCCGTATAGCATATTATGGCCATGTCATAGCGCAGGATAAGGGCGGAGTTGTTGTACTCGCCGTGGGTAAGGCCTACGCTGTCGGCAAAGGGGATGGATTCGGCCCAGGAAAAGTCGCCGTTCTTGTCTGAATAGCCCAGCGCCCGCAGCACGTAGGTGAGCATGTCCCGGATGCCGGTGCTGACGCCGCCGCTGAACATCCCTGCGGAAAAGCCGGTGGTGAGGCCTTTCTCATAGGCCCAGCCCACGTAGCCTCTGGCCCAGCTGCCTTCCGGCACGTCGATGAAGGGGATGTCGCCCTTCCAGCTCTCCGCCTCGGCGCGCTTGCCCAGCAGCCGCACCAGCATGGCCAGCGCCTCATACCTGGTGGGATAGCGCTGCCCCTCGAAATTCTGCACCGAGTCTATAAGACCCAGGGCGTAAAGGGCGGCCAGCGCCTCGTACCTGTTGGCGGTGGCGGCGTACACTGGAACGGACAGCGACAGAATGATGGCTATCACCAATATTAAAGAGAGAGTTTTTCTCATTACGGCTTTTTTCCTTTCGGGGATCGGGCACGTACCCGTCACGTTAAATTATACGACCCGCTGATCGGCCTGACAAGTTAAAAAAAGTCACAGAAATAAACGGAAAAAGAAAAGGGAGGCGCACGAAGCGCCTCCCTTTATAAGCGATTGGCAGGATGAGTAAGGTCCGATTACCAGGCCTTGCCGTCAGAGCCGTAGATCTTGATCATCTCAAGGAGCTTGTTCTTCCAGCCCTGCTGAGCAAGACGCCACACGCCGCCGCGGCCGCCGGCCTTGACAGCGGCAGCACCCGCAGCCTGCAGGTCGGTGTTGATGTTGATCTTGTTGATGCCCATGCGGCAGACCTTGTACAGGTCCTCGTTGCTGGTGCCGGAGGAGCCGTGCAGGACCAGGGGGAAGTTGCCGACGGCAGCCTTGATGGCGGCCAGACGGTCGAAGTCGATGGTGGGGACGAAGCCCTCGGGATAAGCGCCGTGAGCGGTGCCGATGGCGACGGCCAGGCAGTCAACGCCGGTGGCCTGGATGTAGCGGACGGCATCCTCGGGAGCGGTCAGAGCAGCGTCACGATCGTGCTCATAGTTGTCAGCCTGACCGACGTGGCCCAGCTCGGCCTCGACGGAGATGCCGGCAGCGTGAGCGACCTTGACGATCTCGGAAACCTGGGCGACGTTCTCCTCAAAGGGGAGGGAGGAACGGTCGACCATGACGGAGGTAACGCCGTTCTTGATGTTCTGGACAGCAGCGTTGAAGCTGGGGCCATGGTCCTCGTTGATGGCTATGGGGACGGAAGCCTTCTCGCAGACGGTGCGGACCCAGTTGGCGAAGTCACGGACACCCTTGTTGGGGCGGCCGAACATATCGTCGTTCCACATAACGTCAAGGATCAGGGGGGCCTTCAGCTCCTCGGCGGCCTCGATAGCGGCGTTGACGTCGAGAGAGTTGCTGACGTTGGGGGCGGCAACACCGTAGTTCTCGGTGCTGGCGCGATCAAGGATTTCCTTCATTGAAACAAGCATTGCGATTTTCCTCCATTCAGAAATTTAGTATTTCGTAAGAATACTACAAAAAACACCAGTGTTATTTTACCCCATTCGGTACGGTTTTGCCATGCTTTTTTTCGCAATATAATATTATGTCGGGTTGCACATTTCTGCATATTGTTTTTGTGGGATTTTTCCCCTGCGCAGGGCCGTTCCGCCCCCCGCCGGGGAGCCTTCACACCATCGTCACGGGATTGCCGGTGCGGGGCAGGGGAGTCCTGTTGGGAAGACCGTCGGGGGTGTCGGCATACCCCAGCGCCAGGGCGCCGTAGACCCTCTCGTCGTCCTCAAGTCCCAGGGGACGCAGCACGTCAAGCACCGCCTCGTTGTCCCGGAGCCATTTCAGCTGATTGATCCAGCAGCTGCCCAGATCAAGGGCGTTGGCCATTATCATCATGTTCTCCAGCACGCAGGCGCAGTCGGCGATATTGTTGGAATAGCTCTGTTTGTTGGCGGTGATGATCAGCACCGGCGCGTCGTAGTGGAAGACGTATCTGTCACCCTTGGACGCCCGTATGGCCGAGGCCATGGACCGGTACATCCCCGGCGTGACCTCCATTGCGGAAAACTGCTCCTTCACCGCGGCGGCCAGCTTTGCCATAACGGCCCTGTCCCGCACCACTATAAGGCGGGTGGTCTGGCTGTTGCCGCCGCTGGGGGCGTATCGCCCGGCCTCGATGACGGCGGAGAGCTTCTCCTCCTCCACCGGCTTTGCGGCGAACTTCCGCGTGCTCCTGCGGGTCTTTATCAGCTCAAGTGCGTCCATGTTTCATACCTCCCGGTGAATTTTGTATAATTATATACCGTTTGCCGGGAAAGCACAACGCCCGTCACGGCAGCGCGTCGTCCTCCTCGAAGGCCGCCCGCAGCTTTTCAAGGGCCCGTTTTTCTATACGGGACACGTAGGAGCGGGAAATGCCCAGCACTCCGGCCGCATCCTTCTGCGTCATGGGCGCGCCGCCGCCCACCCCGTAGCGCATGCGGATTATCCGCTCCTCCCGGGGCGTCAGACGGCTCGACACGTACCCCGTGAGCCTTGCGCGGGCTTCGGCGCCCGCCAGATCCTCCAGCACGTCGTCCTCCACGCTGATGACGTCCATCAGCGATATGCCGTTGCCCTCCTTGTCCGTCTCGATAACGTCCGACAGCAGCACGTCGCCCGCGCTTTTGCGGCGGGAGCGGAAGTACATGAGTATCTCGTTTTCGATGCAGCGGGAGCAGTACGTAGCCAGCCGCACCCCCTTGTCGGCGCGGTAGGTGGACACGCCCTTTATAAGGCCGATGGTGCCGATGGACAGAAGATCGTCCGCGTCTGCGGCGGAGGTGTAGTATTTTTTGATGATGTGGGCCACCAGCCGCAGGTTCCGTTCGATCAGCACCGCCCGGGCCTCCCCGTCGCCGGCGGCGAGACGGCTGAGGTATTCCGCCTCCTCCGCGGCGGACAGCGGCCTGGGGAAGGAGGAGGGGCTCTGCAGCCGCAGCATCAGAAGCGGCGCCCACAGAAGGGACAGCAGGAATGACGGGAGCATACTTTTCACCACCTTTTTCTTTCAGTATATTCCCGGCACCTTTGTCCCCGTGACAGGGAAAAGCGGTCAAGAAAAATGCTTGACAACAATTTGCCTTTTAAGTATAATATCCCTTGCCCTGCATGAGGCGGCGTAGCTCAGTTGGCTAGAGCACGCGGTTCATACCCGCGGTGTCACCGGTTCGAATCCAGTCGCCGCTACCAGTGACGACCGGCCTGTCCACTGGACAGGCCGAGCGTTTCACGACAAGGCTTATGGACCCGGCCCGGTGGTCAAGAGGTTAAGACACCGCCCTTTCACGGCGGTATCACGAGTTCGATTCTCGTCCGGGTCACCATACGGAGGCTTAGCTCAGCCGGTTAGAGCGCATGCTTCACACGCATGAGGTCGCGCGTTCGAGTCGCGCAGTCTCCACCACGACCCCCGAAGACGCTTAGTTTTCGGGGGTTTTGCTGTTCGTTTTTTCTTCCGTTAGGGCGTATGCTTTCTTCAATAATTATATGGGAGGCATACGCCCTAAAAATGGAAAAGATAAGAATGAAAAAACCGAAGAAAATCAGCATAAATGAGGCGATAGAAGAGTTTGTAATCTATAAGAAGGCAAGAGGCGTGAAAGAGGTCACGGCGCGCAATTACAGACGGCATTTTCACTCGATGTCGAACTTCCTTGATATGGACCAACCCGTCGCGGCGCTGACGCAGGAGGCGCTTGATGAGTTCATTGTTCAGATGCGTGAGAGCGGCCTCGCACATAACTCAGTAT
>JAEEGL011024800.1_pt1 | contig 34256 bp, 37 predicted proteins | sample 9134231 | NCBI WGS metagenome assembly JAEEGL01 (sample SAMN16246548, study PRJNA631951) | gut metagenome | biome: gut microbiome; feature: rumen; material: fiber-attached | host: Bos | place: Iran: Karaj | collected 2018-10 | reverse complement strand
TTTATGAAAAAAAGAGGGCATAAAGCCCTACTGTCTGGAATTAAGAATAGTTGGAAGTATGAAAAAGATACCTATATATAACAAAATAATCATTTTCTATTCAATTCCACAATCGGCTAATAAAAAAATCAGTCAACTTACTAATTTAAAATCATCCATTAAGTGTATATAATGCACTTAATCAAATAATTAAGCCAATATTGCGTTTTGACAACTTAACATTTCGTAATAATTGCTATTGACAAAATGATTTTTCTATTTCATAATGATTATATAAAAATAAAGTGTAACAAAAACACTTTAACAGAGAAAGAGGAAAAATATAATGAAAATCAATTCGGTTAATTCATTTAACTATAACTCAAACAAAATTAATTTCAAAAGAACAGCCGTTCCGTATCCTGAATATATGAACGGATATTATAAACTTAACCAACCTACATTTGAAAATCAAGTTACTAATGTTATTAGTAAAGTAACTTCAATGTTTACACCCGAAGTTAGTGATGAATCTAAGAAAATTAAATCAAGTATAGACGGACTCTATGCTAATAAAGTAAAGAGCGAACCTGTAGACTTTAATGCACATTTATTATCAGTCTTAGCATAGTCTGATTATTCGTTCATAACCCATTTTTTTCTTAATTTCCACTGTATAATGGTTAGTATTAATATAAAAACAAAAAGAATATAAGCAATAGCTGATGCTTTCCCTATATTAAAAAATTCAAAAGCATTTTTATAAAGCCAATACACAAGTATATTGGTAGAATTTTCGGGACCGCCTTGAGTCATTAAATAAATTAAATCAAAAACCTGAAAAGAACTTATTGTTGTAATTAAAAGGACAAAAAATATTGTAGGACTCATTAACGGCATAGTGATTCTAAAAAATGTATTAATTGGACCTGAACCGTCAATTTTCGCCGCTTCATACACTTGAGGTGACAAAGAAGCAAATCCGGAAAGAAAAATTATCATATTATATCCAATAAGCTTCCATACAGAAACAAATATTAATACATACATGGCAAGTTTAGCATCATAGAGCCATTGCAAATGGGACTTAAAAATAATATTTACGAAACCTATATTAGGATCAAAAATCCATTGCCAAACCATAGCAATAACTATCATTGGAGTAATAAAAGGAAGGAAATAAGATGTTTTAAAAAACTCTTTTCCGATAATTTTATTATTTAACACCGAAGCAAAAATTAAAGGGATTATAGTTGCAAATATGGTAACAGAAACAGCATAAAAAACAGTATTTGAAAAAATTAACTTAAAATCATTCGACGAAAGTAAATCTATATAATTAGAAACTCCGCTGAATTTCATATCTGATATTAAATCCCAATTAAAAAAACTCAATAAAAAAGAAAATAATGACGGTAAGAAAATAAATATTGCACATCCGAGTACAGAAGGCAAAATAAATAATAATAAATTTTTTTTAGGAACTCTGTTATTCATATTATTACGTAAATTCTATATTTTGATTTTATAATTATTATCTTTTATAATAGAAAGTATAATATTTTTTTAAATTTGAAACAAGGATATGGATTAAAATGGTAAAAACACTGGATTATAGTGCATTTGGCAAAAATGATATAAGAGGCATTTACGGTGAAGATATTACTGAAGAATTATTCTATTATGTAGGAAAAGGCTATATAAAATACATAGAACAAATGTCTAATTTAAAGCCTAAAGATATATGGGTTACTGTTTCACGCGATGCCAGACTTCATTCAGAATCCCTTACAAAAGTTTTAATAAAAGGGATAACTCATATGGGCGCTAATGCTATAAATTTAGATGTTGTACCAACGCCTTTAGGATATTATTCCGAATTTGCAACATATCCGGAAACAATATCAAATAATATAAAAATTTCAGGTGCATTAATTGTAACGGCAAGCCATAATCCTCCCGAATATAACGGTTTAAAATTAACATATAATAAAACAACTCTTGGTGAAAATGAAATAAAAAAGGTTAAAGAATATACTATAGAACAAATGAATAATGATTTGACCTCTGTTAAACATGGCGAATCAAGGCTATATAACATAATCACACAATACACGGATTCTATGCTGACAAAATTCGGAAGAATAGGAAGCGGAATAAAAGTCGTTGTAGATAGTGCTAACGGAACAGCAGGAGTTGTAGCACCAAAATTATATTCGGATTTAGGATGCGAAGTTATTGAATTATATTCAAAACCGGACGGAAATTTTCCGAACCATCATCCAAATCCCAGTGATTTATCAACATTAAAAGATATAAAGAAAAAAGTTATTGAGACAGGTGCCGATTTGGGAATTGCATTTGACGGAGATTCTGATAGGCTCGGAGTTATTGATTCTGAAGGGAATGCACTAACCGGAGATAAACTTTTATATATATATGCGCTTGACATAATTAAAGACTTATCCGTAAGAGGAGAAAGACCTGTTGTTGTATCGGAAGTAAAATGTTCGCAAGTTTTGTTTGATGAAATAAATAAGCAGGGCGGCGAAGCAATAATGTCAAAAACAGGTCATGGATTTATAAAAGCAAAAATGAAAGAAACAAATGCTATATTGGCAGGTGAAATGTCCGGACATATGTTTTTTAAAGACAGGTATTACGGATATGATGATGCAATATATGCAGGTTGCAGAATTATAGAAATAATTGCTAAAAATAAAAAATCTAATAAAGATTTTAAACTTTCAGACATATTAAAACCCTTTAAAAAAGTTTGTACGTTAGACGAAGTCAGACATAAATGCAAAAACGAACTAAAAAAGCCTGTGCTGAAAGAGTTAACGGAGAAAATACAAAAAGATAATTCAATTTTTGGTTCAAAAATAAATGATATTATAACTATAGATGGAATGAGAATTGTTTTCTCGGACGGATTTGCTTTAATAAGACAAAGTAATACAGAACCTGTATTTACACTACGTTTTGAAGCAAAAACCAAAAAAAATGCTAATCATTATAAAGAAGTAATGATTTCACTATTAGATGAAGCAATAGAAAAATTTTCAAAAAGTGAGGATAAATGAAAGCATCATTAATTTCAAAAATAATAATTATATTATGTGTGTTATGTTTATTCGTAGGCATTTTAACTATTGATAAAACAAAACCGTATGAATCAACCAATAGCAAAAAGAAAATCATAGGTTCTAATGTAAATAAAGTTGCTGTTATAGAACTAAACGGAGCAATTGCATCAGAAACTGAAACAAATATTTTTTCAGGAGAATATAATGCACCAAACATGCTTAAATCATTAAAAGCAGCAAAAGAGGATAAAGAAATAAAAGGAATTATTTTAAAAATAAATTCTCCCGGCGGAACTGTTGCAATGTCACAAAATATATATAACCAAATATTAAAAATAAGAGAAGACAAACCTGTAATATCAGTTTTTGATGATGTAGCCGCATCAGGCGGTTATTATATAGCATCAGCTTCTGACAGAATTATAGCACAAGACGGAACGCTCACAGGCAGCATAGGTGTTATATTCTCATTTATGGATTATCACAATCTGCTGGCAAAAAAGCTGGATGTAGATAATGTTGTCATTAAGAGCGGTAAATATAAAGATATCGGCTCATCTACAAGAGCAATGACAGATGAAGAACGCGAATTAATGCAAAATATTATAGATGATTCTTATGAACAATTCCTTAATGCAATAAGATTAGGCAGAATTCAAAGAAATGATTCATATAAAGCAGATAAAACCGATTTGAGTGAAGAAAATCTTACATCTTATGCCGACGGACGAGTTTTCACAGGAAAACAAGCACAAGAATTAGGATTTGTTGACGTCACAGGAGACATTGATACTGCCAAAACGATGATAGAATCAATGATGAGAGAAAAATTCCAAAATAATTTAGAAGCAAAATTATTGAGTTATAATAAGAAAATGACACTAAATGAAATGTTTTCAGACATGACAGAATACAAGTTTAATAATAATTTTAAAATTACTGACTTCATTCCGACAAGTGTTATATTAAGCAGAAAGCCGTTATATTTATGGGAATAACTTCAAACGATTTTTTTGAATATTTATACAGTGTAATTTTTTCACCAAAAGCTTTTTTTGAGAAAAAAGATATACAAATTTCTATAAGACTTGCAATTGCACTAATAATATCCATAGCAGCAATAAACAGCCTGTCTGCAGGAATAATAAACAGAACAATATATCACTGGACATTTATTTTAAGCTTTATTTGGCAAATAATAATTAGCATATTCTGGTGGTTTATGTCTGCACTTTTCTTCGAATATATTGCAAAAATTTTCGACAGAAACGGAAATCTGAACAAACTTCTGTTTCTGAGTGCGTTTGTACCTGTTCCGTACATATTCTTTACCCCGTTAAATCTCTTAAAAAATATGTTTGAAATAGGCTATATGATAGCATCAATATCGGAAATGTTTATATTCATATGGATAATATGGCTGTATGCATTAGTTTTAAAATCAGTATATAATATTACAAATGCCAGAGCTATAATGATGATTTTTATTCCATTTATAAGCACCATATTAGCGACATATTGGGCAGTTTATTTTATTAACAAAATATGGTATATATTCACAATATAGATGAAAACAACAATGAAAAAAATAATAATTTTAATATTTATATTTTTAATATCATTTTCAATATGTACTTTTGCGGCGGTAAGCACAAAAGAATCTTTAAATGCTATTGAAAACAATATTTTCGGATATGAATACAAAAATGAATCCGAAACAAAAAGAATTGAACGACTTGAAGAACATTTATACGGAGAAAAAAGAACAGGAAATATCCAAAAAAGACTTGAAACAATTCAAACAGATACAGGTATAATCGTTCAAGATCCGCAAAAAATTCAGCAGCAAGCAAATAATCCACAGCCCAATATACCGAATGTAAAAGAAGATGCTTCCGTAGATTATCCGATAGTAGATAAAATGGAAGAAGAAATTTTTCATACAACATATAAAAAAGAAAATATATATAATCGTTTAAACAGACTTGAAGAAAAAGTATTTACAAAAACAAGTAATGCTGATCTTAATACAAGAGTTGATAAATTAGCATCGGTATTAAAACCGCAAATGCTACAAAATCAACATTATCAGAATAATTATTCCGTACAGGAAATGGATGATTATTATAATCAAGCAGGATTTGACACAGTTAACAGTCAAACACTTCCGTTCCAGATGATGGCACTTGAAGAAGATTTATTCAAAAAAACTTATATGGATGACAATAATGCAAACAGATTATCAAGATTAGAACAGCGATTGTTTAACAAAACATTCCCTACAGATCCTGATACAACAAGAATGCAAAGACTAAAAGTTGCATATGATGCAAAACAAAACAGTTATAAATATGAAAACAACAGAAGAATGCAAAATATGGCTACAATGTCACAATTAGGCGGAATTTTATTAATGATATTAGCTATATTACTTTAATTTAATATCATCAAAAATTGCAGAATTATTTTTTACTTGTTTTTTAGCCTTATTATATCTTATATTATCAACAAGATTTTTTGCACCGTTTTTACCGACTTCAAATCCGAGAATTGAAGCAGCAGCAAATGATGCACCTTTTAAAACATATAAAGCAAATTTAGCAGCTTTATTATTCTGAACAATAGGCAATGCTGATAATTTTGTATTAATTGTTTTTAAAGCACGTTCAGCAACTTGTTCAAAAGCATACATAGTAGTTATACCACCTGCTTGCATAGCACCTGTTCTGACTTTGTCATCAGATTTCACAGTATTATAAATGCCTGAACCGATAATTAAAGGATATACAATTTTTCTTGCGAATTTCGCAGCCTTAGAAAGAACTGAAGCTCCTGTTGAAGCAGCAGAAGATGTAACAGCCGCAGAAGAAGATGCAGCAGAAGCAGCTGTTTCCGAATTTTTCATAAGAGAAGGCAAACTATGAAGAACACCGCTTTTAGAAATAGCATCAGCAGTTCTTACTGTTTGACAACAGCTAATGCCTTCACGAAAAACATTATGTTCTGTTGTTCCGATTTTCCAATTTTTTAATGCGAAATATGCACAAGAGACACCATTTGGCATTTTTGGACACACCTTTTCTACTACTTACATATATATAAAAACATTTTGAAATACGTAATTTACTCAAAACCGTAAAATAGTTAACAAATTTAACAAAAACTTAATTTAAATAAAATTTTGTGAGAGAATAAAAAAAGTAGAGGGGAGATTAATGAATGAGAGATAAGAGTTTTTTAATGATTCCGGGACCAACACCTGTACCGGAAAGTGTACTGCTTGAAATTGCAAGACACCCGATGGGACACAGAAGCAGTGAATTTTCCAAAATACTTGAATCGGTATATTCGGATTTAAAATATATTTTTCAAACATCTAATGATGTATTGGTATACACAGCAAGCGGCACAGGAGCTATGGATGCTGCATTATCAAACTTAATTAATGAAGGTGATAAAGTTCTGTCACTTGTAATAGGTAATTTCAGCCAAAGGCTGGCAAAAATTGCAAAAGGACTAGGTGCAGATGTTGAAATAATAGAAGTTGAACCGGGAAATGCTATTGATCCTGCTGTTTTAAAAGCAAGACTGGATAAAGACGTTAACAAGGAAATAAAGATAGTTACTTTAATACAAAACGAAACTTCAACAGGTGTAACTAATGATGTGAAAACTCTTGTTTCAATAATAAAAGGACATGGCGCATTATCTGTTGTAGACGGAGTAACAAGCGTCGGTGCAATTGAATGCAAAATGGATGAATGGGGAATAGACGTTCTGATTACAGGTTCACAAAAAGGCTTGATGATACCTCCGGGATTGTCTTTCTTAGCAGCAAGTGAAAAAGCATGGAAAGTTCATGAACAATGCAAAAGACCTGATTTCTACTTTAATTGGACAACAAACAGAAAATCAGTAAGAGATAATTCCACTGCATTTACACCTGCTGTAAGTCTATTCTGCGGTTTAAAAGTCGCTCTTGAAATGATGAAAGAAGAAGGACTTGAAAACATAGTAGCAAGACACACAAAGATTGCTTCAGCACTAAGAGCTGCTATTAAAGCAATAGGCTTAAAATTATTTGTAACAGATGAAAAATATGCAAGTAATTCTATTACGGCAATTCTTCCGCCAGACGGAATAAGCGTTCCGGATATTAGAAAAGTAATGAAAAATGATTACGATATTGTTGTTGCAAACGGACAAAATGCACTGAAAGACAAAATATTCAGAATGGGAACATTAGGTTTTGTTTCGGAACGTGACGCAATAACTGCAATCGGTGCATTAGAAGCAACTTTATATAAACTGGGACATAAATTTACACTTGGAAGCGGAGTTGCAACATTAATAGAACATTTAAATAAATAGGGGAAAAAATGAAAGTATTAATTACCGATAAAATAAATGAAGCTGCAGGTAAAATTCTTGAAGGAGTGGCTGATGTAGAATTCATCCCTACACTTCCAGAAGATGAACTAGCAGAAAAAATCAAAGACTATGACGCATTAATGATAAGAAGCCAAACAAAAGTAACTAAAAAAATACTTGAAGCAGGCAAGAAACTAAAAATAGTCGGCAGAGCCGGTGTTGGTGTTGATAATGTTGATATAGAAGCTGCAACACAAAACGGAATAATCGTTGTTAATTCTCCTGACGGAAACACAAACGCAGCAGCAGAACACACATTAGCATTAATGCTTGCAATGTCACGAAACATTCCTGCAGCAGCAATGTCAACAAAAGAAGGCAAATGGGAACGTTCTAAATTTACCGGAGTCGAAGTTTTCGGTAAGACACTGGGAATAATAGGTTTTGGAAAAATCGGTCATCACGTAGCTGAAGTTGCTCTTGCTCTCGGAATGAATGTTGTTGTTTCAGACCCATACACAACAAAAGAAGCAGTTGAAAAAATCGGTGCAAAATATGTAACTAATTTAGATGAATTTTGGGGACAATGTGACTATATCACAATTCACACACCGAAAACAAAAGAAACAACATCACTTATAAACAGAAACACCTTAAACAGAATGAAAAAAGGTGTAAGAATAATTAACTGTGCAAGGGGCGGCATTATTGATGAAGCAGCACTTAAAGAAGCCATTGAATCAGGGCAGGTTCAATCAGCAGCAATTGATGTTTATGAAACAGAACCTGATATCACGGCATCTCCGTTATATGGCTGCGAAGGCAATATAGTAATGACTCCGCATCTGGGTGCAAGTACAAAAGAAGCTCAATTCAATGTTGCTATAGATGTTGCTGAACAGATAAAAGAAGTTCTTTCAGGCGGAAGCGCAAAAGCGGCTATTAATATTCCGGCATTGAAAAAAGATATTATAGAACCGGTCAAAGATTATATGCAGCTTGCTGAAAACCTCGGACAGCTTGTACAACAAATTTCAAAAGGAAATTTAAAGAATATTAATATAAACGTAAACGGAAATTTAGCAGAACTGAATATTGCGCCATTAGAAGTAGCAATACAAAAAGGAATCTTCTCTGCTATGGTTGAAGGTGTTAATTTTGTTAATGCCCCTCTTATTGCTCAAAAAAGAGGAATAAATATTGTTACATCAAAATCCCAAAAAGATTGCACATTCATTGGTTCAATTTCGGTAACATTAACTACAGATTCTGATGAAAATACAGTAACAGGCGCATTAATCGCAAAGAATATGCCTCGTATTGTAAAAATAAACGATTATAATATGAGTATTGAAGCGGAAAAGCACATGTTGATTGTTCCTCACGAAAATAAGCCGTCAATGGTTGCAAAAGTTGCAGCAGTTATTGGAGAACATAATATAAACATTAACAGAATGCAGGTTGCACAAAAATCAAATCAGAAAGACAATGTTTCTATAATGCTTATTACTATAGATAAAGATGTTGATGAAGAAACATTATCAACAATAAATAAAATTGACGGAATAAAAAATGCTCAACAAATTAAATTAAATGCATAAAATATTCAAAATAAAAAAGGTCCCGAATAATCAGGGCCTTTTTTATTATATTAATTTTGAGTTTTTTTCTTATCAATCTTGTGTATTAAATCAAAGAAAGGTTTGACCGTAGCTGTTGCCAAATCTGTAGCAACTTCGACTGTTTGCTCATGTTTTTCTTTTAATGCAGATAATTTTCCTTTTTTATCATCAGAATTATTAATATTATCATTAGTTTTCTTTAATAATGTTTGAGGCTGTTGATATTTTACAATAGGTGTAAAAGAAAGATTCATATAAATTCCTTTAATACTAATTACCAAAAATATTAAAAACCATAAAAAATTAAATTGACATAAATATTTATTATATTAATATATGTAAAATTTAAATTAATAAAAAAATAAGGCAGGAATAAAACCTGCCTTATTTTTAAACTTAATATTATGCTTCAAAACTTTTTTCTCAGTTGTTTTTGCTAAATTAATAACTGTATTAGCAACTTCTGATGCTTTAGCTGAATATTTAACAGCAGCGGCAACACCACTACCTATTGCAGCAGATGTTCCTATTAATTTAACTGTCTCTTTAATTTCTTCTTTTGCTAATTATATATTACAAGCTTTTTTATCAAGAACATTTTTTTTGTTAAAACATGCAACGGTGAACCAATCATCCCAATCTTCATATATTTGCCTTTCCTTATTACTTATATTGTTATTTTAAAAAAGACAATTTAGAACTAAAAATAATGAAATATTAATTTTCTATGTAAGTCGGTGCAGCCTTTGGACTTTTACCTTTTATAACATTATGATAATAAGAATAGGTCATTGGCACTTCGCTATTTAAAACATCACCGTCTATAACATTTGCAATAAAAAGAGTATGTGTTGTTGTCTCAACTTTATTAATAATTTCACAAATCAAATATCCGCATGCATCCTTAATAACGGGCATATAATTCTTCATTTCAAAAGGAATATTTGAAAATTTAAAAGTATCTCTTCCGCTTCTAAAACCAAATGTGCCGATTGATATAGGGTTTGATTTTTCAGACAATATGGAAACCGCAAATTTCTTAGTTTTATCTAAACATTCATTTGTATAGTTATCATGGTTTACGCTTAAAGCTATTGCGGATGGAGACGAAGTAATTTGCATTATACTGTTTACTGTACATCCTGTATATTTTTCCCCGTCAAAACAAGAAACAATATATACACCATATGATAAATTTCTAAACACGTTATTATTCATAAAAACCCCCCTATATAATAATATAATAGCAGATTATATAATAATAATATATAATATATTCTTAGAAATAATATAAGGGAATATTATGAAAAAATATCTATATATAATAATATTATTAATTATATTAGCAATAATATTTTCCTTTTTTACAATAAATAAAGAAAAAGATAACAATAATACAGTTGTATTTTGGACATTACAATTAGGAACTTTTGATAAATACATAAATAATATAATTAATGATTTTGAAAAAGAAAATCCGGATATTAAAATCAAATGGATAGATGTTCCATATTCAGAAGGAGAAAAAAGGACACTTGCAGCCGTTTTAACAGATAATCCTCCTGATTTAATCAATTTAACACCTGATTTTTCGCTATTATTAGCACAAAAAGGAGCATTATATAATATTGCGCCGGAAAAGTTGAAGGATTATCCGCAGAGTATAACAAATATGCTGAAATATAATGATAATTATTTTGGTATACCTTTTTATGCTACTTCTGCAGTAACACTTTATAATAATAAATTTAATATAAATAAAAAACCAAAGACATATGATGATTTATTTAATATTAAATTAGATAATACAATTGGTTTCATAACAATGATAAGCCTTTGTGAAAATGACACCCTGTTAAAAATATTAAATAAATATAATATAAACTCCGCAGAGACTATAAAATCAGAAGAAAGTATAAATATATATAAAACATTAAAATATTTATATGATAATAATAGAATTCCTAAAGAAAGTATAACGCAATCTCACCGTGAAGCATTAGAAAAATACATGTCAGGTCAATTGGCATTCATAGTAACAGGTGCTAATTTTATAAATATGATAAAAGAGAATGCACCTTCTATATATAATTCTACGGAAATATTACCACAATTAACAGGGAATACAGGTTTATATGATTTTTCACTTATGAATTTTGTTATACCGGAAAAATCAAAAAATCCCGAAGCTGCAATAAAATTTGCAATATTTCTTACCAATAAAACAAATCAACTTGAATTTGCAAAAATGACAACTATCTTACCTGTAAATAAACTTGCACTTGAAGATGAATATTTTACATCAATAAATAAAAATTCAGATATACAAACTAAAGCAAGAATAATAAGCGCAAAACAACTAAATAATCTGCAGCCTCCGTTAAAGAATATAAAAAATAAAAAAGAATTAAACACAATGTCAGCAAACTATCTTCAAGATATACTTATTAACAATGCAGATATAGAAAAAACTTTAAACGAATTTTCTGAAAATTGGGAAAAACTTTAATGGTAAAAAGAGGTTTTTTGTTTTAAAATTAATATATGAAATCGTTTTTTAAATTAACAATACTTGATAAATTTATATTAAAACAAATAATAGAAATATTCGTACTGGGTGTAATAGTATTTACATCTATTATATTTGCGTCAGATACATTTATTTCTTTAATAAAACAAATTTCTATGTACGGTATGCCGATGAGAATTGCATTCATGATAATATTATTGAATCTTCCTGCCGTTATAGTTATGACAATACCTATGAGTGTATTATTTTCTACAGTCATGACTATAAATAAAATGTGCTTGCAATCGGAAATTACAATAATGAAAGCATGCGGTATAAGTCTTAACCGAATTGCAAAACCTGTATTTTTATTTTCAATATTAATGGCATTTATAGCATTTTTTATAAATGAAACTATTGTTCCGATAACAACATCACAATCAAAAACCCTTGCACTATATTCAATTGTACAAAGACATATTCCTGAAGGGAAAAAGAATTTTACAATAAAAGAATTAAAAGACGGCAATTATTTGAAAAGACTCTTCTTTGTGGAAAAATGCGAAGATAAACAGTTCACCAATGTTTCTATACTTGATTTATCAAATGAAAATAAAATCCAAATATTGGAAGCAAAAACCGGTACTTCAGCACTTGAAGGCTGGCAGTTTGATAATGCATCCGTATACACAATATCAAAAGAAGGAAAAACCCTTAATACTTCGTGGATTGAAAAAACAATAGTTGACTTCGGAAGCGATATTCAAAAGCAATTAGATAAGAGAAATGACGGTTCTGACTATAATTTCATTCAGCTAATACCATATTTGAAAAAGAATGTAGAAGGAATGGAATTGAGAACACTGGCGAAATATCAAGTAAGATTTTGGGAAAAGCTTGCTCTTCCGGTAACTACAGTTATTTTCGTATTAATAGGTATTCCTCTTGCAATTACTCCACCAAGAGTGAAACACAATAGAGGCTTTCTTTTTAGCATTGCAATAATATTCTGTTATTATTTGGTAAGGGCTTTTTCGTTTTCATTAGGGTATCACTATACTATTTTACCTGTATTGGCAGCTGCTCTGCCTAACATAGTAATTGGTTTTACGGGCTTATTGCTCTATTTTAGAAAAGCAAAATTAGTATAATATTAAGTTTTGTAAACATTTAATTTTCATATTTTTATATATTCAATATATATATCGGAAATACAAGATAAATATCTGATAAATATGAATTATATACGATTTTAGAGCAAAATTACGGCTAATTCTTTATCATTACTGCATTTTAGACAAATTGTGACTTGTATGTCAAATTTATCAAATACTTTAGGCAATTCACAAAATGAAAATGTTTTTATATAGGTGTGGGTTAGTTATAAAGATTTAGAAAAGGTAGGTACGTTATGGGGTACGCATTATTTGCAAACAGAAAACTTATGTTAACAAGTTTAATCAATGGTTTACAACTTCAATTAGACCAGTTAATGAATGAAAAACAAGCACTTTTAGATTATTCAGCAGCAGTAGCTGACGGTGAGGTAACAGACCAAGATAAAATATTAGGTTTCTCAAATTATCATGGATTATGTGAATTTGAACAATCTATATATGATGATTATAACAACTATGTTGATTTTCAAGGAAAAACTTCAGCTAACATAGTCGACGATATGGTTACTAATTATATAAACAGCGGTGAAAATATTGCTAATAACCAAGACGCAATTGATGCTTATAGACAATATGCAATAGAAAATATTATGAGACAATTTGGTATAGAACATTACAAAAATGTAACAGCTAAAGAAATTGCAGCTCAAGAAAACGAAATAGAAATGAGACAAAAAAGAATTGAAACAAAATTAACAGCATACAAACAAGAATTACAGTCTGTAGAACAGGCAGAACCGCAAGCAATCCAAAATGCAACTCCAAAATTTGCAGGATTAGGCTAAAAAGAATAAGACATAACGTAACTATATCAAATCTAATAAATAACCAAATTATAAAAAGACCGATTAATATCGGTCTTTTTTTTTAATTATCATAATTTAATTTAGGACTAAAGCCTTTTTCTTTCAATTTAGATGAAAGGGCTTCAGCACGTTCCTTATCGGAAAATACACCTAATTGAACAATAAATTTGCCGTTAACTGATTTAACATAAGGTACAACAGAAGGTTCTGCCGCAGCAACTTTTTGTTGAACCAATGTTGCTTCATCTATATCTGCATATGAACCCAAATATACTTTTGTCGAAGCAGGTTTAGGTGCGGGAATAACAGGAGATGCTTCAGGAATTTCTCTAAAATCGGAATACTGTTTTTTTATGTCTGATATTGTAGGAACCGGCGGTTCTTTTTTTACGGCTTCTTTTTTTGTATCTTCTTTTTGTGTATCAACTTTTTTATCACTTTTTTTAATATCCAGATTTGATAACAGTGAATTTTCGTCATCATCTGCAATTTCTTTTAATTTAGTGTTTTTTTCCTCGGAATTTCTAAGCGCAACCGAAGGTAAATCATCCTCCATTTGAATCCACTTAAGTCTTTCATCAATAGACTTAACTTCAACTTCAGACTCAGATGAGTTTAACATCAAAGATTCATTATTACCGATTGTGACATCAATATCGGGAGAATATGATTTTACGATATAAGAAATACCGGCAAGAGCAGCCAAAAATACAAAAAGAAATAAATATACAAGTCCAAAACGATTTTTTCTGCGCTTTTTTGTTTTATTCTTACTGATTTTTTCCGTATCCTGCATTAGACAACTCCTCTGACTTTTGAAACAGCAAAATTGATATCTGATATTTCATCTTTATATGCTTGAAGAATTCTTTCAGCAAATGTTTTTATATCGTCAACTCCTACATCAATTGTTAAATCAGAAGCTTTAACAGGCGCACCATCAGCAACTATATTTAATCCGAAATGAATTAACGTTGAAGTAATCGACTTTGTTGCAATAGATACCGATAATTTTTTACCGTTAACAAATAAATCATCACCATTTCTTGATATTTTAACAGACGGATAATTTTTTTCTATAACCTCTTTAGTTATTGTAACGAGTAATCTTTGCTTATACACCATCTCTATTAAAGACGAATTAAAATTTTCTTCAATAAAATTCAGCATTTTTTTGCTATAAATAGGTTCATTATTAATAACATCTTCAATATCAACCATATGCGTTAAATTAACATCACATTCACCTATGAAAGCAACTATTGCATCTCCCATGATATTAAAAGTTTTATATATCCAATGAGGAGAAAGTTGTTCACCATTATATTTAATTTCTTTGTCAATAAATAATGTTTTCATTATTGTACATTTCTAAATAAATCTAAAATCATATCATGCCTGTTATTTTGCTCTAAAGCACGTTTTAATCTTATACAAGATTCACAATGACCGCAATGGTGACTTTTACCTGAATAGCAGCTATATATTAAATTCAACGGAACATTTAATCTGATAGCATCTTCAACAATTTCTTGTTTAGTTTTATATATAAAAGGTGCTATTACTTTAACGTTATAATTTGTTGAATTAGCCAATGCCATGTTAACTGTATTAACAAAATTAATAGAATTATCTTTAAATGTTTCAGCTTCTTCTTTGTTTGCGCCTATGACAATTAAATCATAATTCATAGCATCAGCATAACTTGCGGCAATATTAACAAACAATCCGTTTCTGTTAGGAACCCAAACAGATTTTGCAGCAATGGCAGATGCTTCTTTATCTTCAAGTTGATCTTCATTAATTACAGGAACATCAGAATCAGAATTTAAAGAAGATGAAGAAACTTCATTAAGCCAATCCAGCTGAACAATTTTATGCTCAATTCCGTAATGTCTTGCAATTTTTTCTGCAGCAATTTTTTCATATTTAAAAGGTTTTTGCCCGTAATCAAAAGTAAGAGCAAGAATTTTATCACAATATTTTCTTATAATAGCTAAACTGACAGTTGAATCCAAACCACCTGAAAGAAGTACTATAGCATTATTCATCTAAATTATCCTCATCTGTCTCTTCATTCATTATATCATCTTTTAGGGTAATGGCTTCCTGTTTTGCACTATCAGAATAATTTGAACCTTGTATTATTTCATCTAAAATATCATCACCAAGCAGGTTATAAAGCGCAATTACAGCATTTTGAACGACATCACGTGAACGATCATCTAACATTTTTTTTATTAAAGGAATAGCTCTTTCATCTTCAGAATTCATTAAAACTTCGATTGCATTAATTCTGACTTGAGGCGATTCGTCGCTTAATGACTTGATTAGAGCATTAAATACTCTTTCACCTTTAAAGTTAAGTTTGTTAAGAGCTTCCAGCGCCCTTTCTTTAAGGAATGTAAACTTATCCATGATTCCTTTTTTCATTTCCAAAATGGAGACAAGAGAATCAACTGCTTTTTCATCTCCAATCATGCCTAATGCAGAAACCGCCGATTCCTTAACATATACAGAAGATTCAGATTCATCTTTCAGTATATTCATTAAAGGTAAAACAGCATACCTATCACCAATTCTACCTAAAGCCTCCGCACATGATAATTTTACTTTATAGTTTTCTTCTTTATTGTTTAAACAATATAATAACGGATATACGGCTTGAGAATCTTTGGTATTTGCAAGTGCCTTTGTAATATTAACTCTTATTCTTGTTAAAGCATCTGCATCTTTTATTCTTAATGAGAGTTTATCTTTCATAATCAAAGAATCAATCAATATAGGACGACTTGATTTATCTTTAAATTTATCTATTTTATTTAATAAAAACATTAAAATTTCATAATTATTAGAATGCTCAAAGAAATAATTATATATTAAAACCAAATGCTCATTAGGATACACATCAGATAACGCCATTATTTTATCAATTGATTCTTTTGAAGACGTTGTATCAAGGATGTGACAATCCGAAGCTAACTTTTCAAAAGGTATATTTTCGTTCTCTTCCATATCCGCATGTAATATTTGTATACAATTATAGAATATATGAAAAATAAAAGTATATCAAGCTTATATAACTATTTTCACATTATTAATAAATAATGATAAATCTTTGTTTTTAATTACTTTATCAAATAGTTCGCTCAATTCGGGAAAATCAAGTTTCAATGCTTCTATAGCTTCCGGCAGAACAATATCAGATGTTTTTCTTGTTTGGACAAAACCTTTGTTTAATTGCAGAAAATCCGAATATAGAGATAGTATTTTTTTCCATTCTTCAGGAATTAGAGTTTTCTTACCGCAATAATATGCAGTATCACGCTCAAATGAATCAAAATAATTTTCGAGAAAATTAACTTGAATTAAAAAGTCATATTCTTCAATTTGCTCACTTGTCATGTTAAGAAATGGATTTCCCGATATATCTTTGGGTGAATCGGAATTACTATTTTTAATATAATATGCCCATAGTAAACAACCTTTATAAAAAGCAATATTATTTTCTAATATATTATAAATTTTAGTAACATTTAATTTAAATTTATTGCGTTTTTGCTGCAATGAATAAAGACCGATTATATTTGAATAAACATCATTAATAAAAGTATTAGAATCTAAAACAAGCTCACCTATTCCGGGATCAAATTTTACGGCATTTTCCATCATATTCTTACCTCAATATTATTTTCAAATAAATATTTTTTTAAAACTGGAACGGGAAGAGTATTGAAGTGAAAAATTGAAGCAGCAAGAGCAGCATCTGCATATCCTTTGGTAAAAACATCTATGAAGTGTTCGGGATTAGCACCGGCACCGCCTGATGCAATAACAGGAATAGAAGAATTTTTAGCAACAAGTCCGGTCATTTCTATATCAAAACCGTTTTGAGTACCATCAGCATCCATAGATGTTAAAAGGATTTCACCGGCACCTCGTTTTTGAACATCAATAATCCAATCAGAAAGTTTTATGCCTGTATTTGTTTTACCTGCATGAATAAATACATAAAAGTCGCCATCAATTCTTTTTGCATCAATTGCAACTACAATACACTGAGAGCCAAAATAATTGGCAGATTTATTAATAATATCAGGATTCGTAACGGCTGCAGAATTAATAGCTATTTTATCGGCACCCGCATTCAATAATATCTTAATATCATCAATTGATTTTATGCCGCCGCCGACAGTAAAAGGAATAAAAACATTAGCTGCAACTTTCTGTACCATTTCGACAGTTGTTTTTCTGTTTTCGTTAGTTGCAGTAATATCAAGAAAAACAAGCTCATCCGCTCCTTGTTCTGAATATTTTTTTGCCAGTTCAACTGCATCACCTGCATAGCGCAAATTCTCAAAATTAACACCTTTAACAGTCATTCCGTCTTTTACATCTAAACAAGGTATTATACGTTTAGCCGGCATGATTAGAACTGCTTCAAAAATCTTGTATCATTATTGAAGAACAATCTTATATCATTAATTGCATATTTTAACATTGTAAGACGTTCAACACCCATACCGAAAGCAAACCCCGAATATATTTCAGGATCAATACCTACATTTTTTAATACATTTGCATGCACCATGCCTGCGCCCAAAACTTCAAGCCAACCGGTTCCGGAGCATGTTCTGCAACCTTTACCGCCACACATTATACATTGAACATCAACTTCAGCACTGGGTTCAGTAAAAGGAAAATAACTTGCTCTAAATCTGGTTGGACGTGACGAACCAAAATATATACGAACAAATTCGTTTAAAATTCCTTTTAAATCGGCAAAAGTAATATCTTTATCTACAAGTAGTCCTTCTATTTGATGGAAAAGATTGTTTTTTCTTGCACTTACAGACTCACATCTATAAACTCTACCGGGCGAAATAACACGTACCGGAGGTTTTTGATTTATCATTTGTCTGATTTGAGCTCCTGAAGTTTGACTTCTAAGAATTACATTAGGTGCAACCTTAGTATAGAAAGTATCTTGCATATCTTTTGCAGGATGGTTCGGAGGAAAATTAAGCATATCAAAATTGATATATTCAGTTTCAACTTCCGGACTGTATTCTGATGGCATAACAGAGAAACCTAAACCTTGAAATATTTCTACTATTTCATTTACAGTTTGTGTCAAAGGATGAACTTTACCTTGAGGTCTGAAATCAGACGGTAAAGTTATATCAATTGTTTCTTTCTTAAGCTTTTCATCAAGCTCATGTCCATATAAATCATCACCTTTAGAGGTAATCATAGCTTCAAGTTTGTTTGAAACTTCATTGGCGAAAGCACCAACAATTCTTTTATCTTCATCAGATAAATCCTTTAAATTCTTTTTAATAGAATTTAATTCACCTTTACGACTTAAATATTTTAATTTAACATTTTCCAAATCTTGTACTGATGAAGCTTTATTAATTTCATCTGACGCATTATTTAATATAAGTTCAAGTTTCTCTTTCATAGATTCCTCTTTATAATCTGCTTATAGAAAAATTATAGGACAAAGAAACACAGATGTATATAATCAAATATGCTATACTTGTATAGCTAGGAGAGATGATGAAAATAAAAAAAATTATATATATACTGGCATGTTTATTATTTTTAAATTGCGCTTCATATGCGGATAATGAAAATTTACAAACTATGTTTCAAAATAATAATGCGGTTATATATGCATTAAATATAAGAACATTTAATGCAAAAGATACAAATGGCAATGAAATTATAGAAATTTCAAGAGGAGAAACTCCTGGTTCATTTATAAATGCAATTGAAAGACTTGATGAATTAAAGGGACTCGGGATAAATACTATACACTTACTTCCTATAACACCTGTAGGGAAGATAAAAGCACTTGGGACAGCAGGTTCTTTGTATGCAATGGCGGATTTAACTAAAATAAATATGCAGTTATCCGATAATCAAAGCGAACTGTCACTAAATGAACAAGTTAAAAAGTTTACGGACGAATGTCATAAACGAGATATTAAAGTTATTGTAGATTTACCAAGCTGCGGTGCATATGACTTATACATTGACCGCCCTGATTTATTTGTAACAGATAAAGACGGAATGCCCGTTAGCCCTTCTGATTGGGTAGACGTTAGATTATTTAATGTTCCGGATAATAACACGATTTATCATTCGGATATATTCTTTCTTCATAAAATATTTATAACTAATATGATAAATTTAGGATTTGATGGTATCAGGGCAGATGTCGCAACAATTAAACCATATATATTTTGGAAAGAATTAATAAAATATGCAAAGGGTAAAAAACCCGGATTTATGTTCTTGGCAGAAGCATCTGAGAGCTGGACAAAACCCGCAAGCGATAAAGCATATTTTACAGATTATAAAAAATTATTAGATGCAGGATTCGACGGATATTACGGAAATTATTTTGAATTAAAAAACTGGAAAAATAATGATGAATTTTATAATGCCGTAGTAAGCCAGCAAAAGGTTTTAAGAAAATATAAAGAGAAAAAATCCGTAATCGGCAGTTTTGCAACACATGACGAAGTAAGTCCTTTATTAATCGGAGGAGAAAACTTTGCAAAAATAATAATTTGGCTAAATGCTACACTTCCTCTTAATCCATACTATGTAGATGGTTTTTTGCAGGCTGATGATTACATGTACGGATATTCAAACAAAAAAGCATCAGAAACATATACAGATGATGAATATTATTATGTACATCAAGGGCAAATTGATATTTTTAATTTTTCAAGAAAAGCAATTAATGATAACGACATGCTCATAAAAGAACAAAAAAAAGCTGTTGATTTCAGAAAAGAAAACAATGATATTATTACAAAAGGTTCATTTATTCCTTTAGACACCGGTAACAAGAAGGTTTTTGCTTTTCAACGTGTTCTCGGAAAGAATTCTGTTGTTGTAATTTTTAACAGAAATCTTGTAAACAATGAAGATACAAAAATTAAGATAAAATATGTTAAGAAAAAATCAAAAATTGTTTTTCTAAACGGTAAAGATTCAGAGAAACTTGCCAAATCGACAATTACAGCGAAATTAAAGCCAGCTGAAATAATTATTTTTACGATAAAAAATTAGTATTTAATAACTATAATAGAAATATACAAAAATTTTTTTTTTAAAAGTATTGCCAAAACTTGAAATATAAGTATAATAAATTTTGTAATACAAGAGGAGGTTCATATGAACAAAGAAGAATTAGTAAAAGAAGTTGCAAAAAAAGCAAAAGTTTCTCAAAAAGCTGCTGCTGATGTATTAAGCGCAACAATCGACACAGTACAAAAAACTGTAGCAAAAGGTAAGAAAGTTACTTTAGTTGGTTTTGGTACTTTCGAAGCTCGTAAAAGAAAAGCTAGAACAGGACGTAACCCACAAACTGGCGCTGCAATTAAAATTGCTGCAAAAACAGTTCCTGCTTTCTCAGCTGGTAAAAAATTCAAAGATGCTGTAAAATAGTCAAATATTTATATAGCAAAGACCGCTTAGAAATAAGCGGTCTTTTATTTTTAAAATTTTTATTGATATTTATGGTTAATATATAAATCGTTCAGAACAGACTCTGTAAAATAGTGCAATTTTATATATTCAATCAAATTTTGGAAATAAGACATGCCGTTCGGCTTTTGAGCAAGAGCCTGTTGTAAAAATGTATGGAAATAAACATCACAACCCTTATTTACACCTATTTTTTTCATCTTTTTAGCTAATTTAATATAAAAAGGATTAATAATATTATTGGCATGCCTTAAATATCTGCAATCAATATCTATACCTACACGTTTTAATCCGATTTTTCTTATAATATTAATAAATTTTGTAAATTCTCTCAGATTATCGTTCATGCCTGGAATAATAATATACTTTAATGTAATTCTGTTTGGTGCATTTTCAAATGATGCATATTTTTTCAAATTTTCAACAACTTTATTAAATGCATCAACACGCTTAATTCTTTTAAATGTTTCTCTTGAACCGGAATCTATTGATATAAGAACATTTGCGCTGCCATATTCCAATGATTTATGAAGATTTTCAGAATATTTTATAGCATTTGATGCAACAAAAAGTTTCGCAAAATTATTTAAACAAAACTCTTTTAAAATATCTTCACACTCTTTATATATTGTAAACTCACCGCCGCCTATACAAAGTTCCATGCCTTGTTTAAGAACACCCTCATTTTTAAGATATCTCAAGAAAGGAAGAACTTCATAAGTATCATTCGTTCTTTCTTCCGGTTCCAAATTATTGGAGCAATAAACACAATCAGCATTACAAACACTGTAGTGAGTAATTGTAATGTAGTCTATATATTCACCTTCATCCCAATCTTTTTCTTCTATTCTAAAACAGTTTTTACATTCCTTAGGACAAGAGCCTTCTTTAAATTGATCGGAATACTCTCTTATTTTTTTAAATAATTCATCTTTAGGTATAATCTCGCCTTTATAATTATTATAGAGAACAGGAGGCAGTCCGCCGTTTACTTTATCATTTGGCGAAAAACAGCATGAAACAAGCATATTAGAGAAAAAACATAAACCATGTAATATAATGTTACAGCTTTTATACATAAATATCCTTATCCGATTTCTGCTTTATTAATATCTTTCAAGGCAGGCTGTTTTTTATCTTTTTCCGATAATACAGGTTCAAAATCAATACCCCAATCAACGGCAATGTCTTTATCAGACCACAAAACACCTCTGTCTGCAGCAGGATTATATTCGCCTGAAGCTTTATATAACAATTCCGCTTCATCGGAAAGAACAACAAAACCATGTGCAAAACCAACCGGAATATACAACATATGCTTATTTTCTTCTGATAATTCTACTTTAACATATTGTCCAAAAGTAGGTGAAGAAGGTCTTATATCTACAGCAACATCGAAAATTCTTCCTCTTGAACATCTTAATAATTTTGCTTGTCCATATGGTTTAGCCTGATAATGAAGTCCTCTTAAAACACCTTTTACAGACTTAGAATGATTATCCTGATTAAATTCCACATCTATACCGTTAGCAACAAAATCGGATTTTTTATAGCTTTCCAAAAAGAACCCTCTATTATCACCAAATACTTTGGGTTTAACAAGAATAACATCTTTTATATTTTGTCTTTCAAATTCAAACGGCATTGATAGTATTTCCTCTATATATAATATCTTCTATAAATTATAAAACGAGCAGAAAATTAATGTCAAAACTGAATATAATATTTATAAATTGTTAAAATACGGAATTTATAATATAATCATTAAAGACAGACACAGAAGGTGAAAAATGGCTAAAGAAATAGATACTGTTCCAATAGAGGTAATAATTACAACAGCAGACCATGAAATAAAAGGTACTGTTCATGTTTCGAAATATACAAAGACAAACAGAGAACTTACAGACTTATTAAATGATAAAGAAAAGCGCTTTTTAGCGGTAACTAATGCTGAAATTATTCAAAGAAATTCAACAAATCCTCCGAGAAGATATAATTTCTTGGAAATTCATATTGACTGTATTATGATGGTTCATCCTTCAAATCAAGTTGTATTCAGAGAATCAGGCAAAGCACAAGAAGATATTGCACGTTTCAGAGAATTAAGAAAAAAATTAAATCAAACTAAACCATTCTAATATGAATACATATAAAAATATATTATTAATAAATTTTGGCGGAATAGGTGATGAAATTCTATTTTCGCCCGTTATTTCCAGCTTAAGAAAAACATATTCCGAAAGTAAAATTACTTTATGCTTAGAAGGAAGAAGTAAGGCATTCATTAATTTAACCGATGAAATTGACGGATATTTTTTTGTTGATATAAAGACAAAAAATAAATATGCAGAAATGCTTAAATTATTTTTTAAAGCATTAACCGGTCATTATGATTTGGTTATTTCAGCAGGCTCTAATCCTTTGATATCAGTTTTATTATTTTTTACAGGTATAAAAACAAGAGTCGGATATAATGTATCAAAAATATCAAGTAAATTACTTACCTATCCTGTTATATTAAATAAAAATCAATATGCAGCAAAAATGTATTTTGACCTTGTAAAACCTATAACAAATGATGAATTTGAACTTCCCAAAATAAAAATTGAAGAATATGAAAAAGTTCCAAATTCTGTATTAATTCATCCCGGAGTAAGCGCCATCAGTATAAATAAGGGTATAGTAAAAACTATAACAGCACAGAAGTGGGCAGAATTAATAAAAAAATTATTAAATTACGGCAAAAATGTATATCTTGCAGGCGGTCCTGATGATACTGACTGCATAAACAATATAAGAAAATATTTAAAAGATACTGATTTATGCAATTTTCACGATTTATTCGGAAAAACAAAAAATATTTTTGAATTAGCGCAATTAATAAAAAAATCTGAAGTATTAATATGTTCAGATTCCGCACCTATGCACATAGGTGTTGCTACAAATACAAAAACCATCGGGATATTTGGTCCGACACATAATGAACAATTACTGCCGGCAAATGAAAATTTCATTGCTATTTATAATAATGTCGACTGTCGTCCCTGCCTTTGGGATAAAAGACAAACGACCTGTAACAAATTGGAATGTTTAAATATTGATACAGATATGATAATCTCTATGGTGTCTTAAGAATATATATAATCGTTAATAATGGCTATATACCCCAAAAGAGAGAAATTATGATGCCATGTATTTCAAATATATCTTGCGATTGCAGATTGTAACAAAATTGTTACAAAAATATTGATATATATCAATTATATATACAAAAATTTTTTTATATATATAAGCACGAGTTTAGGAGATACAATTATGGGGATATTTTCATTAAACGGGAACTTCAGCAACAAGCCGACAGTTAAGTTATCTGACTATGTAGCTAAAGACGAAGCAACAGAAGCACCAAAAGAAGAAGAAACAAAAAAAGAAGAAGAACTTATATTTAAAGGACTTGGCGGCAATGGTGAAAATGAAGAACAAAAGCCAATAACTATAGAAGATTATGAAAAAGCAATTGAAGATGTACAAAAAGATACAAACAAAACACAAGCAGAAAAAGCATCTGAAAAAGAAAAATTAGAAAACCAAAAAGAAAAAGAAAAACTTGAAGATGCAAAAAAAGCAAACTTTTTAGAAGATGAAATGAAAGAAACAATTAAATTTGATAAAGATCTTCAACATGGTCTTGAATATGCAATTAAAAATATACAAGACGAACAAGTACAACAAAAATTATTAAAAGAATTAGCAATTATGAGACTTGCCGATAGAATCGGTGAAGATAAAGAAAAAACAGAACAAAAAATCAATTTAGTATACGAAGCATAGATTTATTATTAAACTGTACAGGCTATAATAAGGGCCTGTACAGTTTTTTAGTGATATTGGAGAAATAATGGGATTTAATATTCAAGGCATTTTAGCAAAGAATATTCCTGCCGAGAGTAAATTTGAATATAAAAAAGCACTAAATGAACATTCTGAAATTTCTTTTAATACAAAGAATGACGATTCAGAATATTCTTTAGATATGAATTTTTTTGAAAATTCAACATTTCAACCTGAAGACTATTCCGAATTATTTGAAGAATACGGAAAAAATTCGCAAACTTATAAAGATGAAAATTATATAAAACAATTATATACACAACTTGCTGAAACTACAGACATAAAAACAAGAGAAAAAATTCTTTTTGAATTAGAACAAATTGAAAATAATGGAAATAACTCAAAAGAAGAATCAAAAAAAGCATATATGAAACAATTAAAAGCAGTAGAATCAGCTCAAAACAATGAAATTTCAAATATATATGAACGTCTTTCTAAAGCAGAAACAGAAGAAGAAAGAAGTCAAATAAATTTAACATTTAAAGAAAAGCTGGAAGCATTTGATAAAGAAAAGAACGAAATCGGTTTAAAAATGGTACAACTTGAAACTAATTTACCTTTGGACGTTTTAAAAACCGTACAAAATTTATATAATGAGCTTTCTACCACAACAGATTCCGCTAAAAGAAATGATATATTAAATAAAATCAATACAATTATTGATAAAAATGATATACCTGAAGATGGCAAAAAATATTTATACGAAAGACAGCTTTTTAGTTTAAACAGAGCTCAAAATCAAGAAATAGATGAACTAAGAGCAAAATTATCACAAACAGATAATATAAATGATATTAATGAAATAAATAAAGAAATTGCTGTAAGATGCAATAAATTTAATGAAGAAAACAATGAAATCGGATTAAAAATAGTACAAATCGACACAAAATTACCAAAAGATAAATTAGAAGAAATACAAGAATTATATAATGAACTATCTGAAACTACAGATTCAACAAAAAGGAATATATTTTTAACAATAATTGATGACATTATAAAAGAATACAATGTACCTGAAAAAGGACAAGAATATTTATACAAAAGAGAATTGTTCGGAATAAATAAAGCACATGATGCAGAGTTACAAAATCTGAATGAAAGACTTGCAAATGCAAAAGATAAAGAAGAAAGAGAAAAAATAGGCTACGGGATAAAATCAGCAGAAGCTAAATTTATTAAAGAAAACATCAATATAGAAATGAAATTATATCAACTAAACGTCTAATATAAATCAAAGTGCAAAGGAACAGGAATTATTAACATAGTTCCTGTTTTTTTTATGAATTTTTTTGTTTAGAATATAATTAAAATATATTCAATATTAGGAGAGAAACCATTGATAAAAGAAAGATATTTTCCGCAAGAAATTGAGAAAAAGTGGCAAAAAAGCTGGGACGAAACAAAAATAAATAAAGTATATAACGATAAAGACAAAGAGAAGTATTATGTATTATCCATGCTCCCATATCCGTCAGGTAAATTACATATGGGACATGTTAGAAACTATACAATATCTGACGTTATAGCAAGATACAAAAGAATGAACGGATTTAATGTATTACACCCGATGGGATGGGACAGTTTTGGACTTCCTGCCGAAAATGCAGCTATACAGCACGGTGCAAATCCTAAAAAATGGACTCTTGATAATATTGCATATATGAAACAACAATTAAAGTCTCTGGGATTAATGATTGACTGGGATAGAGAAGTAACTACATGTTTACCTGAATATTACAAATGGACTCAATATTTCTTTATTCAAATGTTTAAAAAAGGTTTGGCATATAAAAAAGAAGCTGCCGTTAACTGGTGTAACAACTGTGCAACAGTACTTGCAAATGAACAGGTTATAGACGGAAAATGCTGGAGATGTGACGGACAGGTTGAAAAAAAATATCTATCTCAATGGTTCTTAAAAATAACAGATTATGCACAAGAATTATTAGATGATATTGAAAAATTAAAAGGATGGCCGGACAGTGTTAAAACAATGCAAAGAAACTGGATTGACCGTTCTCAGGGTGCAATTTTGAGATTTAAAGTAAAAGAAATTGAAGGACTTGAAGTTCCTGTCTACACAACAAGACCTGACACAGCATACGGTATTACATATCTTGTTGTAGCACCAGAATACAAAGATATAGAAAAATTAACAACAGCAGAAAATAAAGAAGCAGTCGAAGAATACAGACAAAATGCAAGAAGAATGTCTGAAATAGAAAGACTTTCAACTGAAAGACCAAAAACAGGTGTTCCGTTAGGTACACATTTGATAAACCCACTGACGGGTGAAGAATTCCCGATTTGGACAGCGGATTATGCTCTTGCAGAATACGGAACAGGTGCGGTTATGGCTGTTCCCGCCCACGACGAAAGAGACTTTGCATTTGCTAAAAAATACAATCTGCCAATAAGAATCGTTATTCAAAACCCGGAAAAAGCATTTACTCATCTTGATAATGCCTACGTTGAAAGAGGTGTTCTTGTTAATTCCGGTGAATTCAGCGGAATGGATAATGAGAAAGCAAAACAAAAAATTATAGAAAAAGCGGAAAAAGAAGGCTTTGGCGAAGCAAAAGTACAATTTAGACTTCGTGATTGGTTAATTTCAAGACAAAGATACTGGGGTACACCAATTCCTATAGTATATTGCCCACATTGCGGAACTGTTCCGGTTGATGAAAAAGACTTACCTGTATTGCTGCCTGAAGACGTAGATTTCAGTGTAAAAGGTATGTCCCCTGTCAAAACATCACCGACATTTAAGCATACGAAATGCCCTATCTGCGGAGCAGATGCCGAAAGAGAAACCGATACAATGGATACATTTATGTGTTCAAACTGGTATTTTTACAGGTATACAGATGCCAGAAACGACAAAGCACCGTTTGATAAAGATATACTCCACTACTGGGCACCGATTGACCAATACGTAGGCGGTATTGAACATGCAATATTACACTTGTTATATTCAAGATTTTTTACCAAAGCATTGCGTGATTTAGGTATAATTAATATTGATGAACCGTTTAAAAACTTATTAACACAGGGAATGGTTTTAAAAGACGGTTCAAAGATGTCAAAATCAAAAGGTAACACGGTAGACCCTGATGAAATATTCAGAAACTACGGCGCAGATACAGCAAGATTATTCATCTTGTCAGACTCCCCTCCGAACAGAGATTTCGACTGGTCTGATGCAGGTGTTGAAGGCTGCTATAAATTCCTAAACAGACTTTGGAAAATATATGCAGATAAACAAAATATTATTAATCTTGATTATAAATTACCTGAAATTTCAACACTTTCAAAAGAAAATAATAATCTTGTAAGAGAAGTTCATATGACAATTAAGAAAATTTCTCAGGATATTGCAAATGAATTCCAATTCAATACTGTAATATCCAAATACAGAGAATTTGCAAATGTATTATATGATTATATGAATAATAAACAGGACTATAATGAAGAAGATAAAGCTGTATTCAGTTTTGCAGTTATTACATACTTAAAATTATTATCACCCGTACTTCCTCATATGACAGAAGAAATATATGAAGGACTCGGAGGTAAAACATCAGTACATACACTTGAATGGCCAAAGTATGATGAAGCACTTGCAAAAACAAGTACAATAACATTGGTTGTACAAATAAACGGCAAAGTTAAAGATAAAATTGAAGTAGATGCTGAAACTTCTAAAGAAGATTTAGAAAAAATAGCATTAAACAGCGAAAGAATAAAAGAACTTACAGCAGGTAAACAAGTAGTAAAAGTCATTGTAGTTCCTGCAAAACTTGTTAATATAGTTGTTAAATAAAAGAAAAGACAAAAAGAAATACCGCCCTCAATTGAGAGCGGTATTCTTTTACAGGTTTAAATATCAATTTATTCTTCGGTATTTACGAATTTGAATGTTAATGCTGCACAAAGTCCGCCGATTAAGTTAGCAAGAATTGTGTAACATACCAATTTACAAGGAATTAAGAAGAGAGCACCAATAGAAACAGCTACTGCAGGGTTAAATGCGCCTGCACAAAGAGAACCACCAACAGCAAATGCACCTACTAAAACAGTAAAGCCAATTGCCAAACCATAGAATGAATTACCTGCAGTACCTTTTGCAGTTGCAGTATTTAATACTACATAGCAAAGAGCATAAGTAAACAAGAATTCGGCAATTAATAAGCCTTTTAAGCTAAACTCTGTAGGTTCAACTACCAATATGGTTCCTGCTGCCATAAATTTAAATACATAAACGGCAATAATACCGCCAAGTACTTGAGCTATAACATACGGAATAAAATGTTTCCATTCTAATGCACCTCTTATAGCTGCTGCTAATGAAACAGCCGGATTGTAATGTCCGCCTGAAATGTGTCCGCCTGCATATACCATTACCATCAATGCAGAACCGATTGCCAAAGGTGCTATAACACCATCAGCGCCCAATAATGCCGTACAAGCTATTGTTAATACAAGGAAAAATGTACCAACAAGCTCGACCAAGTATTTTTTCAAATATTCTGTCATAAAATCTCCTTTCCAAAAAAATACCAAACATAGTTTAGCATTTTTTAAATGTAATGTATAGTTTTATCATTCTTTTGAACTATATAAAAAAGTTATACGGAAAGCATTTTATCAATACAAATTCGAGCTTTTTTTGCAATTTCTGAGTCTATAAAAATTTCATTTGTTTCATTAACCAGAGTATTGTATATATCTTCAAGAGTATTATGTTTCATATTTGGACAAATTATATTTTCATTAATTAAAATAAACTCTTTTCCCCAATTATTACATTTAGAATCTCTGTTCAATCTGTCAACGACACCTTTTTCCGTTGCAATAATGAATTGTTTATTATTTGATTTTTGAGCATACTCTATAATTTCTTTTGTAGAACCTACAAAATCAGATAATTTTGAAACTTCACCGTGACATTCAGGATGAGTTAATATCAGAGCATCAGGATATTCTTTTCTCGCTTTTTCTATGTCTTCAACTCTTATCCTCAAATGAGTAGGACAAAAACCGTTGAAAGTAATAACTTCAACATTTCCCAGCTGCTTTTCTACCCATTTACCCAAATATGTATCAGGAACAAATAATACTTTTTGTGTATTTAAACTTTTAACTATATTAACTGCATTTGAACTCGTACAACAAATATCACATTCCGCCTTTACTTCCGCTGTAGAATTAATATAACAAACTACCGGCAAATTCGGATGAAGCTGTTTAAACTTTTTGAGATTATCAGCATCTATCATATCCGCCATAAGACATCCCGAATTCATATTAGGAAGAAATACTCTTTTTCTCGGTGAAAGCAATTTTGCACTCTGCGCCATAAAATACACACCTGCGAATATAATAATATCGGCATCTGTATTTGCTGCAGCTTTTGAAAGATATAATGAATCCCCAACAAAATCCGAAACTTCATCTATTTCAATATTTTGATAACAATGAGTAAGAATAATTGCATTCTTTTGCTTTTTCAGTTTATTGATTTCATCTATAAAATTCATATAATTCCGATTTCTCAAAGATATTAAATTTATTTAATTACAAGCATAATTCTAAGTCAAGTTGAACAAATTAATTTATTAAATAACACATAAAAACATACAAAAAAGGTTTAAAAATAGGCAAAAACGGGAATACTACAATTGTAGGAGTTTATATGAAAAAAGTATTATTACTTGACAGACATAATCACCCTATTAACATTTGCACTTGGAAACGGGCATTAATACTTTTGCTTAAAGGGAAAGCTGAAAATGCACGCAGACTTAATGATATTGAAAATATGATTAAAGTAGAGAACATCTTAATACCACGTGTCATTAAATTGACATATGATCTGGCAGTTCCTTATAAGGAACTGCCTTTTTGTAGAGAGAATATTTTAGTCAGAGATGAATTTGTATGTCAATATTGCGGAGAAAAATTCAAGCCTGAAGAATTAACACTGGACCACGTATTTCCGAAATCAAGGCTGGGACCTGATATTTGGGAGAATATAGTTGCCTGCTGTAAAGAATGTAATCAAAGAAAAGCAGACAGAACACCAAAAGAAGCAAGAATGAAGCTGCTAAGACGACCATACAGACCTAAAGATTATTTAAAATTTGAACTGTTAAAATATCCTGAAAATATTGTTAAATACTGGCAAGAGTTTTTTGCAGTATAAGTTATTTATTTATAACTAATCGGGGATACATTTTTTTAGCATATAAACCTAATTTTTTCATATCTTTTGGAGGGAATACGTCATCATAATAAAAAGTATACTTTGTTTCTAATTTGTAATCATCAGGATTAATTAATCCGTTACCTTTTTCTGCTTCCATAAGTCTAAACATTGAATAATGGTAACTTAATTGTGCTTCTAATTTTTTTTGATTAAAAATTGATTTATATCTGTCTATAGCACCTGATTTACTGTCAGCAAAGCCCATCCAAGAATCTATAACAATTTCATCTTTAGGGTTAGGATTAACTTTATCTAATGCTGTCAAAACAAAGATGTGGTCTGCATTTATAAAACCCTTATATTCGGAGTTCCCTGTTGATTTATTAATATAGTCAAGCTGAATACCCAAACTGGCAAGTTTTGAATTATAATATCCGTTTGCAGCCAATGTTGCAAGGACTGTTCGTGCCGCTTCATCGCAATTTCCAACTTTCATAAGTTTCGCATATTTTAAAATTTTCGCATAAGGAGAAGTTGATTCAATATTGTTTTTATTAGAAGAAGCATTTTCTCTTATTATTTTAATATTGTCATCGGTCTTTTTAATTATTTCCTCTGCTCTGTTTCGTAATTTGGCATTAGAATTTTTACTTGTATGTGATAAATAAAAAGTATCCATATAAGTAACACTAAGCATAGGAAAATTTTCTCTTGCAAGACGTTGAATTTTATCTGCCTTTTTAATGTCTTGTTTCCTCGCTGAAAATGAAATATAAGTGTTTTTAACAGGTGTTATTTTCATATAAATAACAACATCTCTAAAAAATATTTTTGTCAGCCAATTATGAAAGTACTAGTACCACCAGTATCCGCCGTCTTGTATTTCCATATTCAGGTCGGAATTTCTTTCATTTTTTTGTTGAGTACGCTGGTTATTTTTGTTATTTTCCAAATTTGCGACTCTTGCATAACAAGCTGATAAATCGCTTGATTTTTTAGAAAGAACTTTACACTCAAGAATAGATTTTTGAAATTTAACCCTTCTTAATGCCCAGTAATTATTTTCCATATACTTCTTGCTGTTAAGCTTTGTTTTCTTAAATATTGCATTTTCATATAAAGGCGGTGCAAATTCAGACCATTGAGGTTCTGTAATTGTTTCTGAATATGATATATTTTGAGAAAGCAAAATACACGAAGCTATAAATATAGTAAATAATAATATTTTTTTCATAAACACCTTCTTATAAATTTTGATTATAATACTGCTGTTGAAGTTGTTGTATCTCTTGTTCAGTCTTTATGTATTCCTGATACGCAGCTTCATTATATGCCTTTTCAGCACGTTTTCTGTCACTTCTGTCTTGTGCACGATCTTTAAATCTTTGAAAATATTCAGTAACGCTCAATACACCTCTGCCTGCCTGATTTACAGAGTTGATTGTATCGCTGGTTCTTTGAATATTATCCAGAACAGTAAAAAAGTCTGCTTTAACAACTGTATTAATTCCTGAAATAAAGATAATACAGACAGCAACTAAGAAATAAGAAAATAATTTCTTTATCATACAAATACCTCACTATAATTATTTTATATCACATAATTTATTTATTGTGTTTTATTAAGGACATTTTGTAAAAATATATTTAATAAATTGAATATAATATATACTATATTTTATGAAAAGAAACGGAGTATTTATGAATAATAATAAATTATTTATAACAGCTGTAATTACAATTGCAATTATAATTATAATTTCAATAACACACGACAGCATTGCTGCAAATAATGTTGATAATATAAACAAAATTAAAGATAATTCTGTATTCATTGCAAAATTTATGGATAAAGATAAAATTCGTCCAAAACAAGAAGAAGATTATAAATCAGAAATAATCAATAATTACGAGGATGAGTTTGATGATAATTGGGGCGTAGAAACATATAGAAATAACTTTTTTAAGAAATGTGATAATGAAGACAATCTTTCAAAAGAAGAAAAGTTAGATTGCAAAATTGCAAAAAAAGAAATGTTGCTGCAAAAAAGAAAAAATAAAATTGAAAAGAATTTAATACACCCAGAGGGAGATTTACACGTAGTATCAGTATATGAAGGGAAAACTGATATTAAAGCCATTAAGCCAGGTAAAGATTTTACAGAAGGGAATAGAGCTTCCGAAATAACCGTAGATGTTAAAAATTCAGAGAGACCAGTTTCTTTATTATTATCATCTTATGAACCTGTATTATGGAAAATAAAAGCAGATAACCCGTCAAATCTTAAAGAAATATTTTTATCTTCTTATTACGAAAGTAAAGTACAAACACCGAAATCAAATATTCCGGTGAAAAAAATTAAAAATATTGATGTAGATGACAGATGTAAAAGTGCATTAGAAGAAACATTTGCGGTAGAACCCGTAAGTATTCAGTATGAATATTATGGAGAAAGTTTTGTTGTAGACGGAAATTCTAATGTTAAATACGATGAAATAATAAATCATCAATCTACAGATAAAGAAGTTAATTTGATTTGTGAAGAATTCAGCTGCGTATTATCGGATGATAAATTATCATATGCAATTAAAAGAGGTGGATTTCTTGGTGCTTTAACTAATAAATACCACAAATCAGGCAAATATTACTTTGAAACTCAATTTTTCATTAAGCAAAACGGCGGACACACCGCAGGAACAAATGTCGGAATATGTTCACCGTATTATCCTAATGCAACATACTGCGACTTTTTCATGCCAACAGATGAAGACAAAAATGAGAAATACAGTGTTTTAGGATGGGCAGCTAAATTAAATGATAAAGATATTATTGGGATAGCTGTTGATTTTGATGAAGGAAAAATATACGTATCAAAAAACGGAGAATGGCGGGACTGCATTCCTGAAAAAGGAAAGACATTATATACCTATACGCCGAAAGGCAAAGAATTCACGGCAGCCTTCAGTATTGCACAAGATGTCAGTTTAACAGCCAACTTCGGAGCAAAGAAGTTTAAATACAAGATACCAAAAGGCTTTAAACCCTACGATGAATATTCCGCAAAAAAGAGGTTAATATTTTTATAGAACTCCTTTT
>JAEEGL011573732.1_pt1 | contig 34257 bp, 24 predicted proteins | sample 9134231 | NCBI WGS metagenome assembly JAEEGL01 (sample SAMN16246548, study PRJNA631951) | gut metagenome | biome: gut microbiome; feature: rumen; material: fiber-attached | host: Bos | place: Iran: Karaj | collected 2018-10 | reverse complement strand
TCTCTGGCGCTGGCCGCCGGATACATTGGTTCCGCCCTGCTCAATCATTGTGTAATAGCGATCCGGCATCTTCTCAATGAACTCATCCGCACAGGCCATCTTGCAGGCTCTTATGCAATCCTCTTCAGTGGCGTTCTCATCGCCCCATCTGAGATTATCCAGTACAGTTCCGGAGAACAGTACATTCTTTTGAAGAACTACAGAAACCTGATCCCTGAGGGCCTTCATATCATAGTCTCTTACGTCAACGCCGCCGACCTTAACCGAGCCCTCTGTGACATCGTAAAGTCTGCTGATAAGGTTGACCAGCGAGGACTTGGCAGAACCCGTTCCGCCGATGATACCTATGGTCTCGCCTGAATTGATGGTGAGATTTATGTCTTTTAACACAGGCTCTTCTGAATCGCTGTTATAAGCGAAATTCACATGGTCAAAAGAAATACTTCCGTCCTCTACATGCATGATGGGATGCTCGGGATTGGCAAGGTCCGCTTTCTCATCGATAACCTCTGCGATACGCTTGCCGCTGGCCTGAGCCATGGTCAGCATAACGAAGATAACAGCCAGGAACATAAGGCTTGTGAGAATGCTCATGCAATATGTCAGAAGACTTATGAGATTACCTGTTGAAAGAGGTCCGCCGACTATAAGGTGCGCACCGATCCAGCTGATAAGAAGGATGCAGGCATACACAGTTCCAGTCATGATGGGAAGCATATATACCACATTCAACTCGGCCTTTACAAACATGTTGTAGATGTTGAGAGCTGCCTGCTTGAACTTGTTGTTCTCGTAGTCCTCACGAACGTATGCCTTGACAACTCTGATGGCTGAGACATTCTCCTGAACACTCTCATTCAGGGCATCGTATTTCTCAAATACCTGCTTGAAGTATCTTGTTGCTCTCTTCATTACAAAGAGAATAATAACGGTCAAAAACAGAACCGCACCGAGATAAATGCTGGCAAGCGGAGGGCTTATCAAGAATGAGAGAACCATTGCCACGATCATCTGTGAAGGGGCTCTCATGGCCATTCTCAGCACCATCATGTAGGCGTTCTGAATGTTGGATACATCGGTTGTAAGTCTGGTTACAAGACCCGATGTTGAAAACTTGTCGATGTTGGAAAAAGAAAAGGTCTGGATATTATGGAACATGGCTGTCCTGAGGTTCTTGGCAAAGCCTGCGGATGCCTTGGCACCGAAATAGGCTCCTCCCAGTCCGAAAAAGAGACCAAGAAGGGCGATTGCCACCATCATTCCACCAACCCTGTAGATATATGCAAGGTTTCCTCCGTTAATTCCTTCATCAACAATCATGCCCATAAGGGCAGGGATCGTAAGCTCACAGATAACCTCTCCTATCATACATACAGGGGTTATGAATGAAGGAAACTTGTATTCCTTTACCTGTGATAAAAGTGTCTTTAACATGTTACCTCCTGATAAAACCGCAAATTACATTGTGTGCCTTCCAATTGTACGCAATTTTATTCAAAAATTCAACCTAAAAAAGTATTCACAAGTAAAAGAGGAACAATAAGATCAATTTGTTCCCCTTTAAAGTCTTTAAGTATTTGCGTCCTGTCACCTGTTCATAAAGGTACGAACATTGATTCCGTTTACTTCAATGTGATCGTCTACTTCAATCACAAGGCACTGCCTTCCGTCCACGATCCTTGATTCCACAAGATCTGTCCTGTCGGGCTTAACCTTGATCACAACGTCAGGTGTCTCAATATCGAACTTCTTGGTGTGGGCGATATTGCTGGCCAGGAGATGATAGTCCTCCTCTCCTGCGCACTTGGCGTAGTTCTCCTCAAAGTAATTCATCCTGTCCTCGGGAACTCCGCTGGCCTGAAGCAGGTCTTTGACGTCCTTCTTGGTAAGCTCAAGGGGCTCGGGATCTGCCTCATGATCATCGATCATGTCCTGAAGATTGTCATGGATGTTCCTCATGATATCGTAGTCAGCCTCATCGCCTATTGTGGTCTGTACCACAGCCTCGAAGAGGTCCTTCTGCTCAACTGAGGAAATGGGTGCTCTTCCGCCAAACATGGCCTCGATGAATTCAGGCTGAAGGTCATCGGGCTTCTTGGTGAAGTAGAGCATATTGTGAATGTCTGTAGCCCTGTCTATAAACGCAGGGAAAAGAAATCCTTTGACCGGAGCTTCTACGACCCAGTCTCTGTTTCTCTCTTCGATGGCATTCTTCTCGTAGTTGTAGCCAAGTCCTGCCTTGGAGAGCTTGACCGGGCAGATGCTGCAGAGCATGTAATCATATACATTGTCTGAGGCATCCTCCATCTCTATGCCGTCGTTGGTCATGCCGGGTACGTCGTAAGCCGCATGGATGAGAATGATGTAGTAGTTCTCTCCGTTGACGTAATTGGCAATGATCTTGTCGTAGAACTCGTCCACCAGCTCGTCATCCTCAAGCTTGGTGTTCCTGAGGGTCAAAAGAAAGTCTTGAGTACCCCCTGGCTGTTCCTGATCCAATGGAAACTCAAGACTTATCAGATTCTTACCAAATGTTCCTGCCAATGTGTGCTGGAAGATGTCCAGATATTTGTACATCTCCTCATCCGGAAGGGAACCAAAAGCCTTTCTGAAGGTCAACTTCTTGTTCTTCTCATGATCCACATAGCATCCGCAGATGTGGTCAATGGTGCACCTGTCCGGTGTAAACTGCTTCTTGATCTCTAGTGTTTCTGCCTTGTTCATTTGTAAGTTTACTTCCCTTTATTCGTAAATTTTTCGCACATATCCAGCGCAAACTGCACAGGATACAGTTGAACCATTACGGAATCGATAAGATCTCCGATGGTCATCCTGAATGCGATCTTAATAAACTTATCATAAGTAGTATCAAACATTTTTTCAAATACTTTAATGCTCTCAACATCAATTTGATTAACTATGGGGGTACTGATGTCGGTAGCTACTCCAAGCATTGAAGAAAGAGAAGTGGCGGAAGTTCCCATCATCTGGTTCATAGCCTCGGATGCAGCAGAAAGATGAAGTTCAGTGATATCACCTGAAGTATTGGTGCCGTCACCGCCCATCATAAGATCGGTCATAACCTTTACGTCATGCTCCTTAAGAACCAGAACGTTGTTACCTTCCAGTCCCTTTACATAATGGATCTGCACGAAAATGCAGGTCTTTTCATAATCATCAAGAGCTTCACTTCTCTTAATGAGCTTTACGTTAGGAGTTGTAATGTCAACCTTTTTGCTGACCATCATGCTGAGGGTGGTCGCTGAGTTGCCCATGCTAATATTAGCTATTTCACCAAGAATATCCACCTGATCATTAGTCAGAATTACTTCTTCCAAGACAGTCACCTCCATACTTTATACAAGCTATACTACTATTTTAGTGTCTGAAATGGGCTTTGTAAAGGCAACTTTATGGTTTATAGCAAAGCTTTATTCTTTTTTTAGATTATTATCCGATGATTGTTTATGTTTAATTTGTGATTAATTTATAAAAGTTCTAGTGATTATTTGTGATTATTTATGATTGCTTGTGATTGATTATGATGATATTCTATAAGTAGCTGAGCCGGTATGTCTTTTCTTAAATCGCGTTTATACCGGCTAAGGGAGGCAAAATGCTCACAAAGGAGCGTCGAGATCTTATTGTTTCATATATAAATGAAAAAGGTGCAGTCACCGTTACTGAGCTCATGGAGGAGTTCGGCGCTTCTGCGGCCACCATCAGAAGAGACTTATCTTCTCTTCACGATGAGCGCAAGATTCTCAAGGTGTTTGGAGGCGCAACGGCGCTGAGTGCTCAGGATATCATCACTCAGGAGCCCAACGTAACAACCAAGTCCACCATGAATGTTGTGGAGAAGGACGCCATTTCCAAATATGCCGCTTCTCTTATAAATGACGATGACTTCGTATACATCGATTCCGGAACCACTACCCTTGAGATGATCAAGTACATCGAGAACACCAAGGCCAAGTACATCACCAACGGAATCGTGCATGCCAAGAAGCTTTTGGAGAAGGGCCTGAACACCATGATAATCGGTGGCAGATGCAAGCAGTCCACAGAGGCCATCATCGGTCCCGACTGTATCGAGGGCATCAGCAAGTACCATTTCACCAAGGCTTTTATGGGAACCAACGGCATTTCGGTAAATGCCGGATACACCACTCCCGATGTGGATGAGGCTCTCGTCAAGGAAGAAGCCGTTAAACACGCCTATATCTCCTATATTCTTGCGGATCACAGCAAGTTTGGGCAGATTAGTTCGGTGACCTTTGCAGACATCGGAAGCTGCTGCATTATCACTGATAAAGAAGTAAACAGGAACTATCATTCCAAGACCATCATCAAGGTGGTCGGAACATGACAGCTCAAAACGGAGGTGCACATGATTTACACTGTTACATTTAATCCCGCCATTGACTATGTAGTCAGAATGAGCGACGAACTCCTTCCGGGGATGACCAACCGCTCAGATTCCGAAGAATGCTACTTTGGTGGCAAGGGAATCAATGTATCAACCATCCTTAAGAACTTGGGGCTTGAGAACACTGCCCTGGGCTTCGTTGCGGGATTCACCGGAAAGGCCATTGAGGAAAGCGTCAAGGCCCGCGGGATCCTGGCAGACTTTATAACTCTGGACGAAGGCATCTCAAGGATCAACGTCAAGATAAAGGGTCAGGCCGAAACTGAGATAAACGCTCAGGGCCCGAAGATACCCGAATCTGCCAGGGAACAGCTCTTTTCCCGTATCAAGGAGCTCAAGGACGGTGACGTTCTGATCCTTGCAGGCAGTATTCCCAATTCTCTGCCAAGCGATGTATACGAGAAGATCATTGCTCTTGTGGCAGACAAAAAGATCGAAGTCGTTGTGGATGCGACCAAGGACCTTTTAAAGAACGTCCTTAAATATCATCCATTCCTTATAAAGCCCAACAATCACGAACTTGGTGAAATGTTTGGCACGGTCCTTAAGACCGATGACGAGATTGAAGCTCATGCCAAGAAACTGCAGGAGCTTGGAGCCAGAAACGTGCTGATCTCTATGGCAGGAGACGGCGCTATGCTCATAGCCGAGGACGGCAGCAAGCATAGGATCGGGGTTCCCAAGGGACAGGTCAGAAACTCGGTAGGAGCCGGAGATTCAATGGTGGCAGGTTTCATTGCCGGATACTTTAAGACGGGGAGTTATGAGGAAGCTCTCAAGATGGGTACCGCGGCAGGTTCTGCAACAGCCTTCTCCGATGATCTCGCAACAGGGGAAGCTATTACTGAACTTTATAAAAAACTTTAAGAGGAAGTTTTTTAAAGGGGATACAAAATGGCGAAAAGCCAAAAGGAGGGTCTATGAAAATCACAGATTTATTGAAAAAGGAAGGCATTGCCCTTAATGCGGCAGCTGCCGACCAGAACGCAGCCATCGATACTCTTGTCGATCTGCACACCAAGGTTGGCAACCTTTCAGACGCAGCCGCCTTCAAGAAGGCAATTTTAGAGAGAGAGGCCAAAGGTTCAACCGCTATCGGTATGGGCATTGCAGTGCCTCACGGCAAGTCAGCCGCAGTTTCCAAGGCAGGTGTTACAGCTATGACTATTCCGGCAGGAATCGACTACAAGTCTCTTGACGGAAATCCCAGCAATCTGTTCTTTATGATCGCAGCACCTGACACAGCTGCCGACACACATCTTGAGGTTCTCTCCAAGCTTATGACTCTGTTAATGGATCAGAGCTTTGCCAAGAAACTGGTTGAAGCCAAGACCGCTGACGAGTTCCTTAAGATCATTGATGACAAGGAAGCTGAGAAGGACAAGGAAGAGGCAGCCAAGAAGGCAGCCGCTGCTCCTGCTCCCGCAGCTGAAAAGAAGGCTAAGAAGCTTGTAGGCGTTACAGCATGTCCTACAGGAATCGCCCACACATTTATGGCAGCTGAAGCTCTTGAGCTCAAGGCCAAAGAGCTGGGCATCGACATAAAGGTTGAGAAGGACGGTTCAGGCGGAGCCAAGGATGTTCTCACAGCCGCTGAGATCGAGGCAGCTGACGCAGTTATCATCGCCTGCGACAAGAACATCGACATGGGAAGATTCGATGGCAAGGATGTGATCATCACTTCCACCAAAGAAGCCATCCACTCTCCTGAGGGCCTTATCAACAAGGCCGTAAACGGCGAGACCAAGAAGTATCATCACACAGGCACAGTTACCAAGGCAGCTGACAGCGCAGGTGATGAGACACTCGGAAGAAAGTTCTACAAGCACCTTATGAACGGCGTATCACACATGCTTCCATTCGTTATCGGTGGCGGTATCATGATCGCTCTTTCATTCCTTATTGATACTATTTGCGGCTACGGCGCATCCGGCGGCGACCAGTTCGGTAATATGACACCTATATCCTCATTCTTTAAGTATGTAGGCGGACTTGCCATGGGACTTATGGTTCCCGTTCTTGCAGGATACATTGCCGAGTCAATTGCAGACCGTCCCGGCCTTGCAGTAGGTTTTGCAGGCGGACTCCTGGCTTCCAGCGGAAACGCTGCACTCTTTAGTGACGGTAAACCCGCTTTTGTATGGGTTGAGCAAATGGGATCTCTTGGCGGATTCAACGATTTCGTTGCCAAGTTTGCATTCCAGGGCACAGGCGCTACAGTTTCAGGCTTCCTTGGCGGAATTGCCGCAGGTTTCCTGGCCGGTGCCATCGTTCTCTGGCTCAAGAAGATCACTTCAGGATTCCCTAAGAGCCTTGAAGGAATCAAGCCCATCCTCATCTACCCTCTCTGCGGTGTATTTATCATCGGAGTGGCTATGTGCTTCATCCTTAACCCGCTTATCGGTCTCATCAACACAGGCCTTTCAGCTATGCTGACAGCACTTAGTGATGCAGGACTTATCGCAGTTCTCGGACTTGTTCTCGGTGCAATGATGGCTATCGATATGGGCGGCCCTATCAACAAGGCAGCTTACGTATTCGGTACCGGAATGCTCGGAACTGCTTCCAGCCTTATGGCTGCAGGCTCACAGCTTACAGATGCAAATGTTCAGGCATGCTACATCGCAATGGCAGCTATCATGGTAGGTGGTATGGTTCCTCCTGTTGGTATCGCCATCGCCTGCAAGGTATTCCCCAAGAAGTTCACTGCCGCTGAGCGCGAGTCATGGATTTCAAATATCGTAATGGGAAGCTCATTCATCACAGAGGGCGCTATTCCTTTTGCAGCTGCTGATCCTCTTCACGTAATCCCTTGCACACTTGTTGGCTCAGGTGTAGCAGGTCTGTTATCAGCACTCTTTGGATGCACTCTTATGGCTCCTCACGGCGGAGTTTTCGTATTCGCCACAGTTGGTCATCCTCTTCTTTACATTGCCGCATGGCTTATAGGTTCCATTATTACCGCAGTAATGTTAGGATTTATTAAGAAGGATGCTAACGCAGCATAAATTTTTAGTTGTTTTACTTACAAAGGAGAAAAATTATGGTATCACAGAAGATCACAGTAACTAACGAACAGGGTATGCACATGCGCCCCGCATCAGTTTTCTCACAGGCTATGACTCCCTTTACATCCGATGTAAAGATTGTCTTCAACGGCAACACATTTGACGCCAAGAGCGTAATGATGCTCATGAGTGCCTGCATCAAGTGCGGCGCTGAGATTGAGATCCAGTGCGACGGCCCCGATGAGGCTGATGCCCTCAAGAAGGCTATCGAGCTGGTTGAGAGCGGCTTAGGAGATTGATCATGACGAAGTTCCTTTGGAACTGAGACGGGACTTCCTTATTATCATTAAAGGAGAAAACTTTATGTACAACGGAATTGCAGCTTCACGCGGCATCGGTATCGGAAGCATCTGTGTTATCGCACAGCATGACCTTTCCTACAACCCTGCCAAGATAGAAGATGTTGAAAGTGAACAGAAGAGATTTAACGATGCCGTTGAGCAGTTCAAAAAAGAAACTGCTGAAATGGCTGAAGATATCAGAAAGCGAATCGGTCCCAAGGAGGCTGAGATCTTAGAAGGTCACCTTGTTATGATCTCCGATCCCACCATGGCCGGAGAGATGAGCAAGATGATCGCTGCAGGACAGTGCGCAGAGGCAGCCGTAGAGGCAGTCTGCGACATGTTCATCGGCATGTTCTCCAAGATGGATGATGAGATGATGAAGCAGAGAGCTTCTGACATCAGCGATATCAAGGTAAGTCTTCTTAAGATCCTCCTTGGCATTGAAGATGTGGATATCAGCAAGGTAGCTCCCGGCACAATTCTCGTGGCCGAGGATCTTACACCTTCCATGACATCCCAGATCGTCAAGGAGAATGTTGTGGGCATCATCACAGAGGTAGGAGGCAAGACCTCGCACTCTGCTATTCTGGCCCGCGCACTTGAGATTCCTGCTGTTCTTTCAGTTCCGGGCATAACAGGCCTCGTCAAGGACAAGGACACCGCCATTGTAGACGGTACCGAAGGAAATGTTTATATCAATCCCGAGGGTGACGTGCTCTCACAGTACATCATCAAGAGAGAGGAATTTATCAAGAAGCAGTCTGAACTTGCAGCTTTCCGCGGCAAAGAAACAGCTACATCCGACGGAACCGTTGTAGAGCTCTTCTGCAACATCGGAACTCCCAAGGACGCCAAAAAGGCTGTGGAGTGTGACGGTGAGGGAATAGGTCTTTTCCGTTCCGAGTTCCTGTTTATGGATAATAACAGAATGCCCACAGAGGATGAACAGTTTGCAGCCTACAAGGAGGCAGCTGAGACCCTTGGCGGCAGAGCTGTTATCATCAGGACACTTGACGTGGGCGGTGACAAGGACATTCCTTACCTGAACATCAAGAAGGAGGAAAACCCCTTCCTGGGCTACAGAGCTGTCAGATATTGCCTGGGCAATCGCGACAACTACATGACCCAGCTCCGCGCCATCGTAAGAGCCAGCGCCTTTGGAAAGGTCAAGATCATGATTCCTCTTGTTACCTGCGTGGATGAGCTCCGCGCGGTAAAAGAGATGGTGGCTGAGATCAAGAAAGATTTCGATGCTCAGGGAGTTGCTTACGACAAGGATATTGAAGTAGGCTGCATGATTGAGACAGCGTCCGCTTCTCTCATCGCAGACATCCTCGCCAAAGAGGCTGACTTCTTCTCCATCGGAACCAACGACCTTACACAGTACACCATGAGTGTTGACAGAGGAAACGCAGACGTAGCTTACCTGTACTCCACTTTCCAGCCGGCAGTACTTCGCTCCATCAAGCACATCATCGAGTGCGGACGAGAGGCAGGTATCCCCGTGGGAATGTGCGGAGAAGCTGCTGCAGATCCACTGATGATACCACTTCTTATATCCTACGGACTTACAGAGTTCAGTGTAAATCCTGTACTGGTGCTCACCGCAAGGTGCATCATCTCCAAGTGGAGCAAGGCTGAGGCCGATGCTCTCACAGAGAAGGTAATGGCACTTGATACAGAGGCTGAGATCGTAAGCCTGCTTAAGAAAGAAGCCAAAGAATAATCTTAACGTAACATATGCGGAGTGATCCGCTCACAATAAAAGTCCTGAGGTCTGACCTCAGGACTTTTTGTTTTCAAATGCAAGTTTTTCAAATTCTTCCCCGGGAATAGGCGGTGAGAAGAAATATCCCTGTACCATCTCACAGCCGCGTTCCTTAAGGAAATCAAGCTGCGTCTTATCTTCTACACCCTCTGCAACAACCATGAGCTTAAGGCTCTTGGCTATATCCAGTATCAGTTCCGCCAGACGTATGTCTTTTTCCTCCGTGCCTCCGGTCTTGGCTATGTTGTCAATAAAGCTCTTATCGAGCTTTAAGATATCGACAGGCATTGAGGATAGCATATTGAGGGAGGAATAGCCGGTTCCGAAATCGTCCATCTCTATGAAATATCCGATGTCGCGAAGGCTCTTAACAACGCCTATGATGTGCTCGGCATCCTCTGTGTAGGCGGACTCTGTAACCTCAAGGTGGAGGCTTGATCTGGTGAGCTCATTCTGTTCAACGATCTCATCGATGGTCTTAATGAGGTTGGGATCAAAGATATCTATTCGTGACAGGTTTACCGACACAGGAATGGCTATGCCGTATTTCTTTTGCCAGCGGCTGATCTGAGCGGCTGTCTCGCGCCATACGTACTGATCCAGCACATTGATCTGGCCATGCTTTTCAAAGAGGCTGATGAACTGTCCGGGAGGTATCATTCCCAGGTCATGGTGCTTCCATCTCACCAGAGCCTCGGCGCTCTGAAGTACCGGAGGGTCCACCTGAACGTTGTACTTGGGCTGGTAATAAACCAGGAACTCGTGATGATCCACCGCGTATTTAAGGTCGTTTAAGAAGCGCTGCTCAAGGATCTCGCGCTCTCTCATATCCTCGTTAAATACCATGAGCCTCGACTGATTGCTTCCGCGGATCATACTGCAGGCGGTCCTTGCACGGTCAAAGAGCTCCACAGGAGCAAGATCGGGCTGATATGGCATTACGCCCATTCTGATGTGGAGGTTGGCAGTGTCGGCAAAAACATCCAACGCGCCCTGAAGGCGCTCATAAAGGGCCATGTAGTCATCGGTGTGGAGGCAATACAGGTCAAATCTGTCTGCATGGGATCTGCAGGCAATACCGTCATTTTCGCTGATATAGGCCTGTATTTCCCCAGCCAGCGTTGTCAGTACCCTATCGCCGAATTCCCATCCGTAGATGGCATTTATCACATGGAACTGCTCCACGTCAACGATAACGGCATCCAGAGGATAATCGGGATTTTCCTTGTGCATTATGGCCGCATATTCAAAGAAATAATTCCTGGTGTACAGCTTGGTCAGCTGATCCAGCTCTGTGGCACTGATCAGCTTCTGCCTGTCGCTGGCCTTTTTATCGGAGCGGAACTTAGCCAGCATCAGGAACATTATGAACATTAATATTGCAGCTACCACAGATACGAATCTGTAGACATTATCCTGAATGTAGTCAGATAGAGTGATCTTCTCGCTGACGCCTGCGTGCTTGGAGAGGTTGGTCTCAGTCACTGCCCTGTCAGTCAGGTTGATGATCTTGTTCATGACTGAGTAGAGTTCCTTATCCTGCTTCCTGACAGCCAGGGAAAATCCCATGTTCTGTCCTGTTGCCAGGAGGGATAGCTTGTAGCGCTTTCTCAGGCGGTCTGTCTGGGTGATACGATAGCTGTTTACCATGGTGCAATCGGCTTCGCCCTGTGATACTGCCTTATAGCATTCTTCCAGCACAGGTTTGTGATCCACTGTCCACACGGGGAAATAGTCCTGGATAAAGACATCAAAGATTACATTTCCCTCAACCAGTACCGCCCTGATGCCATCATTATTAAAGAAATTTTCAGCTTTTTCCGGCTGTATAACGGCAAATATCTCCGTCTGTATCAGGTCTTCCGTACCCAGAAGCCCCAGGTTCTCCATATCATAGGGGCTTATGTTTATGGGAAATACCGTGTCCACTTCCCCGTTTTGAAGCGCTTCTATGGCCTTCTCCGTAGTGGGATAGGCTTTTGTCTCAAATTCAATATGTGTATCCTTTAATAGATCGGAGGAGTCCGCAAGGAAGTCTGAAAGAGCTCCCCTGAGCTCACCTTCCTCCTGCCAACAGAAGGGCATGTAGTTATCCAGGTAACCCACCCGGATATTTCCGTGCTCGGAGAGCCATTTTTTCTCATCTTCCGTGGGATAGACGTTGGTATTGGCCGACCAGAGATACTTCTGGAACAGCCTCTGCCCATAGTAGGGATCCTCGTTCTGTACGCTGATCAGAGCTGAATTCAACTCCTTTAGCAGGTCGGGACGGTTTTTGTTTACAGCAAAATAGTAATCCGATGAGCCCACCGGGCATACCGGCACGCAGCTCTCTCTTTCGCCGTAGGATTCAACGGTGACGTAGGCGTCCACTTCTCCCTTTTCAAGAAGTTCAAAGCACTCATCCACCGACTCTCCCACCATCTGCCTTAATTCGATATTGATACCGTTTTTCTCCGCCCACTCATTTGTCATGTCCTCCATGACAGTGTCCTTGTCCACTGCGAAGATCTTTCCTTCAAAAGAGCTGATGTCATCCAGGCTCATATCGGTATTGCCTGCTTTTATGAAGATAAAATAGGTTTCCGAGCCCATGGGAATGCCGGAATAGAGGATATTCTCCGCTCTCTCCTCGGTATAGGAAACATCACTTAAAAGGTCGATCTCACCATCTATCAGCATCTGCAGGAGCTCCGGGAAGGTGCCGTCCACATATTCATAATTCCAGCCGGTGTAGGCCACAAGCTTTTGCTGATATTCATATGACATTCCAAGGCGGCGCCCGAACTGATCCTTGTAGCAATAGGTGGAATCAAACCAGCCAACGCGAACTGTTTCGCCTTCTGTCTGTTCTCCATCTGCCTGCTCACCTGCAAGGGACACAATAGGCATAAAGCAAATAAAGATGCCTGCAATCATAATAATTGCAGCCATCCCCACAGCTATCCCCCTTAAAATATCCAAATGTAATCTGTGATGCCTTACATCCATGTGAACACGCTTTGATTTTTTATTCGAAACAATAATTCACACTATTACGTTTTAATTGTATCACAATATTAAAATGGGAAACATTAAAGTACAGTAAATATTTGTTACTGATGCGAGATCATATTGCCCTCCCTCAGGGATTTGATATATATATTTTACCAAATGCGGTATTTTCCTGAAAGGGCAAGTAGCGCAAAGATGTATAGGCAGTTATCGTAATAGCGTCTCACTCCTTTTCTCAAGGGATGATCCCAGAACCATTTAACCCATTTTGCTGCCACCTGAAAATCGCTGTCCTCATCACTGCTGTAAGGGATTGTCAGGGCGCTCTGAGCCATGGTTGCAAGAAGTCCCAGGGGGTGCAGGACCGGTCTGTCGATGGGAGTTCCGTCAATCTTGTATTCGCATCTGACCGCCTCTAAATCTGTCCCGAAGAACTTCATCATCTTTAGAGGGATCTGCAGCTGTCCCCTGTCTTCTCCAAACCACTCTGCGTCGAGGCCTATGTTGGCCGCTGTTCTGTAGGCATCTGAGAAGAAATTACAAAAAGTTCCCCAGTCAAACTTCTTCTCCACCGGGCTGCCGTCAAAATGGGCATATTCTGCGTTTAATCCCGTCTCGGGGTGGCAGGCGGTCACCAGGTACTCTCTGCTGACCCTTGCAGCCTCCTTAAAGAATTCTCTGTCCTCCTCATAAGCCCACTCACCAAAGAGCTCATAGAAATGAGGCAGGTGGTAGGAAGGATCTGTAAAGGGTGAACCCGGTCCAAAGAGGATCTGATGATTGTCTCTGTTCCACATGGGCGCTCCGGCTCTTCCGGCTTCGCCTTTGTGCAGGCAGGCCCTCAGTATCTCTTTTGCCTCGGTACTGTATTCAAAGATGCCCTCGCCGTCGCCCCACCTGTGGGAAGCAAAGAAAAGAGCCATTGCAAAAAACTCTTCTCCGTCCGGGGCAGGTCCCTCGGCGTTCTTGGTCCCGTCAAGCCGGCAAGACCAGGCAAAATAGCCCTCATTCTCGCCGTAGTCCATGAACATGTAGGTCTTGGCCCATTTCCAGATGCGGTCAAACTCCTCCTTCATGTCCAGCTGAACGGCCATCATCATGCCGTAGCTCATGCCCTCGGTTCTGGCATCGATATTGCCGGTGTCCACAAGATATCCGGTGTTATCGGGGCCCTCGTGGTAAATGCGCTCCTCTTCATCATAGAAAAAGGTTTGAACAACCTTTTCAATCCTCTCCCGTATCTCCTCCTCCGGGATTCCTATCTCATTAAGCAAATTCCTGTATTGTCCTGTCTTGTATGCGTTCATGTCACATCTCCTTGCTCGGCGCAGGTGCCTAAGCCCGGCGCAGTTTTTCGGTTGTGAACATTGTGACATAAGGGAGCCACCCAATCCACACAGATATTGCTATTGTCTAATCATTTTAGCTATTGTCGAACTTCTTTCTTTTTATTAAATATACACATTTTTTACACATGTTGTTGCTATCATTATCCCTATCGCATTTTTGTGAGAGGAGAAAAAGATGTCTAGAGAATCTACCATTATCGAACTTGCTAAGGCTATGGGTGTTCATGTAAGCCAGGATCTTCAGCAGAAATACAATTCTTCCACAGGTACCTATTACTGCAACAATGACAATAAGGAGTCTGAAGGCAAGACTTCTGAAGATTCAGCCAAGTAACTTTCGTATTATAAATTTCTTTTTTCTGCCTGCGGCTTGTGGCCACCAGAGTCCTTCGCAAGGGCATTGAGCCCATTGAAGAGGATTGGTAAAACGAATAGGCAAAAAAACAACCCGGATTACAAAACGCGTAATCCGGGTTTTATTTATGTTTTCAATTCAATTGATGCAGGTTATCAAACAATACCCTGAGCCTTCATAGCCTCTGCAACCTTAAGGAAGCCTGCAATGTTGGCGCCTGCTACGTAGTCGCCTTCCTTGCCGTACTTCTTGGCAGCATCTGAAATGCTCTTGTAGATGTTTACCATGATGCCCTGAAGCTTGTTATCAACTTCCTCAAAGCTCCATGAAAGTCTCTCTGAGTTCTGGCTCATCTCGAGAGCTGATGTAGCAACACCGCCGGCGTTGGAAGCCTTACCGCAGATGAACAGTACGCCGTTGTCCTGAAGGTACTTGGTAGCTTCGATAGTTGAAGGCATGTTAGCACCCTCACATACAGCGATAACACCGTTGGCAACAAGAGCCTTGGCATCTTCAAGATCCAGCTCGTTCTGAGTTGCACAAGGAAGAGCTACATCACACTTGATGTTCCATACACCGTGCTCGCCGTTCTTCTTCTCATGGTACTCTGCGCTGCTCCTTGCTGCTGCATACTCTGAAAGACGTGCTCTCTTAACCTCTTTTACTTCCTTAAGGAGCTCTACATCGATTCCTTCGGGATCATAGACCCAGCCTGTTGAATCAGAAGCAGAAACAACCTTGGCGCCAAGCTGCTGAGCCTTCTCGATAGCATAGATAGCAACGTTGCCGGCACCTGATACAACTACAGTCTTGCCTGCAAGATCCTTGCCGTGATCCTTAAGAAGCTCCTGTGTGATGTAAACAAGGCCATAACCTGTAGCCTGTGTACGTGCAAGAGATCCGCCGTAGGTAAGTCCCTTACCTGTAAGAACTCCCTCGTATACGTCTCTGATCCTCTTGTACTGTCCGTACATATATCCGATCTCACGTCCGCCTACACCGATATCACCGGCAGGAACGTCTGTGTCAGCTCCGATGTGTCTGTAAAGCTCTGTCATGAAGCTCTGGCAGAATGCCATAACCTCTCTGTCTGACTTGCCCTTAGGGTCGAAGTCTGAACCACCCTTACCACCGCCGATTGGAAGGCTTGTAAGAGAGTTCTTGAAGATCTGCTCAAATCCGAGGAACTTGATGATTCCAAGGTTTACTGAAGGATAGAAACGAAGTCCTCCCTTGTAAGGTCCAATAGCAGAGTTGAACTGTATTCTGAATCCGTTATTAACCTGAACCTGTCCCTTATCGTCAACCCAAGGAACTCTGAAGAGGATCTGTCTCTCAGGAGTAACAAGTCTCTCAAGGAGAGCGTCCTTGCGGTATTCTTCCTCATTAGCCTCAATAACTACACGAAGTGACTCAAGCACTTCCTTAACTGCCTGATGGAATTCAGGCTGAGCTGGGTTCTTGTCTACCACATACTGGTAGATCTCATCAACATATGACATTTGTTTTCTCCTTCCCGTGCCATAGGCACACTAAAAAATCTTCAGTAATTCCTTAAATTTGAGTACAAAAATAGGGCGTAAGGAATTAAAGGTCTCTACGCCCCATTGCGCAGACATCACTGTCTGTATGCAATTATACACGTGACCACTTTAAAGCGCAAGAGTTTTTTGAACAAAGAAAAACCCCTTGGAAAATCACTTTCCAAGGGGTCTGGCTCTTATTATGCCTGCATGCTTCTTAACATTTCTATGGCTGTCTGAGGCTTGCGCTCATCCCTGCCAACATAATCATACTTATTAAGAAGTCTAGCTCTCATCTCTTCGGGATGATTGTAGAGCTGATCCATTATCCTATCAAAGGCCAGTTTCCATTCGCCCATTTCGTTACCTCCTTATAAAAAAGGTTACAAACAAGTTCATCACGTAGCGAAACATATCATAACGGAATCGGGCATTTGATTCAATGATAAAAACGCTAAAAAATTATGAAAAATCTGTGATTTATTGGTAATGTTTCTAGCGCCTGGTTATAAACTTAACGAATGTTTAGGCGTCTTTTAAAAAGGGCGGCAAATAAGACGGCAAAAAGGATTGCGCCTGCTGAAACACCAAGGTAAAGGTATGAAGTTTCATCAACTGTTGATGTACCACCAGGGAAGTCACCACCTGGGAATCCTCCAAAATCACCTCCAGGGAAGCTGTCTGACACATTCTCAGAGCTTTCCGTTGCAGAACTGTCGGATTCTTTACGATCAGGTGTTTTACTGTCATTTCCTTTGCTGTCAGATTTATGCTTGCCCTGGCCCTTGCTGTCAAGGCCTCCGGTGTTTTTATCGCGGTTTCCGCCGGGGGCACCCATTCCGCCGCCCATGGAGCCCATGTCAGACAGGGTGATGCCGGATGCATCCACAAGGTTTGATGAATCTGCCTTCTGGCCGGAGTCTGTTGAGGGGATTGTGCCCTCAAGCTGGCCCTGAATGCTCTCACAGCGAAGATTTAAAAACTCCTTAAGGACAGATACACCATTTTCGAATTCCTCTGTGGTGCAGAACTTGGTGGGATCCTTATCCACATAATCCTTGATCATCTCGTAGGTCTTATCTATGAGATCAGTAAGATAGCCGCTTGTATAAATCTGATCAAGGAATTCCTGATAATATTCATGGTACATTTCCTTGTACTCATCCGTAGATGTGATCCATGAGAACATTGGCCTGTCAGTGCTGTTTTCCGTGATCTGCAAAGGTGTATCTATTGGATCATTAACAGCAGAAGAGGAATCATCGCTCTGGAAGGTTCCGTAAGCAAGGTTATAATCCCATGGGATCATGTACAAAAGGCCGTCTTCTTCGTAGAGGTAATAGTTGTGGATCATGGTTCCGATGTAGCTATCGCCGTTTACAAGGAAGCTGTGGACAACCATGTATCTCATGACTTCATCTACATTTACAGCGCCGGCAATCTCATCCGGATCAGCATTTTCAATGCCCTCATTGAGGCCCTTAAGCGCCTTTATGAGGCGGTTTTTGTCAGCTGTGCTGACAGTAGTCTTGGCGCTGTCAAAAATGGAAGAGTAGCTGTCAGGATCATCGTCTGAGTAAATGAGCTTGGCATCGTTGCCGCCCATTCCGAAGGGAAAGTCAGCACCGCCGGGGAATCCGCCCCCGGGCCCGCCTTCAGAATTATCACCGCCGGGGAATCCACCTGCGAAATCTCCGGGTGGTCCTGCATTCTCCTGATTGTCGTCACCTGAATTGCCGCCATTTTCCTTGGAATCCTTCTTCTCGAAGGGGTTCTTCATGCCCATCTTATCGAAGTCCATATCCTTCATGTCGAAGCCTTTTCCGTTGCCTCGGCCTCCGCCCATGGACATGGTATCCGGCTTATACAGATCTCCGTAATTTGCGCCGTAGTTTCTTTCAAGAAAGGAGTCCTCAACAGCCTCAACAGCCAGGAAAAGTCCCCAGTCCTGACCGTTTACCGTCACATAACAAAAGCTCGCAAGGGGAGCATCTGCTCCAAAATCATTCATGAGCCTGTAGGCAAGATAATCCTTCATCATGGTGTAGTCCTGGATAAGGTTATTAAGGCACAGCTTATCAAGGCCGTGGTAATTACCTGAAGCCTCATAGGCGTCAAATTCAATTTTTAAACTGTATCTTTCACTGTCAAGCTGGGATACGGTGCTAAGGGAGGTGTTTCCCTTGCCCCTGATGCCAACGTTTTTCACCTTTTCGCCGTCGATGATGACATTTGCTGCGCTGTATTCCTCGGAGGTGGCATTTTCAATAAAGCTGTCCCAGTCGTCCATCTCGATATCGAGGGTGTGCACATAGCTGTCATCAAAGAGGGTGTCCTCATAGGAAAAAGAAACCGGACCTGCCACGTCAATTCCCAGCGCCTGACCATTCATAAATAGAAGGGTAACAATTACAGCAATGACAGTGATGATCACGCATATTCTGTTTATGTTTTTACTAGTGACCATGGCTTTTTACCCCATGTATTCCCCGTTGTAGCTTACAAGTACGGCGCTGTTAACACCGTCGATCTCAGAAAGTTCGTTGATGAAATCTGTGTTGTCGCTTTTAAGCCTTATCTCAACGTTGAGCTCAATGCTGCCTTTCTGTGCGCTCTTGCTCTTTACAACGAATCTCTCAACCTTTGATTTCAAAAAGCCGGCAGCTTTTTCCTCGGCCTCATGTCCGTTGCAGTTTATAACAACGATATAGGGCATAACATAGCTCTTTTTGTTGACAAATACCAGAAGGATAATACCGATGATGATGCTGCCAAATACTGCAAGAGGTATCATTCCCGCAGCAAGCACGATTCCAACTGCAATTGACCAAAACAGAAAAGCAATGTCCATTGGCTCTTTTATCGCAGTCCTGAAGCGCACGATGGAGAGAGCACCCACCATACCAAGGGAGAGCACTACGTTGCTGGTAACTGCCAGGATCACAAGGGTTGTGATCATTGAAAGGGCGATGAGAGTTACGCCAAAGCTGGATGAATACATAACACCCTGATAAGTCTTTTTGTAGACCAGATAGATGAAAAGACCTATTGCAAAGGCCAGAGCCATGGCTATCACCATGTCCAGGATGCTGATGCTGGTTATGTTCTCTAAAAAGCTTGATTTGAAGATGTCATTGAATGTCATTTTTGTTTGTCTCCTTAAATTGTTATATTATTGGTTGCCTGCAGACTTCATATTTGGAAAAAGAGCCTGTCCTTGCTGCAGGAAGCTGAACTATGTCCCTTATTACATCCGGAAGGAAGTTGTCCCATTTTACCTCCAGGATGCATGCTCCGGAGGCCGCCGGGATTGTGATGCAGTCGGTGCTTAAAAAGTCCACGCAGTCAAGTCCTGTGCGGATGTTGTAGTCAAGAGTAACTCGTACGTTCCCGGGACCGTAGGTAAAGGGCTCTCTGGTGTAATCGACTATGGTCCTTGGCCTGAGCCTCTCTGAAATCATTTTTGAATAAAGCTCACGGATCAGTTCATTATCTGAATCCTTCATCCAGGCTATGTCTCCGTCAACGATGCTCTGGGCCTGTTCCTTAGTAAGGCACGCTGAAACCTTGTGCCCCAGGTTTGCCATCTTGCACTTTTTTTCAAGGTGGATAAAAGACTTATCGCCGTTGTAGTACCGGATCCTGAATTTACTTCTTCTGCTGACGCCGTTTATTTTTTCCATAAGAGCCGTATCTTCCGGCGTGTCAAAGTAAAGGCTCCTTATGAGATACCTGCCGTCAATTGCGTGGGTATCAGCTCTGGCAACAGCCCGTAGCCGCTGTCTTATGGCTATCATGTCACTTTGGGTGATCTCATGTTTAAGTTCATGCCTAAGCTGCATGGCAGACTCCTTTCATTGTTTTTTAGTATGTTTTACATCTTGATCGTTTAACCTAAAAATTACCTAAAAATATCTAAAAAGCCGCCGGGGAATGTTCTCCCCGGCGGCCGGATTATCGGTTATTTATTCTTTTGCTTCTTTTTTAAGAAGATCTACTATTTCTTTTTCGGTATCCAGATTCATGATTTTTTCTGTGAGGGCGTCAGCGTCGGCCTTGCTCCACTTTGAAATGATGCATCTTGCTGTAAGTACCAGCACAGGATTAACGGAAAACTCCGTAAGCCCGAAGGATATGAGAAGTGGTATCATCAGAGGATCAGCAGCTGCCTCGCCGCACATTCCAACCGGGATTCCTGCAGCTCGTCCGCATTCAATGATGTGCTTTATTGAGCGGAGTACTGATGGCTGGAAGGTGGAGTAGAGGTAAGCAACATCGGCATTTCCTCTGTCTACGCTCATGGTGTACTGGGTAAGGTCATTGGTTCCGATGGAGAAGAAGTCTGATTCCTTAGCAAGAAGATCAGCTATGAGAGAAGCAGATGCTGTCTCTATCATGCAGCCAACTTCGATGTCCTTGTCATAGGAAATTCCCTCGGCGTCCAGATCTTTTTTGATATCAGCCACAAGAGCTTTAACTTCCCGGATCTCATCAACGCAGGTTACAAGAGGAACCATGATCTTAACCTTGCCAAAGGCACTGGCTCTTATAATTGCACGAAGCTGAACCTTATAGCTGTCCTTGTTGCCAAGGCAGTATCTGACGGCTCTGTAGCCAAGGAAAGGATTTTCTTCCTTCTTCATGTTGAGGTAAGGAATGTCCTTGTCACCGCCTATATCAAGAGTTCTTATGATAACAGCCTTGCCTTCGAGAGCCTGCGCAGCTTCCTTGTATGCAGCAAACTGCTCATCCTCAGTGGGCATATGATTGTTATCCATGAAAAGAAATTCTGAGCGGAAAAGACCTATTCCCTCGCCGTCACATTCTACAGCCTTTTTGGCATCCTTTGGAGTTCCGATATTACAGAACAGCTCAAGGTTTATTCCGTCGGCTGTGACAGTTTCTTTTCCAAGGAAATTCTTAAGCTCGGCCTGCTTCTTGATGAATTCCTCACGCCTTATGATGTACTTTGAGAGAATATCTCCGTCAGGACTTATGTAGACGCAGCCTTCAGTTCCATCAACGATTGCTGTGTCCTTGTCCTTAACAAGTGTTGTTATGTCAGGAACGGACAGGACAGCAGGAATCTCCAGGGCTCTTGCAAGGATAGCGGAGTGGGAGGTCTTGCCACCAACTTCCGTGATGATCCCCGCAACATTCTCCTTGCGGATCTGGCTTGTCATTGAGGGAGTAAGGTCCTTGGCAACAAGAACGGTGCCGGGAGCGACCTTGCTGATATCTATGTCCTCAATACCAAGAAGGATCTTAAGAAGGCTGACCTTGATGTCGGCAATATCCGAAGCACGTTGACGCATCATGTCGTCATCCATCTTGGAGAACATGCCATAGAACATGTCGCATACAGCCTCTACTGAAGCTTCTGCGCACTGGCCTGCAGCGATCATCTTGCCCATCTCACCGGACATGCTGGGATCGGATATCATAACAAGATGTCCCTCCAGGATCTCGGCCTCTTTGGGTCCTATCCTCTTTCTGATATCCTCTGCCATTTCGGCAGTCTCTTTTTTGAACTTCTCTATGGCGTCCTGAAAACGCTTCTGCTCGCCTTCAATGTCCTCAACTTTCGAAGCGTCATACTTAAGCTCATGCTCAGCTATGACGCATATACTACCAATACCGATACCGCGGGATGCGGGAATTCCTTGATACATTTGCTCCTCCATTTTATAAGTAAGTCCTGCTGACAGGCAGAGCCTGCAAAAGAACGACCTTGCTTACTAAATTCGAAATGACCTCATTAAGTAAGTGGGGCCTTAGTCACCAAGACCAGCTTCGATAAGTTCGATAGCCTTTTTAAGTGCGTCCTGCTCGTCTGCGCCGTCGCAAACAACTTCAAGCTCTGCGCCGCACTTGATGCATGCGCTCATGAGCATCATTACGCTCTTGGCATCATATGTGTTTCCGTTGAAGTTGATCTTTACGTCGCATGCAAAAGGAGTCATTGCCTGACTAAAAACGCTTGCCGGACGCATGTGCATTCCCTGTTCATTAGTTACTGTGATTTTCTGTGATACCATAGTTTTTCTTCCTTTCTTATTTGAAAAAGTTAAAGCAGTATGGCCGCCAAAAGACGGCCCACTGCGAGATCATCTTTAAGCTTCCTGAGCGTCCTTTTTGAGGATTCCAAGAAGGAGACATCCTACAACAGAACCTGCAAGGAGAGCTACAAGGTACATTACCATGTTTCCTACAACAGGGAATACGAAGATTCCGCCGTGAGGAGCTCTAAGTGTGCAGCCAAATGCCATTGAGAGAGCACCTGCAACTCCTGAGCCCACAAGAAGTGATGGGATAACGTGGAGAGGATCAGCTGCTGCGTAAGGAATAGCTCCTTCTGTGATGAAGGAAAGACCCATGATGAAGTTTACAGGACCTGACTTTCTCTCAGCTGCTGTGAATTTCTTTTTGAAAACAATAGTTGCAAGGGCAATAGCGATTGGAGGAACCATACCACCAACCATAACAGCTGCCATGATCATGAAGCCGGTCTCGTTCTGGTTAGCAAGGGCAGCAGTAGCGAATACGTATGCAGCCTTGTTTAGAGGACCGCCCATGTCTGTTGCCATCATTGCTCCAAGAAGTGCACCAAGAGCAATGATTGATCCGCTGCTCATTCCTGTAAGAACTCCTGAGATCCAAACGTTAAGTGCACCAACGATGGGGTTGATAAGGCACATAACAATGGCAATAAGCAGAGAACCGATAAGAGGGTAGATAAGAACCGGCTTGATTCCTTCAAGGGACTGAGGAAGGAATGCAAAGAGCTTCTTAAGACCTACCACAATGTATCCGCCGATAAAGCCTGCTACAAGAGCGCCAAGGAAGGCTGATGGGATATCTCCGCCCGGAGCAGCAAATGTAGCACCTGTGGATGCAAGATATCCGCCTACAAAACCAACTGCAAGACCCGGACGATCAGCAATACTCTGGGCGATGAAGCCTGCCAGGATAGGAAGCATGAATCCGAATGCTGCGCCCCCAATTGTCTTAAACCATGCTGCAACAGGTGTATTTGAACCAAAGTTGCTTGGATCGATCGAATAATCATCTAAAAGGAAAGCAATGGCGATAAGGATACCGCCGCCGATAACGAAGGGAAGCATGTGTGAAACACCGTTCATAAGGTGCTTGTATGCCTTTCTTCCTACGCTCTCATTTGCTGTGTCAGCTGTCTTGTTTACAGCGCCTGTGTGCTTGTAAACAGCTACGTTTCCTGATGTTGCCCTTTCGATAAGGTCAGCAGGAGAGTGGATGGCTTCTTTTGTAGAAGTGATGATGACCTTCTTGCCATCAAATCTGCCCATCTCAATGTTTTTGTCGCAGGCAACGATTACAGCGTCCGCTGACTCGATATCTGCTGCAGTGAGAACGTCCTTTGCTCCGCCTGATCCGTCTTTTTCAACCTTGATGTCGATGCCAAGCTCTTTTGCTTTGAGCTCAAGGGCCTCAGCTGCCATGAAGGTGTGGGCGATTCCGGTAGGACATGCTGTTACGCCAACAAGCTTTTTAACTGTCTTTACTTCCGTTGCGGGAGCAGGTGCTGCAGCGGCCTTCTTTGCAGCCTCTTCTTTGTCCTTCTCGGCTTCCTTACTATCAATTATACTAAGGAATTCCTCAGGTGTCCCTGCTTCTACAAGCTTTTTTGCAAAACTCTGATCCATTAAAAGTGTCATGAGTTTTGACAGAACCTCAAGGTGTGTATCAGCTGCTGTGTCAGGTGCAGCGATCATGAAGAAAAGATTGCTTGGGTTGCCATCCAGTGACTTGTAGTCGATACCTGATGGAATTGTCATGGCTGTAACTCCTGCCTGCTTAACGGCTGAAGACTTGCCATGGGGAACTGCGATTCCCATTCCGATGGCTGTTGAACCCTTTTTTTCTCTGGCAAGGATTGCTTCCTTGAACTCTGCTACGTTTGACAAATTGCCAACCTTCTCGTGGAGACCAACGAGCTTATCAATGGCTCCGTTCTGGTCAGCGACATCAACGTTAAGTGCGATGCCTTCCTTTTTCAGTAAATCTGTGATTTTCATAGACCCTCCTTTGTTTCCTCTTGTTTACAGTATCCCCTTACAAAACGTTTAAACCCTTATAAAATCTTCCTCTTAAAGATTGTTATAAAGATCAAGTATTGCCTCACCTGTGGCGAGATCATCGGAAAAAGCAGTGGCGCTTCCTGCAGCGGTTCCCATCTTAAGAGCTTCCTCATAACTCTTATACTTGTGGTAACCTGCGATGAAGCCTGCAACCATGGAATCTCCGGCCCCTACAGAGTTTCTGACCGTACCCTTTGGAACCCCGATCCTGAACTTTTGGCCGTCTTCGGAAATGAGCATTGCTCCGTCGCCTGCCATGGAGATGAGTACGTTTCTTGCTCCCAGCTCCTGAAGCTTTTTTGCATGGGCTTCAATCTCGTCATCGGTTTTAAGCACTGTGCCAAACATCTCACCAAGCTCGTGATTGTTGGGCTTTATAAGGAATGGATGATATTTAAGGACATTTTTCAAAAGATCCTTTGTCGCATCCACAACGACCTCTATTTTTCTATCATTGACCAGGGCGATTATCTTTTCATAAACATCGCTTGGAAGTGAGTTTGGAATACTTCCTGCAAGAATGAGTACGTCCCCGTCCTTAAGTTCATTTATTTTGGAAAAGAGCTCATCCTGAGCCTCCTGTGGGATCAGGGGCCCCTGGGCGTTTATCTCTGTTTCGGCTGCGCCCTTAATCTTGACGTTTATTCGGGACATGCCATCGGGCAGCTGTACGAAATCGGCATGAATCCCTTTTTTCTTGACGCTCTCTTCAATTGCTTTTCCTGTAAAGCCTGCCACAAAACCAAGAGCAGTGTTTTCTATTCCAAGGTTCTGCAGGATAGTGGAAACGTTGATTCCCTTTCCTCCGAAGTAGCATTCCTCCGAGTCAGACCTGTTTGTCATTCCGGGTAAGAGCTCGTCTCCCATTCGGACTACATAGTCGATGGCTGGATTGAAAGTGACGGTGTAGATCATGTTTACCTCCCTCTTTAGACCACCTTGATGATGGTCTTACCGGCATAATTCTTAGGTGCCTCTTTGTCAGTTATGATGCAGCAGCTGGAAATATCTGCAAAAGTCACTGAGCTTATCTGTCCAAATTTGCTGTGATCTGCAAGGATGTAGGAGAGATAGGCGTGGGCTACTGCCTCTCCCTTTACCATGGCTTCATCCACGTCCGGAGTTGTGTAGCCGGCGCTTATGGAAATACCGTTGGTTCCCATAAAAGCCTTGGTGAAGTGGTACTTGCTGATGCCTTCAATGCATTCGGGACCGATGATGGCTTCGGTGGAAGCCTTGCATCTGCCTCCTATTATCATTGTATTAAAGCCCTTTTCCAAAAGCCTCTTGGCATGGACAATACCGTTTGTGATGTATTTGGCCTTAGAGTTCTCTATGTACTTGATAAGTTCAAGAGTAGTGGTTCCGGAGTCGATGTATACAAAATCCTCATCCACGATAAGAGAAGCAGCGTATCTGCTGATCCTGTCTTTCTCTTCAACGTTAAGGGCGGCCTTGGCGGAAACCGTTGGCTCTTTTGTACTTACGTCACTGGCATCTATTGCCGTGGCGCCTCCGAACACCTTAAGGATCTTTTTCTCATCGTGAAGAGCTGACAGATCGCGCCTTATGGTGGCTGCAGATGCGTCGAACTCGTCCATGAGATCCTGGACGGTTACTGCGGTTTTCTCATTTATATAATCAACTATCAGATCACGCCTTTGCTGAGTAAGCATTTTGCCTCCATTACATTCATTAACTGATCACTTGTGTTCATACTATCATTGCATATGGTCAAATTCAATCACAAATAATCACAATTAATCACATTTATTTTTATTCAATAATCACAAAGAATCATTTCATGATTGTGAGATATTCTAAAAAAAGCATAAAGCTTTTCTTATAACCGTAAATCAACCTTTACAAAGACCCAAATATTAAACTAAAATAGTAGTATGGTTACGTATGAAGACATATGGAGGTGACTGCCTTGGAAGATTTTGTACTAACTAATGATCAGATTGATATTCTGGGAGAAATAGCTAATATCAGCATGGGCAATTCAGCCACAACCTTGAGTATGATGGTTAATAAAAAGGTTGATATCACCACACCCAATGTAAAGGTTATAAAGAGAAGTGAGGCCCTTGACGACTACGAGAAGACCTGCGTATTTGTCCAGATACATTATGTAAAGGGACTTCAGGGAAACAACGTGCTTGTGTTAAAAGAGCATGATGTAAAGGTCATGACAGACCTTATGATGGGCGGCGATGGAACTAATACAGAGGGCGAGATCACAGAGCTTCATCTTTCTGCAGCATCGGAGGCCATGAACCAGATGATGGGAACAAGTGCAACCTCCCTTTCATCTATGCTTGGCGTACCTACAGATATCAGTACCCCCATAGTCAACCAGATTGATGTTGAGAGCATCAAAGTTTTTGAAAAAATGTTTGACACTACCTATGATAAATTTGTTAAGATAGCATTTAGGATGACAATCGGTAATCTTATCGATTCCGTCATGGTGCAGCTGTATCCTGTGCAGTTTGCGGAGGATATGTGCCACAAATTTATGAACAAGGGGAAGTAATGTATTAAATGAATAAGGCAGAAACACTAGAGATCAAGAAGCAGTTTACGCCTGACAGATGCACTATAGACAATATCTGCGGGTGTTACGTGGATCACGAAAAGAACAAGCGCTTTACCTTCAGGAAGGCTTTCGGATCCATTTCTGACGAGGAGATGTTCAAGTATCTGGATATTTTTCAGCACACCCTCGCAGGAACTTTTGGCAAGAACCTGATAAGTCTTGAGTTTCCTATCGAACAGGAACAGCCCGGAGGAACTCAAGACTTTCTTTTGACACTAAGGGACTCAAGGCTTACTGATGACGAGCTTTTGGAGGAGTTCTATGATCGTATCATCGCCAACTATGTTGACGGTGAGAACTATTACATTATCCTGATCCATGCAGTCTACGACATTCCCGGAGTTACAAGGGATGGAATAGAGATGGAGGATGCTTCCGAGAACATCTACGATTACATGCTCTGCAGCATCTGCCCTGTCAAGCTCTCAAAGGCAGGTCTTGGCTACAATGAAAAAGACAATATCATTGAGGAGAGATACAGGGACTGGGTTGTGGAAGCTCCGGTGAAGGGATTTCTTTTCCCTGCTTTCATTGAGAGAAACATGGACATCCATAACATGCTCTACTTCACCAAAAAGCCGGACGACCTTCAGCCTGAATTTGTGGAGGCGATGTTTGGAGGAAGGGCTCCCATATCAGCTCCCGAGCAGAAGGACCTCTTTGATGCGGTTGTCCAGAGTGCCATCGGGGATGATGCAGACTACGACATCATGAGAAATGTCCACGATAACTTAAATGATATGATCGCGGACCACGAGGGAGATCCTGAGCCCTTAGAGCTCACAAAAAAGGATGTCAAGCAGCTTCTTGCTGACAGCGGAGTGTCTAAGGAGCGCCTTGGATTTTTCGATGAGACCTATACAAAGTGCGCAGGAGATGAGGATTATCCCCTTCTTGCCAGCAATATAGCCCATACCAAGAAGTTTGATATTGAGACACCTGATGTTGTCATCAAGGTCAATCCCGAGAGGACAGATCTTGTGGAATCAAGGATTATCGATGGAAGACAGTGTCTGGTCATCGAAGTGGATGATCATATTGAGGTAAATGGCATAAATGTACGAACCTTTATGAACAAGTAATATAGAGCGTGTCTGTGTCATAGCACATGGACACGCTTGTTTTGACGATGCGAGGCTTGACATTAAATTGCATGCAATATAATATATTATCTTAATCGCATTTATTAAATAGGAAAAGGGAGAAAAATATATGCTAAAGACACTTTTATCCCAGGTAAAAGAATATAAACTTCCTTCGATACTGACGCCTGTCTGCATGCTTGGAGAGGTTGTCTGCGAAATGGTCATTCCGGTCCTGATGGCCAGGATCGTGGATATCGGTATCTACGGAGGAAATATGCAGTACATCTTTGAGACAGGCGGCATTATGATCATCATTGCCATCCTGGGGCTTCTTGCCGGTCTTGGAGGTGCTTATTACGGTTCAAAGGCATCCACAGGTTTTGCCAAGAACCTCAGGAAGGCCATGTTTGATAATATTCAGACCTTCTCTTTTTCAAATATTGATAAGTTCTCGACTTCAGGCCTTGTTACAAGGCTTACAACAGATGTGACAAATATCCAGAACGCCTACATGATGACCCTCAGGATGGCCATGAGAGCTCCTTCATCAATGGTTGTTGCCATGGTAATGAGCTTCCTCATAAGCCCAAAGCTTGCCAGCATCTATTTTATTGCGGTACTGTTCCTTTCAGTCATCATCGTGTTTGTTATGAAGAGGGCTTCCAGGTACTTCAAGGAAGTGTTTGAGAAGTATGATGCTCTTAACGAGAGCGTTCAGGAAAATGTATCAGCCATCAGGGTTGTAAAGGCCTATGTCCGCGAGGATTACGAGAACGACAAGTTCAAAAAAGCTGCTCTAAACATCTACAACATGTTTGTTAAGGCGGAAATGAACGTGGTTTACATGAGCCCTCTTATGACAGGAACAGTGTATGCCTGCATCCTTCTTATCAGCTGGTTCGGTGCACACATGATCGTTGGCGGCGAGCTGTCAACAGGAAACCTAATGAGTCTTCTTACCTATTGTATGAACATCCTCATGAGCCTTATGTTCCTTGCAGTTATCTTTGTAATGCTCACCATGGCTTCAGCCAGCGGCAAGAGAATAGCAGAGGTCATTGACGAAAAGGCAGACCTTGCTAACTGCGACAATCCGGTAATGGAAGTAGTTGACGGCGGCATTGTTTTTGAAAATGTAGACTTTGCTTATGATAAAGAGTCCGATGAACCGGTTCTTAAGAACATAAACCTTGAGATAAAACCGGGGGAAACCATAGGAATTATCGGCGGAACCGGCTCTGCCAAGTCATCCCTTGTAAATCTTATAAGCCGTCTTTATGATGTTACATCAGGAAGCGTTAAGGTTGGCGGAGTTGACGTTAGGCAGTACGACATGGAGATCCTAAGAGACCAGGTTTCTGTGGTACTTCAAAAGAATGTCCTGTTTTCCGGAACTATCCTGGATAACCTTCGCTGGGGCAACAAAGAGGCTACTGAACAAGAGTGCAAAAGAGCCTGCGAGATGGCCTGCGCTGACGAATTCATAGAGAGAATGCCCGATAAGTACAACACTGTGATAGAGCAGGGCGGAACCAATGTATCAGGCGGACAGAGGCAGAGGCTGTGTATTGCCAGGGCACTTCTTAAAAAGCCCAGGATCCTTATTCTTGATGACTCCACAAGTGCCGTGGATACTGCAACAGATGCCAAGATCAGAAAGGCATTTGCTAAGGAGATTCCCGGAACTACCAAGCTCATCATCGCCCAGAGGATCAGTTCCGTTCAAAGCTGCGACCGCATAATTGTCATGGATGATGGTCAGGTGAACGGTTTTGGAACCCATGAGGAGCTCCTTAAGAATAACGATATCTACAGAGAAGTTTACGAATCCCAGACAGGAGCCAGCGGCGATGCTGACTTTGATCGTCCGGCTTAAGTGGAGGAATAGATTATGGCAGAAACTAAAGAAATAAAAGGTGGACCGGGAAACAGAGGCCGTGGAATGCCAAGGCCAAAGGTCGAAAATCCCGGGGCACTCTTTAAGAGAATAATGGGATATGTCTTTAAGTTCTATCCTGTTCATATGTTTGTTGTGTTGGCATGTATACTTTTGACGGTATTCTCCAGCGTACAGGGAACTCTTTTTACCAAGACCCTTATCGACTCCTATATCCAGCCAATGCTTGATTCAGGTAGCAACGACTATGGCCCGCTTCTTGGAGCAATAGGAAGAGTTGCAGGGTTCTACGGCCTTGGCGTTTTCTCTGCTTTTCTGCAGGCAAGGGTCATGGTTGAGATCAACCAGGGAACACTTAAAAGGCTCCGTGAAGATCTTTTCACCCATATGGAGAGCCTTCCTATCAAGTACTTCGACACCCACGCCCACGGCGATATCATGTCAATCTACACCAACGATATCGATACCTTGAGGCAGATGATAAGCCAGAGTATCCCACAGATGCTCTCAAGTGCCATCACTATAGTGTCTGTTCTGATTTCCATGGTTGTATTGTCAATCCCACTTACCCTGGTGACTCTGTTTATGGTGGTTATCATGCTCTTTTGCTCAGCTAAGGCTACAAAGTCTTCAGGTAAAAACTTCGTGGCTCAGCAGAAGAACCTTGGCGAACTCAACGGCTTCATCGAGGAGATGATGACAGGACAGAAGGTTGTAAAGGTCTTCAACCATGAAAAAGAGGCTATCGAGAAATTTGATCTGCTCAATGAAGAGCTGTGCCAGAGTGCATTTAAGGCCAATGCTTATTCAGGAGCCCTTGGACCTATAAACGCACAGCTTGGTAACACCAGCTACGTTCTCTGCGCCATGATAGGTGCGGCAATTGCCCTTTCTGACAGTGTGGCTGTAGGATTTACCGTTGGCGGACTGGCAAGCTTTTTGGCCTTTAACAAGAGCTTTTCAATGCCGATAAACCAGGTCAGCATGCAGTTTAACTCGATCATCATGGCTCTGGCAGGAGCAGAGAGAATCTTTAAGCTCCTCGATGAACAGCCAGAGACTGATGACGGCTACGTTATGCTGGTTAATTCAGAGAAAAGAGATGGTCAGATCGTGGAGGCTGACCATCACACAGGACACTGGGCTTGGAAGCACTATCACAAGGCCACAGATACCACCACATATCAGCCCATGGAGGGCGATGTTACCTTTAACGGTGTGGACTTTGGATATACAGATGAAAAGATGGTTCTTCACGACATCGTACTTCATGCAACTCCCGGTCAGAAGATTGCTTTTGTCGGCTCAACCGGTGCAGGTAAGACCACTATCACCAATCTGATCAACCGCTTCTATGATATTCAGGACGGCAAGATCAGATATGACAATATCAATATCAACAAGATCAAGAAGGCAGATCTTAGAAAGTCTCTTGGGATCGTTCTTCAGGATACACACCTGTTTACGGGAACAGTAAGAGACAATATCAGATATGGCAAGCTTGATGCCACAGATGAAGAGGTAATTGCAGCAGCTAAGCTTGCTAATGCCCACAGCTTTATTAAGAGGCTCCCTGAGGGGTATGACACCATGCTCACCGGAGATGGGGCCAATCTGTCCCAGGGCCAGAGGCAGCTCCTTGCAATTGCCAGGGCAGCCATTGCAGATCCTCCGGTACTTATTCTTGATGAGGCTACATCTTCTATCGATACCAGAACAGAGAAGATCGTTCAGGATGGAATGGACAGGCTCATGAAGGGCAGGACTACCTTTGTTATTGCCCACAGATTGTCTACAGTCCGCAACAGTGACTGCATCATAGTTCTTGAGCAGGGCAGGATCATTGAGCAGGGTACCCATGAGGAGCTTATCGCAAGGAAGCAGAAGTACTATCAGCTCTACACCGGCATGAAGAGCGAGACTGCATAATATAACCCCGAGGCAGGCGCACCCACGAAGTGCTGCCTGCCTCTCGTGGAATAATAGAAGGAGCGTTCAATGGCTCACTTGACTGACTATGTGCTCTGGAGAGGGGACTTTGACTTCAGGGAGCGACAATTTAAGATTGAGGACAACCTGGTTTTGGCAGAGCTTGTGTATATAGATTACAAGCACGTGTTTGACAAGACTAAGAAGGAATCCATGACCCTTGAGGAAGCAGTCAAGGGCCTTGATGAAATGAAACGCCTCAAGAACACCAGGGCGGGTTCCGGTAAAGAGGACATTGAATTTGCCAGGATCTGCGCCAGGTCTGCAAGATATGGCGACGCCATATTGACGGATTTTGTGGACGAGTATGACAGTAGCGACAGGCAGTTTGCGGCTGTAACATATATATTGAATGATGGAACAACAGTCATAGGCTTCAGGGGAACGGATTCCACCATTATTGGGTGGAAGGAAGACTTCATGATAAGCTACACCCATGTGCCGTCTCAGGAGCTGGCCCTTGCTTATGCCAGAAGGCAGGTGGATAGGGCACGGGGCAGGGTCATCATCCTTGGACATTCCAAAGGGGCGCATCTTGCGCTGTATGCTGCAGCTCACTTAAGCGATGCCCAGCAGTCAAAGCTTCAGAGAGTATATATCAACGACGGGCCGGGCTTTTGTAACGAAGTACTTGACAGGAGCCTTATTAACAACGTCCTTTATAAGGTAACAAAGATAACTCCGGAGTATTCCATAATCGGAAGGATTTTTGAACCCCCTGCAGGGGAGAGCATAATTGTCAGGAGTTCAGCCAATGCCCTTATCCAGCACAGCATGCAGACCTGGATGCTAAAACCTGACGGCCTTGTGACCTGCACGGACCACGCTCCCGAGAGCCACCTTGTTACCGATCTTATAGATCGCTTTGTTGAAGGAATGGATCTTGGGGCAAGAGAGAACTTCATAGACAGCCTCTTTAATTCCATGCAGGACACCGGGGCTACCACCATCAAGGAGTTTGCCCTTAAGGGCCCTGATGTGTTTGAAGAGCTCCTTATCAACATGGCGGACAAGGATGCCTTAAACCTTAAGAACAAGGCAAGAAAGATAAAGAAAAAAGACGACGAGAGCAGGGGAATCTTTGTAAGAGCCTGGGGACTTATAAACAGAAGAGAGTCTTTGAGGGTTGCGATCACACTCATATTATCTGCCCTTTGCTTTGCATTCCCTGATTTTGCCATGGAGTCAGTGGTATTTGTGGTACTTGTTTTTGCCTGCATATATGAAGTGGTTTTGACCATAAGACATCTTAAGGACTCCGAGTGGGATTTTAAAAAAGAAAGACCAAGAGTAATGCTCTGCATTGTCCTGTGTGTTTTAACTTCAGCTGTCCTTGTAAAGGAAGGGGCACTGTTTGTTATATCCAGCATGCTGATCGGTGTACTGCTTCTTTCCCTTGCATATCAGAATATCATCAATTTCAGGATCTACAACAGCAAGTTTTTCGAGAGGTTCAGGTACTCCTTTGAGGGAATAGTAACCTTACTTCTTGGAGGCTACATCCTGATGACTCCTGATATTGAAAACAGCTGGTACATGCTTTCCTGCGGGGCCCTTCTTCTTATTGACTCCATTTTTGAAATACTTAAAATCCTTCGGGACAGAAAGAGGCGTCTTTGAAAAAACAATCCCCCGGGGGGCATAACCAGAATGCAATGATATTGAGGAATCATATGATGCGGTATTCACCTTTGCTATCAAGCATAAGGGTGATATCTGCACCTGCGCTCTTTTCCAGACATAGCTTTACATTTGCCATGTCACTGTAATCAACAAACTGCTCAGCGATTTCTTTTGTGTTACCGCTTTTTATCTTTCTGTAAATGAGTCGTTCTCTAAGCATATCTTCATCTGCTTTTATAAAAATGGTATGATCCGCATAATTTTTGAGATCACGCCAGCCATCCTCATCAAGCAAAAGATAATTTCCCTCAAGGAGCACTATATTTCTTTCTACTGTAATGGCATCATCAACCGGATTGTGGAGATGCCTGTTGTATGAGGGCCAACCTATAGTTTGACAGCTTAACACATCCTCGATTCTTCTTTTGAACAGTTCAAGATCGAAGGTTACAGGAGCGCCTTTAATTTCAACCATCTTTATTTCTTTTCCATCCCTGAAAGTTGTATGGGAAAGAAGATATTCCTGCCGCCTGTGAAAGCCGTCCATTCCAATAGCCTGGACATCAGTAAGATCATCATTCTCCTCAGACAGTTTCTGGAGGAAGCTGGCCAGTGTGCTTTTTCCCGCACCGGGAGGCGCAGCAAGAAACACTAAAAGCCGCCGGTTATTATCCTTTTGCATGGCTGTCCATTTTGAAAGCAGCGGCAAAAAGACATCATCCACCGATTCCTTGCTGTAGTGGGCATCTACATCTATTCCATTCATGTTAACGTGATAATCCATAGTTTATACCCTTTGTTAACTGTCTCTATATAGCCCAAAAAAGAGACCCTGCTAATAAAGCAGAGCCTCTTTCATTTGCTCACAAATTACACTATCCTTATCCGATAGCTTTTTTAACTGCCTCAAGAACACGGTCAGCCTGGAAAGGCTTAACGATGAAGTCCTTGGCGCCAGCCTGAATAGATTCAATTACCATTGCCTGCTGACCCATAGCAGAACACATGATGCAAACTGCATTAGGATCTGCAGCCTTGATTCCCTTCAAGGCTCCGATACCATCAAGCTCAGGCATTGTGATATCCAGAGTTACAAGGTCGGGTTTTAACTCATTATATTTTTCGATTGCGACTTTACCGTTCTCAGCTTCGCCAGCAATCTCATATCCGTTCT
>JAEEGL010204141.1_pt1 | contig 34258 bp, 31 predicted proteins | sample 9134231 | NCBI WGS metagenome assembly JAEEGL01 (sample SAMN16246548, study PRJNA631951) | gut metagenome | biome: gut microbiome; feature: rumen; material: fiber-attached | host: Bos | place: Iran: Karaj | collected 2018-10 | reverse complement strand
GTCTGGGCGTAGATTCCCGAAATCTTGACGGAAATGTAGTTGATGTCCGGCTCCTTCAGGGCGTCGAAATAGGAATAATAACGTTTATCGGCCTCAGCTTCGCCCAGGACCACCTCGCCCAGCAGATTCACATTTTGTCCGATGTCATCCTTGAAGCGCGTTGCCAGGTGTTCGGTGAGGCTGGGACGTGCGGCATTGATGATGACGCGGCTGGTATCGCGACGCAGTCTCCACTTGATGATAGGAACAGCAGCCCAGTTGAACAGAGGCTTGTATGCGAACTTCTGATACATCCAGAAGAGGCAGTGGTCCATGGGGCCGAGGAACTTAGGGATACCGTATTGGTCGATAAGTTCCTTTACACGAAGCGCCAGTTTCTGTGTATCACGTATCTGGCTGGTTTCATCCAGCATACGGACAATGAACTTCTTATCCGTAGGCGTGGTCACCATGGTGCCGTACATGTGCTGCTCATTGCGCTCTGTGGTAGTGAGGCCCGAGTAGCTTTCATCATAGAGTTTCCGCATCCACGCGAAAACCTCTTCAATGGTCGGTAGGTGTTGTTCTGACATTGGTAGTTAAGGTGATTGAAGGACAATTGTAAGATTAGTTAACTTCGACAAGAACCTCAGAAAGCGTAGGATGAATGTGAACGGTGTCGCGAAGTTGTCGCAATGTGGCATCGAGGGTCATGTAAGCCGTCACCTCCTGAACGAGGTCGGCAGCATGAGCGCCAAAGATGTGGGCACTGAGGATGCGGCCTTCATCGGGCTCGGTGAAGAGCTTGACCATACCTTCCGATTCATTCATTGCCAGAGCCTTGCCGTTGGCGCGGTAGAAGGCTTTGTGACATTCGCAGCTGACGCCAGCTTCTTTCAGCATATCCTCGCTGGGACCAACGCAGGCTGCCTCTGGAGAGGTAAAGATAGCGGCAGGCATCACCTCGAAACGGATGTTGTCTTCGATGCCAAGAATCTGGTTCACAACGTGAATGCCTTGCATCTCAGCAGCATGGGCCAGCATCTGCTTTCCGTTGACGTCGCCGATGGCGTAGATGCCATCACCGACAGCATATATGCCATCGACGGGAATCGTACCATTAGGTGCAACGGTGATACCTGCGGCTTCGAGGTTCAAACCCTCGGTGCGGGGCTTGCGACCTGTGGCCACCAGAACGACGTCAGCAGCAACACTTTCCATCTGGCCTTTCTTATTTTCAAAGAAGACCTCACCGTTCGCTATTTGCTTTACGCCACATTGCATATTGAAACTGATACTCTCTTTTTCCATCTGTTTGCGCAGGCGTTTGGCAATATCACTGTCGAGGGCGGGCAAACATTCTTTGAGGAACTCGATGACTGTTACTTCAGAACCAAAGCGGTTGAAGACGCTGGCAAACTCCATACCAATTACACCTGCACCGATGATGCAAAGCCGCTTAGGAAGGGTGTCGAGTTGGAGCAGCCCCGTAGAATCGACCACATTAGAACTATCAATGCCCGGAACCGGGATGAGTTTGCTGTCAGAGCCAGTGGCAATAATGATGTTCGAGGCGGTAAACTGTTCATCTCCCACACGAACGGTGTGACCATCAACGAAAGAGGCCTTGCCGCGCACCAGTGTGATATTAGGATGCGAGAGGATCGTCTCTACGCCTGCACGGAGTTGGGGCACGACCTGCGCCAGACGCTCACGAGCTTCCTCAAAGGATGCACTATGCACATAAGTCTTCGTAGGGATACAACCTACGTTGAGGCAGGTGCCCCCCACGTGCCCCTCTTCGATGATGGTGACTTTGAGGCCATTCTTGGCAGCATGAGCCGCGGCTTTGTAGCCGCCAGGCCCAGCGCCGATAATGATAAGGTCTGTCATGCTTTTATGCTTTTCCAATACGTTGTTACAGGTTGCTTGGCAGCCAACACATCGTCCACCCGACCGATGGGGGTGTTGTGTGGAGCGGACTTCACCAACTCGGGGTCACTCTTGGCCTCAGCGGCAATTTTATGCATCACATCGATGAAAGCGTCGATAGTCTCCTTGCTCTCGTTCTCCGTGGGTTCGATCATGAGGGACTCATGGAAGAGGAGGGGGAAATAAATGGTGGGGGCATGATATCCGTAGTCGAGGAGGCGTTTGGCGACATCCATCGTGGTGACACCCGTGCTCTTGTCCACAAGGCCGTCGAAGACCACCTCGTGCTTGCACAGTCCCTCGATGGGAAGGAGGTAGTCGTCGCGCAGGCGTTCCTTAATATAATTAGCGTTCAGCGTGGCCAGGGGCCCCACATACTTCACGTTCTCGCGACCGAGGCTGAGGATGTAGGCGTAAGCCTTCAGCATCACTCCGAAGTTGCCGAAGAAACTTCCTACGGAAAGACCCTCTCCCCGCTCCCCCGTCAGGGGGAGAGCCTCGCTTCGCTCGTTGGCTGGCGCAGTAACAATGCGCAGCTCAGCCCCTCCCTGACGGGAGGGGTCGGGGGTGGGTCTGGTGATGCGTGGATAAGGCAGGAACTGCTCTAACCCCTTGCGGACACCCACAGGACCGCTGCCAGGACCGCCGCCTCCATGAGGCGTGGAGAAAGTCTTGTGGAGGTTGATGTGCATGACGTCGAATCCCATATCGCCGGGTCGGCATTCGCCGAGGAGGGCATTGAGGTTGGCACCATCGTAGTACATCAAGCCGCCAGCCTTGTGCACCATCTCTGTGATTTCCAGCACGCGTGGCTCGAAGATACCGAGGGTGTTGGGGTTGGTCATCATCATGGCCGCTACCTGGTCACCCAGTTCTGAGAGAAGCTGGCTGAGGTGTTCCACATCGACTGTCCCATCGGGCAGGCTCTTTACTTCTACGACTTCGAGGCCGCAGACAGCAGCAGATGCGGGGTTGGTACCGTGGGCGGAATCGGGGATGAGGACTTTGGTCCTTTGAGAATTAGAGAATGTGAGATTAAGAGAATAAGAAGAGGCTGACGCTTCATCTTTCTTCATTTCATCATTTCTTATTTTCTTATTTTCCATCGCCTCATGATACGCCCTGATGACCATCAAGCCCGTCAGCTCGCCATGAGCGCCGGCGCATGGATTCAGGGTGAACTCACTGAGTCCAGCCAGTTCGGCAAGGGACTGCTGAAGGTTGAAATAGACTTCGAGTGCACCCTGACAGGTATCCGCGGGCTGCAGGGGATGAAGTCCTGCGAAGGCCTTCATGGCGGCAATCTCCTCGTTGATGACGGGGTTGTACTTCATCGTGCAGGAGCCGAGGGGATAGAAGCCGTCGTTGACACCGAAGTTGTTGTGGCTGAGGTTTGTGTAGTGACGCACGACCGTCAGTTCATCGCACTCAGGCAGACGGGCAGCCTCCTTACGACGCAGCGCCTCGGGCAGCTCGGCTGTGGTGTGTGTGCGGTCGTAGTCTTGTGGCAGTGAGTAACCTCTGCGACCTTTCTTTGAAAGTTCAAAGATCAGGTTTCCATATAGTGTTCTGTTCATTGTTTCTCGCTTTTGCTCTTTCGCTTCTTTGTCTCGTAAATCACAGAAATGATGCTAATCACTACGCCAATGACGGCGACAATGAGTGTGATCAGATCGAAGTTGTTCTTTGCAAAAGAAATGAAAGCGTCCATGTTTTTTAGTGATTAGCTTTGTCTAAGATCTCACATAGTTCCTCAATTTCCTCGGGTGTACGTTGCTCGGTAACGGCCAGCATGAGAGTCTTTTCACCGACTTTCACGCCGGCGAGGTAGCCGCATTCGGTAGCTTCATCCAGCAGGGCATCGAGGTCGCCGTCGTAGTCAACACAGAACTCGTTGAAGAAAGGTTGATCGGGGAAGGTGAGTTGGAACTTGCCTGTCGCAAGGAGCTTGTCGCAGAGGCTGTGGGCACCGGCGTAGCTCATCTCGGCAGCTTCGCACAGGCCCTCCTTGCCCATGAGGCTGAGGTAGATAGTTACGTAGAGTGCCATGAGACTCTGGTTGGAACAGATGTTGGAAGTGGCTTTCTGGCGACGGATATGCTGTTCACGGGCTTGAAGGGTAAGCACGAAGGCACGCTGGCCACGATTGTCGAGGGTCTGCCCCACAATGCGGCCGGGCATCTTACGGATCAGCTTCTCGGTGCAGGCCATGAAACCTACGCCAGGACCGCCGAAGGTCATGGGGATACCAAGGCTCTGGCCATCACCCACAGCCACATCAGCGCCCCATTCGCCCGGAGTCTTCAAGATGGCGAGGTCGGAGGGATTGGCGTTGATGACGAAGAGGCCCTTCTGCTCATGCACGGCATCAGCGATGCCCGTGTAGTCCTCAACGATGCCGAAGTAGTTGGGTTGCTGGACGATGACACCAGCCACACCGCCTCCGGCCAATTCCTTGTCGAACGCCTCGCGGTCGAGCGCACCATTCTTTGCGGGAATGAGCTGGAGGGGTACACCATGGAAGTGGGCATAGGTATCCACTACGCGGCGCACCTTCGGATCAACAGTCTCTGCTACCAGTACGCGGGTAGCCTTCTTGGCATTGCCCCAAGCCATCATCATGGCTTCGGCAGTAGCGGTGGCACCATCGTACATCGAGGCGTTGGAAATATCCAAGCCTGTCAGTTCGGCAATCATCGACTGATACTCAAAGATGTAGTGCAGCGTGCCCTGAGAAATCTCCGCCTGATAGGGTGTGTAGGAGGTCAGGAACTCGCTGCGCTCAATGAGGTTCTGCACCACGCTGGGAGCATAGTGGTCGTAGCAACCGGCACCAGCGAAGCAGATGAGCTGCTGGGTGCTCAATGGGTGCGTCAACTGTTCGAAGAAGAGGCGGAGGTCGGTCTCCGAGAGGGCCTGCGGCAAGTCGTAGTCACGTTTGAACCGCGCAGCCTCAGGGACATCAGCGAAGAGGTCGTGGACAGAGGAAACACCCGTCACTCTCAGCATCTCCTGCATGTCTTCTTCGGTATGGGGGAAGTACTTAAAAGACCCACCCCCTGCCCTCCCTGTGAGGGAGGGGGCGGAATGATTTTGGCTATTTGTATTCATAGAAAAAGTTAGTTCTTGAATGGTGACCACTCCCTCCCTCACAGGGAGGGTGAGGGGTGGGTCTTCCATTTATTCACAATGCTTCTTGTAGGCTTCCACATCCATGAGGCTGTCGAGTTCTGCGGGGTCGGAGAGCTGCACCTTGATAATCCAGTTGCCGAAGGCGTCCTTGTTGAGGAGCTCGGGTTCGTCCTCAAGGGCCTCGTTGATTTCGACCACAGTGCCGCTGACGGGAGCTATCAGGTCGCTGGCGGCCTTGACGCTCTCAACGGCGCCAAACTCCTCACCTGCGGTGACTTCGTCATCCACTTCGGGCATATCCACATACACGACATTACCCAGAGCGTGCTGAGCATAGTCAGAAATACCAATGTAACCAAATTCGCCTTCTACGCGAACGTACTCGTGTGACTCTGAATAGTAGAGTCCTGCTTCAAAGTTTGCCATAATTCAAAATGTGAAATTGTGATAATAAGAAAATAAGAAAAGGTGGATGGCTATTCTTCCAAGTTATCTCTTGTTTTCTTAATTATCTTGATTAATGTACCTATTATTATATTTAAATCGTTTTTGAGTGAATCGTATTCTTTTTGCTCTATAGTTTCTGATAAGAAAAGAAGGTCTAACCAGTAATCTGTTTCGCCTGCTTCTTTTAAGGCGATACTGAGCTTTGCGATGAAATCAGGCTTTGTTTGCGCATATTTGCTTTCAGCTATATTTGCACCGATACTCGTTCCAGATTTATAGACTTGATTGGAAATGACTAACTCCTTCCTCACTTCTTTGAGGAATTTGTTAAGTTTAATCATTCGCAAGCCAAATTGTTTACTTAAGTCAGCAAGCAAATTATTTCTAATCATCTTCAATCTTATTTTCTTATTGTCTAAATTTCTTATTTTCTAATTTTCTTATTGTCTAAATTTCTTATTGTCTTATTTCTTATAATGCTTATCGTAGAATTTCTTTTTGACGACCACTCCCGGGAAGGTCTTCTTGCGGATCTGCACTTCCAGTTCTGTGCCGAGCTTGGCATATTCCGTCTTGACGAGAGCCATACAGACACTCTTATCCACGCTGAGGCAGTGGTAGCCGGTAGTGACTTCGCCGACGACCTCGCCCTCCTTCAGTACGGCATATCCGTGACGGGGAATAGCCTTATCTGCGAGTTCTATTCCCACGAGCTTCTGTGCCACACCGTTGGTTTTCTGCTCCACGAGAGCTTCCTTGCCGATGAACTCTGGTTTGTCGAGCTTACAGAACATAGAGAGCCCCGCCATCACAGGAGAGATATCGGCGCTGAGCTCGTCGCCGTATAACGGCAGACCGACCTCGAAGCGCAAGGTGTCGCGACAGCCGAGGCCACAGGGTTTGCAGCGTCCGCTTGCCATCAGCTTGTCCCATGCCATCTGCGTGAAATCATGAGAGCCGTAGATTTCGAAGCCATCCTCGCCCGTATAGCCGGTGCGGGAGATGATGATGGTCTCGCCCTCGTTGTCTTCTGCCACTTCGAGTGTCTTAGCTGTATAGAAAGCCAACTCCTTGCAGGGCAGTCCCAGCACTTCCTCCACGACTGTTTCTGCTTCAGGTCCTTGCACAGCAAGCTGGCCGTAGTAGTCGCTCTGATGGTCGAGGACGATATCGAAACCCTCCTTTTGCTCAAGCATCCAGGCCACATCCTTATCGATATTGGCGGCATTGATGACGAGGAAGAAGTCGTTCTCTCCCATCTTATAGACCAGCAGGTCATCGACCGTTCCGCCGTTGGGATAGAGCATCATTCCGTAGTATATTTGTCCGAGGGGGGCGTTGGCCACATCGTTGGTGAAGATGTGCTGCACGTAGCGTTCTGCATCCGGGCCCGTGATGCGCACTTCGCCCATGTGACTGACATCGAAGACGCCGCAGTGCTGACGTACTGCGTTGTGTTCATCGGTAATGTTAGTGTACTGAATAGGCATAATGAATCCGCCGAAGGGTGACATCAGCGCGCCGAGTGCCACATGGCGGTCATAAAGGCAGGTTTTCTTTTCCATAAATAAATGTAGGGTTGAGGTATTCTTTTTCTATATTCGTTATCGCTTCCACGTCTGTGCGTGAGAGGGAATATGTATGGCTGCAAAGGCGCTGACGTATAAGCGTCTTCACCTCTTCGAGCGGACGTGTGGTGTGATCCTTCAGGAGGGTTATCCGCTGACGTACGCTCTTTATTCCATGAGCATCGAGTTTCGTCTGCGGAGGGGTTATAGCGTGGAGCATGTGCTCCATATCTGTGTCGTAGAGCAGGGTACCATGAACGATGCTGTAGCCTGGAATATGGTAGAAGGCATTGCCCGACACCTTTCGGCCATCAATGAGCACATCGTTGTTCTGGGTGCTGGTGGCAGGCAGGCCGAGGCTGATGAGCATCTCTGTGAGCATCTGCATATAGCGCGAGAACGTGGTGACGACCTCGTCCGAACGGGTAATATAGCTGAGCATCACATTGGAATGGTCTGCATAGACACACCCTCCCCCACTCTTCCGACGATAGAACTGGATGCCGTGCTCGCGGCAATAGTCGAGATTCACTTCATTATCGATGACCTGATTTCGCCCGAAGATGACTGTAGGCTCCACCTGCCACATGAAGAAGACATCATCTTCAAGGCACAACTGACGTGCAGAAAACTCCTCCATCGCCAGGTAAAAACTTAGGCGGCGCGTTTCGTCAGAAGGCAATGATAGGTAGGTCATAAAGTGAATAATGATGATTTACGGGTGCAAATATAGTCATTTTCTGCGAACCTACCTTATAAATTTACAAGTTTTTTTGTCTTTTCCCCGCTAAAGAGTGATTTCACCGCAAAGAGGACGACACATCTGCTGCCGAACGAACTCGGCATCGTTGCTATGGGCCAATAAATGCATCAACTTCGCGATGGCACACTCAACGGTGGAATCGTAGCCGGAAATGACGCCGACATTCTTCAGCAAGAAGCCGCCGCTATAGCGTGCCATTTGCACTGGACCGGCCGCACATTGCGTGATATTAATGATGACAACGCCACGTTCTGTGGCCTCTTCCAGCGCATGCATCAACCAGGGAAGCTGGGGAGCGTTTCCGCTCCCATAGGTGCGCATGACGATACCCTTGAGTTTGGGCGAAGCGAGGATATAGCGTACGGTTTCCTCCTGAATACCAGGGAAAAGCGTAAAGACCACAACCCTCGAATCCATAGCAAAATGAGGAGTCATCGGACTCGAGAAGTCCGGCTGCAGGATGAGCTCATCGTGATAAATGATGTTCACTCCCGCATCGGCCAGATGCGGCAGGTTAAAGGAATCAAAGGCATTAAAGCCCTCGCTGTTGATTTTCGTGGCCCGATTGCCTCGCAAGAGCTTACCGCTGAAGTAGATACACACCTCAGGAACACGCGGCGTTCCATCAGCTTTGCGAGTTGCTGCTATCTCTATACTGGTGATAAGGTTCTCCTTACCGTCGGTGCGCAGCTGGTGGATAGGGAGCTGAGAGCCAGTGAGTATCACGGGCTTGGTCAGATTCTGCAGCATGAAACTCAAGGCAGAGGCCGTAAAGGCCATCGTATCCGTTCCATGAAGGATAACAAAGCCATCGTAGCGGTCATAGTGTCCTACGATTATCTGCACGATACGCCCCCACAGCTGCGGGTTCATATCGCTGCTATCGATGGGTTCGGGGAACTGGTGGACATCCACGGCTACGGGAAGCGCTGCGAACTCCGGCATCCTCGCAATGAGGTGATTGAAGTCCAGCGGCTCCAGAGCACCTGTCTCGGGGTTCCGCCCCATTCCAATGGTGCCACCTGTATAAATGAGAAGTACGCGGTTTGTGCGGGACATTTATGAAGGTTGAAAAGTTGAAACGTTGAAAGGTTGAAAGGTCATTTGTTAGCGGACAACTTTGTGTCCCGCTTGGATGAAGAAACCCTTTGCGGGAACCTGACTCAGCTGACGACCGCTGAGGTCGTACATTACGCCATGCATATTTTCTTTTTTCCTTTCTGAATTGCCTATGCCTCCGATGCCATCTACGACGACGTCTGCGAGTTGCCACACGTGCAGATTGTCGATATAGAGGCGGGTGTTATTGGCTGCTCCTTGATTGGCGCTGGTTTTCAGGCCGAGGCGAAAAGTGACGTTCGAGGCTTCGTCAAGAGTGAAATGGATTGCCTGCTGTTGCCAAGTATTAGCGGCGTCAGGATAGGGAGCATAGTATTCCTGACTTCCGACGACTAATCCACAGAGAGCGGTATTGATATTCCCGCCTGTGGTGTTAACAACGTTTGCTGCAGTACGGCGGCTTTCGTTGGCACAATCATAGCGCATATCAAAGGTGAGCGAGTAGGTGCCAGCGGGTAGTGCTACGGTCTGGCTGATGGCATTCGTTCCCACGGTCCAGGAATTAAGGATACTGAGGCAGCGCGTCATCGCGGAGTCGGCATCGGCGGCGGGGACAGCCATGATGCTGGTACTGTTGCCCAGGTTGGAGGGCGAGACACAGTACTGAGTGAAGCTGTAGGGCATGGAATAGAGGAGGGCGAACTTCGAGGCGGGCGAGAGCTTTGACTCCGACGTCCACCCCTTCACGGGCAGCACCTGGGGGAAATTGCTGTTCTTGGCCTTCACCGACTGCGTGTAGCAGGGGTTATAGGTCGTGCCGTTCAAGGTGATGCTGCCTGTGGTGCCCCATGTATCGTCCTCCTCGAAATTAGGGTTTACGAGTACCTGAGCCGTAATATCCTTATAGTAAGTAGTTTCTGCTTCTTCCACGTAGGCGCTGATATTGCCGTCGTCCAGACGGATGATGGTGGTTCCCTCGACTGCGATGGTCTTGCTGAAAGTCTGTCCGTCGGCTATCATGTTGACGATGACTTCCTCCTTGTGGGCGCCGAGGGGACGGACGTAGAGCTGGTGTTCGTCGTTGCGGTTGAACATCTTGGCCGCTACGCCCGAACCTTGTATGAATACGGTCAGGGGTTGCATGAATGCATGGTTCTCGTCGAGGGCCACATTGACGGAGGCTTTGCTGTCGATGACAAAGGTCTCGGAGCTCGAGAGCAGTATGGGTGCGCCCAGTCCCTCGAAGGTCAGGTCTTTCAGCTCCGCCTTATTGTTACTGCCGCCTGCGAGGTTGGCAAGGATGAGGTTCCGCTCGCCGTCGGGGTCGCTGACAATGAGCCCATTCCAACCGTTAGGCAACATTTCTGTCAGGGGGACGGCCTGCTCAGCAAGTTTCGCCGTCTGGGCACTATCTACTATGCTGTAGTAGATGACCACCGAGCGGTCTACGACCTTCCCTTTGGTGAACGACTCACTCTTGGCTGAATAGAGGGGATAGAACTTCGAGCAGAGGATGCTGTTGTTGTTTGCTTGCTCGCCAAAGGCCATCTGGCCTGTGCCGCCCAGGGTTACAACTCCTATACTGTTGTCTATATTGGCCCACGAGCTCTCGAAGCGGGTTGTGCTCTTGCCGTTGGTCTGCGTGCTGCCATTGGCATAGTACAAGGTGCGCAGGGGACGGGTGAACTCATCGGTGGTGATGGCCAGCAGGCCGCCGCGCCGACCGGTGATTGTGCCGCTCTGCAGTCCCTTGACGTGATTCATATAGACAACCGCATTGCCTCGTGTGGCAGCCAGTACGAAGCTGTTTTCCAGCGTGGCATCGTTAGTGTTGAGACGCCCGTTCATCGTGAAGGCGTTGTCATTCAGATGATAGATTCCGCTGACGACTGGAGCTGCATTGGTGCCCTTGCCGCTGACGTTGTACCATCCGAGGATGTTGCCTGTGTTGTTGGCGCGGAAGGGACAGATGATCTTATTGCGGTCGGGAGTGGTATCGGTGAAGTAACCGGTGTAGCTGCTCAGACCCGTACTCCATGAGAAGGTGACGAAGCGGTCTTTGCTGCTGGCACGCACGATGTTCTGTGAGCGGAAGAGGCGGGCTTCCTGATATTCCCTGCTGAAGGCTTCCCACGTGGCAGGCTGCAGGTCTGCGGTGGAGGCTGCGACGTGCATGAGGTAGGTCATCATCACACGATGAGCTTCCACACCCATTCTGCGGCTGCCGACATCAGAGCGCAACAGCCACGAGCCGTCGCTGGTGGTTTTCTGACGCGCCTTGATGAACTTGTAGGCCATGTTTTCCAGCAGAAGCGCGTTCTTGTCGCGAAGGAAGCAGGCCATCGTAGAGTACGACGTAATCTGGTCAAAGAGGAACAGGCTCCAGTCGTTGCCATTAGGCATCGCCAGCTCGCCGTCGGCCAGCGCCAGCCAGTTCAGCACATCGTCCATCACGTGTTGCTGGTTGTGCATCAGGGCGTTGGTCTTCCACTTCACATTGTCGCCCTGAAAGAGGAGCATGGCCAGATGTGCCTCGCCCAGTTCTTGCATGACCACGTTCTGGTAGGAGGTGTGGAAGAGGTTGTGGTTCTGGAGCGTGTAGTCGTCATAGAGGTTTTGTCCCTTGTAGTAACTGGCTACGGTCTTCTGGTCATAGTCGGGGTCGATGACGTTCTGGTTCTGGGCATCGTCCACCTGCGAATAGCTATTGATGGCGAAGTCGCGCAAACGGTCGAACCAGCGGGCTGCCAAAGCATCGTCAGGATAGAGCCCAAGTGCACAGGCAAGGATGTCGGCCTCCCATCCGTTTTCCTCGGCTTTGGTGTCGCCAGCGTAACCCGTTGGGATGCTGCGACCCAACTCATAGTTGCACTCGGCCTTCACCATGTTATATATATACGCGCGTTGGGCGTCGGTCAGATCGTCCTTCAGGAAATAAGCGGAATAGCAGAGCGACATAGCCCACAAGGAACTTTCCCAGGTGTTGTCAGACGTGCTGGTTGAGCCCCAATAGGCGTTGCGGCTCGTGACCTTGAACTTATTGGCCTTGTGGCTGCTATACCCCCAGATAAGGCTCTTGACGGCCATCTCCCTAACCTCGTTCCAAGTAAGGCCTTCGGGCAAGACGGTCTTGTCCTTGGCGTACTTATAGAGGAAAGCGCATATCATGGAGAAGTCGGCATTCGGGCGGACGACTTTCTCATCGTTGTTCGAACCCTCGGTGTCTTTGAAAAAGCCACAGTCCTCGCCTTGCGAAGTGGGCGAGACGCATGGCGTATAGAGGCTCTTCATATAAACAAGGTGGTCGGTCAGCATCTGCAGTAGATCCTGCATCATTTCGGTTTCGGGCACAAACTGATGGGTGATCACTCCTTCCGTAGGCGACTCCACATCCGTCTCCCTCCCCGATGCTGCGGTGTTGGCGTGGACATGAACCTCCATAGTCAACAAAACCAGAGGCGTAAGAAGAAAGTACTTGATTTTTTTCATAGTGGCACTTTTTATCATTTTTTCGGGGGCAAAGATACATAAATAATGGTGTATTCCGAACGAAAACACAAGAAAATGCAAGAAAAAGACTGCAGAAAAGAAGATTTTTCATTTTTCCATTTTCAGTTTTCAATAAAAAGCAGTACCTTTGCGCCCGCTTTTGAGCACATCCCCGCCGAAAGGCGATTCGTGTGATGGCGAATTAAGCACAATGAACAATCGCAACAGCGAGAGCCATAAGAGCTTGCTTTCAAATGGTCGAGTTGTAACGAGAGTCAACAAAGTAAACTTAATTTAGAGTAACACAAAACTTAAAAAAAGAATGAAGACAATTGACATCAAGGGTACTGCTCGTACCTGTGGCGGCAAGAAGCTGGCCAAGCAACTGCGCAAGCAGGGAATGGTTCCCTGCAACCTCTATGGTGAACTCAAGGGTGAGAACGGTCTGCCCCAGGCCTATGCCTTCAGCGTCAGCGAGGCTGAGCTCCGCAAGCTCATCTACACCCCCGAAATCTACACCGTTAACCTCGACATCGACGGCAACAAGTGCATGGCCATCCTCAAGGAAGTTCAGTTCCATCCCGTCAAGGACAACGTCCTGCACATCGATTTCTACCAGATCACCGACGAGAAGCCCATCGTCATGGAAGTGCCCATCCGCCTCAACGGCCTCGCAGAAGGTGTAAAGGCTGGTGGTAAGCTCGCTGCCAGCGTCCGCAAGCTCAAGGTCAAAGCCGTACACACCGCCATTCCTGAGCGCCTGGACATCGACGTCACCAACCTGCAGCTCGGCAAGACCATCAAGGTCGGCGAACTCAGCTTCGAAGGTCTCGAACTCGTCACCAGCCCCAGCGTGGTTGTCTGCCAGGTTAAGATGACCCGTAACGCCCGCAGCGCTGCTTCTGCTGAGGAAGAGGCATAAAAGAATCTCCCCTGCCCCTCAGAGAGGGTGCAATTACCTTTATGATTTGAAGACGCAAGGTACATCTTTGGCTTTGCGTCTTCATCATATAAATAGTTCAAAGATATAAAGTTAAGACTTCTGCTCTCTATTATGTTTGCATTCATAAAGAAACTTTTAGCAAAAGTGACCGCACCCTCCCACTCAGGGAGGGCGGAGGGAGGGCCCGAGTCTTCCATTGATATGGAAAAATTCCTAATTGTAGGACTGGGCAATATCGGTCCTGACTATGTCGGCACCCGCCACAACATCGGATTCCGGATGGTCGACGCGCTGGCTGCTTCGGTGAACGAGGACAAGGGACGGCAGACCGAGTGGGAAGACCGCCGCTACGGATTCATCACACGCATCAGCGTCAAGGGACGACAACTCATCCTGCTCAAGCCCAGCACCTTCATGAACCTCAGCGGCAATGCCGTCCGCTACTGGATGCAACAGGAGAAAATAGAGCTGGAGCACCTGCTCATCTGCGTGGACGACATCGCTCTACCCTTCGGACAGCTGCGCATGAAGCCCGCAGGCAGCGACGCCGGCCACAATGGACTGAAACACATAGCACAGGTTCTTGGCACCCAGCAGTATGCCCGACTGCGCTTCGGCATCGGCAACGATTTCTACCCGGGTCAGCAGGTGGACTATGTCCTCAGCACTTTCCCGCCAGAAGAAGAAGCCCTCATTCCCGAACGTACCAAAGAGACCTCTGCCGCCATCAAGACCTTCTGCCTCGCAGGAATACAGATGGCCATGAATCAGCTGAATAAAAAGAAAAAAACGGACCCAGCCCCCACCCCAGACTCTCCCCCCGCCCTCCCTGTTAGGGAGGGAGCGGTCACAAAATCCTAAGAGTATGAGCAAAAACATATCAGCAAATGTATCTGCTCCCTCCCTAACAGGGAGGGCAGGGGGAGAGTCTGGTGGGTCCACCACCGCCCGCCTCGACAAATGGCTCTGGGCCGCCCGCATCTTCAAGACCCGCACCCTCGCCGCTGCTGCCTGCAAGCGAGGACAAGTCACCGTGGGCGGAGTGCAGATGAAACCTTCGCGGACCGTGAAGGTGGGTGATGTCATCGATGTCCGCAAGCCCCCCATCACCTACAGCTTCCGCATCCTGCAAGCTATAGAGAAGCGAGTGGGTGCCAAACTCATCCCCCAAATCCTGGAGAATGTCACCACTCCCGAGCAGTACGAACTACTGGAGATGAACCGCATCAGCGGATTCGTCAACCGCGCTCGCGGCACAGGACGCCCCACCAAGAAAGAACGCCGCGCCATCGATGACTTTAGCGCTCAGGCAGCAGACACCCCCATCTTCATCGGCGACTTTGACTTCGACCTTGGAGATGACGATGAGGAAGAGGATTGACTTAATACAGAAGAGGTGCACATGATTTAGCAATTAGAAATCATGTGCACCTCTTCTGTATTAAGCCACATAATGAGTCTGACTATATACTATTCAAATGGGTACATTGGCTCATGTCGACAATGAAATAAGAAAACGGAAGCGGCTCCACAATGGATGTCGCTTCCTGTTTTTATGTCATACAAGAATGTATCAACGCTTGTCGGGCACGCCGTAGTCCATCCAGTGCTCCTGGGGGTAGTTGTTCTTGATGATGAGTTTGTGATTCGCATAATCAGTTTTCACATTACCAAGAATTTCGTTCATACGTTTCACTTTGGGAACAAGTTCAGTACGAAGGCGATCACATTCTTCGGAAGCGGACGCTAAAGCATCAATGGCCTGTTCCATGGAGTCTAATTCTTGCAATGTGGCTCCTCTACCTGTTTCATTGAGATGCTTGCGCAAACCTTTAATCAGTCCACGGCTTTTTTCAATTTGCATTTCGACAGTTTTTGACATAATCGTTTAGTATTAAAATGTTGAACAAGGCTACTAATGGGGTGTAGCCAATCCCTGTTTCTTTTGACTTCTTTTGATATGACCTACCAACAATTTTGCTCCCACGACAGGCCATGTAGGGAATCGACGAGCAGTGTGGCGCACAGTCGGGATGTCCCAAAGGAGAAAAGCAATGGCAAGAGCACCTGCGATGTAAAGCACCCAGCCATAGAGTTGCTTGATGGTGACAGCCATCATTGAGGGGATGAAATCTTCCATCCACTCTCCGACATCAAAGGGCGCGGATGTGAAGGCTGGCATGTCGAGGTAGGCTGTGTAGCGAAGGATGTTGTCGGCCATGTAGTAACGCAAGCCCCAAGCATAAAGGGCACAACCGATGACACCGCCGATGTACATGTGCATGAAATTGAACACTGACAGTGACTGGAAGAAATGCTCAAAGGTCATTATTTCGTGCAAACTCCACATGAAGGCAATGCTCAGGGTGGCGTAGCCAAAGCCACGGAACACGAGGGGCAGACGCAGCACTTCGATGTTGATGTGGGTTGCCACGAGGAAGTAGAAGCCAGAAGCATAGAGCATCACGGCAAGAAGTCCTATGGCGATGAGCTTATAGACATTGAAGCGCCATACTTTCAGCCAGAGCCACGACACGAGACAGCCCGCCCAGATGCCGGGCAATGCCCACAGCGTGAGCGAGCGTGAGGTCAGCATCTCGTAATGCATCACCTCTTCGTAGAACACCTCTTCCAGTACGTGTTCGGACGCCAGCAACCCTTCCACCACGGCAATGAGCAGGAGAATGGGAACGAGGTGGCGGTAGGTCCACATGCGTGGCTCGAAGTAAGGTTGCTGCTTGGTCCACATACGGTGGAGGCAGCCGCCAAGGGTGATGAGGGACGTGCCTGCGAGGGTGCGGATGGTAGGCGAATGCCACCAGTCGAGCCAGTCGCCATAATTGAAGATGTAGGCGACTTGAAGTCCAAGCAGGCTCCAGAAGGCTGCCCCCAGCCAGTCAATGCCTTTGAGGGACACACGCTGCGGCATGGGACACCAAGGGCGCGTCAGGAAAAGCTGAATGGCAACAACGAGCATCATCAATCCAATGACCAACCAATAGGACGCGTACCAGTGGAGCGTATGCCCGAAGAAGGCACTGTACCACGCTTGCACTTCAATGCTTGTCAGTAAGATGATGTGCAGGCAGGGGAAGAAGACTCCCATGTCGCGCGTGGGAGTCATCCACAGTTGGATGTTCGACATATTCTCGAACGTTCCCTGAATCTTCGCAATTCCAGCAATGAAACATAAGAACCACATCAGAGGCAGAAACGTGGTCTGCGTAAAAAGCCAGTTGCAAGCGGCTAACACCAATGCGGCGGTGATGAGCAGCGAACGGTTGGTGAAACGGAACTTCATGCGAAAGAGCACGGGAAACCAGATGGCCATGCCAGCCAGATTGCTGTAGAGGCACATGGTCACATCTTCGCGCATGATAGCCCGTCCGCCAATCATCTCGTTCAATGCGCCCAGATACACACATCCCGCCAGTTGGAAGCAGAATGCCTGCACCACGTAAATCCATGGGCGTAGCCACGCAGGAACGCAGTCGCGGAACATGGGCATGGCGAAAGGAGGAGGTGTCGAATGTTGACTCATATCAGTACACCACTTCACATTCCACATTCAATCCGGCACGGAGTTTCGCCAAGTCTTCGGGCTGGTTGCCATCGAGGCTGATGCGGACAGGCACACGCTGTTCCACCTTCACGAAGTTGCCGGTGGCGTTGTCCTGAGGAATAAGGCTGTAGGCACTACCCGTAGCGTCGGAGATGCGCTCAACGGTGCCTGTATATTCAACATCGGGCACAGCATCGGCCTTGATGAGCACTTTGGCACCAACAGCGATATGAGGCAGTTGTGTCTCGCGGTAGTTGGCCACAACCCACAGATTGTCGCTATCCACGATGTCAACCATCGTCTGACCTGGCTGCACAAGCTGGCCTTCATGGATTTCCTTACGCCCTAACACGCCATCTGCCGTAGCAATGATGAAAGTATAAGAAAGGTTCAGACGTGCGAGTTCCAACTGAGCGCGTGCCACTTCGATGGCAGCTTCGCTTTGTTGCAGGTGATGGCCTTGTTCGCTTTTAACCAACGCCATGGAGTGACGCTGGCGATGGGCGGCCTCATAACGTGCCTGGGCGGCAAGATAGGCGGTATGGACATTGTCTGCCTGTTGCTGCGTTACACTCTGTTGTTCAAGCAGTTTCTTGAAACGTACATCTTCGCGCCGAGCATTTTCCATCGTAGCCCGCAGTTCTTCAATGTTCGCATCCGTCACACCGATATTACTCTGCGTGGTGGCTATGCCCGTGTGGGTCGCACGACTTCCTGCCTGAGCTTGTGCCAAGGCTGCCTCAGCCTGAGCCAAAGCCAGACGGAACTCGGCATCTTCAATGATTACCAGTGTGTCGCCCTCGTGTACCGGCTGGAATTCCTCAAAGCGGATCTCCTTGATGAAACCAGACACACGAGTGTTGACGGGAGTAATATGCTGTCGCACATGAGCGTTGTCCGTCCATTCCGCATTGCCAAAATGCGCAAAGTTGAGAATAACGACTGTGGCTCCCACGATAAGCAAGATGAGGACAATCACATTGTATATCCAGCGATAAACTAATTTCTTTTCCATTATAAAGTATTACTGATGTATTTGAGTTGATAATAGTTATAAATCACATTTATGCGTGCATTGACCAATGCAAGTTCGGCATCCAGTTTCACGTTAGCAGCATCGGTCATGTCTGTAATGAGTGCCAAACCGTTCTCGTAGCGGTTCTGGATGATGCGGTAGTTCTGCGCCGCCAGTTCCACGCTCTTCTGCTGTGTCTTCAGCCCCGTAAATGACGTCAGATAGTTGGTGTAGGCTGCCTGAATGGCGTTTTCCACACCTTCACGTGCCTCGCGTTGCTGGTCCTGACTATGCAGGACGGCTGTTCGAGCCCGATTCAAATGCTTGTTTCGCTTCCAAAATGAGGAGACATTGAAACTCACGCCTACACCTACGTACCAATAATTTATATTCTTGTCCAAAGTCGGAATCTCGAAGGTGACAGGACCGTCGAAATGGTCTTCTGCCATGAGTGCCACTTTGGGTAAACGTTCTGCACGTTCTGTCTTCACCTTCTCTTCCGCCATCTTTGTGCCAAGGGAAGCCTTCTGGAGAGTGGTACTGTTAGACGTTGCCAACAATTGCCACGCGGCCTCACCGTCAGTCGGGCAGAGTTCGGCATGGAATTCCTCTTGGGGAACAATCACGAGGGTGGTGTCAATTCCGATGGCCGTCGTCAATTGATGACTGATGATGCGCTGGGCATCTTGCACGCGTGCTCTACCCAACCGCAACTGTTCCAGTTGGAGTTCGTGGCGTGTGATGTCGTTCTGTAAAGCCACGCCTTGCTCCATGCGGCTGCGTGTCTGGCTGATGAGTGTTTCGGTGAGGGCAATGTTCTGGTTGAAAACTTCTTCTTGGTTGTGCAAGTTATGAAGCTGTAGATAATGCCCCGTAAGCAGGAAACGCACACGCTGGCGGTTCGCTTCGGCATCCACCTTTGCCATTTCGTGACCTAATTTGGCTTGCCGTATGCCACTGGAGATAGCACCGCCACTATAAACAGTCTGGCGAGCCATTACAGCAAAGTTATTACCGAAATGCGGCGTCTCTGCCGTAAATCGGTTCTTAAACGGGCGGTCCCAAATGTTCACGTTGCCTAAATAACTCACCGAGGCCGTAGCCTCCAAGTCGGGCAGACGGGCAGAATGTGCCGCTGCAACACCATCTTCGGCCTCTTTAATAGCGGTTTTGAACGAATTGATGGAGGCATTATGCGTCTCGGCCGTGGCGAAAATCTGTTGGAGCGTCATCCGCAAAGGCTCCTGTGCTGTAGCGCACAAAACATTGGCTGTGGCACATACTGCCACAAGCCATCTACTTCTTTTTGTCATTGAAATTTTGATGTTACTGATACATGTTGAAATAACCTTGCCCGTGTCTGCGCTGGCCTTTGTCATTTCAACTACAACCTACAGACATAATACGTTTACAGGTGCAAAAGTACATAAAAAATCGATAACTTGTAACCTTTGATATATGTGTTCAACCCGTTCTTTTTAATAACTTTTAACCAAAATAGTTAGCCTAAACAAGCATTTTTGTCAATTCTACATGCACTTCCTGCATCGATACAGATTACACAAAAGCAATCTGTAAACACCCATGAAATATGCATAAAAAGCAATCTCCAACACAATCGTTATGATTGACAGGAGGAAAAGAGAACCGAGGATGTAGAACAGACGTTGTGACAGCCTGCAAATTTAACTGGTCAACGCCACCGACACCCAAAAGGGTATCGGGTAGTGAGCTTCCCGATGCTTGTTTTATGTAGCAAGCATCGGACAAATCCTCACTAAAGTATAGCGACTCCTCAAAGTGGCTTCCACGCACAACAAACTATAGTTACTTGCACGACAAACTATAGTTTCACGTGCAAGTAACTATAGTTTCACACACGACCAACTCGTTTTCACTTGCCGAAAGATCATTCAACTTCTGCCAGGGATAAGGTAAAAACCATTCCGCTCGAGCTTGCTCGCTTGACCAATCAAGAACTTTTTCTAGGGTAGTACAGGTAGTACAACATGTTGCGCTGTTGCAGTGTTGCAGTGTTGCAGTTCTCTTAAGGGTATTTGCATACCCTAAAAATACTTCTATATTTATATATAAATATAGAGTTAATTATTGACTTTTGTATAATCTATTTTGGAACTGCAACACTGCAACACTGCAACGCTTTCTTTGGAATTTTAGCTTACCCGCCAGAAAAAAAACTGTGGACATGTGGACATCCCCGAAGTTGTCCACAGTTGTCCACAGATTACAGTTTTCCGCGGCGACCCCTATTCTCTCCAGTCGTATCTCCCCCCACGTTTATACATATCTGCCCTTACGTTTATACGTCTCTGCCGTTAATCAGTGGTTAAACAATTGGGCGGATGTAGATTACTTCAATGTTGCAAGATATTCTGTTGCAGTCATCACGGGCAGTTTCGAGGCAGAAAAGTCTTTGCCGTTGCGGGTGATGATTATATCGACTTTGGCCTTCAACGCACAATAATACTGCATTGCATCCTCAAAGTCATTAAACTGTGATGCCAGCGAGTCATCAACGGTACGTTCATTGGTTGTGGCCACACGGGAGAGCTGCCGGAAGTTGGACAGCAGATTACGTACGCCTTCGGCTCCGTGCCTGTGAAGGAGGAAGGATGCGGTGGTGTAGGTCATCGGCGACACGATGAGCTGTACCTACTTGTTGTAGGCCATAGTGAATAATTGCACGGCATCGTGGCAGAACGGCTCACGGCGGTCGAACAGGTCGATGACGATATTGGTATCAAGAAACAAGCGCGTCATTTGTACTTCTCCTCCAGATGCTTGTAATAGGCCTCGCGTCCGTTCAAGTCCTCATCGGCCACAGGTTCGCCGGCTCCAAGCAAGCTCAGTACCACATCGGGAATAGCTTGCTCTGTCTCCGCCTTATTACCCTGGGCGAAGCGCACGAGGAAATTCTCTATGACTGATGTGAGGTTCAAGCCATGTTTCTGGGCGTACACCTGAGCCGGGAGATAAATGCTAGGATTGATAGCTACTTCCATAGTTGCAGTTTATTGGTGAATTCGGCCGCAAAGGTACGCATTTTTTTCAAAATAAGCGGCAATTGCACGAAAAAAGTGACCACTTCTCAGAAAACGGTGGCAAAATACCATGAAAATGTCCACAGTTGTCCACAGATTACAGTTTTCCGCGGCGGGTATGCCACAGACATCATGTAGACTGAGCCTGTTCTTCGATTTCCGTTGGAGGAATCTGGACATCGATGCCATCGCGGCGGGCATAGATGTGGGGCGACATGATTTCCACTCCGGCTTCGAAGAAACGGTGGAGCAGGTTTTGATGGAGCTCGGAGTAGATGCGTGGCATATTCTTGGCATCGCTGGTGAAGGCGTTGATTTCGTACTCCACGTAGAAATCGTCAAGCGATGTCGTCATCATAAAAGGCTTCGGATGTTTCTTGATACCTGGCGTGTCTGCCGCTGCTTTTTCCATGATACTCTGTATGAGCTGCCAGGGCACATCGTAGCCGATGGTGACTTTGGTGTGAACAATGAGCCCGTAAGTCTCTGCGGCTACCGTGAAGTTGGAGGTTTGGGAGCCCATGAGGCTGGAGTTCTGAATGGTGACGACCTCGTTCTTGCGGGTACGTATGCGGGTGACGAGAACGGTCTTCTCGATGACTTCGCCCACGGTGTCACCGACCTTGATATAATCACCGATATGAAATGGACGCATATAGGTCATCACCATTCCGGCCACCATATTGCCGATGATGGTGGTGGAGCCGAGGGAGACGATGATACCGATGAAGACGGATACCCCCTGGAAAATCTCTGAATTGGAATTGGGCAGCAGCGGCCAAATCATCACCAACATCAGGGAGTACAGCAGCACACGTAGGATGTAGAAGGTAGGCATCGCCCAATCGGAGTAGAAGCCGCTGATACGCAGGCGGCCGGACTCCATCTCACCTGCCAGATACCTGAAGAAGCGCACCAAATAACGGAAGCAGAGGCAGATGATGGCAATCTTGAAGAGGTTCGGAATGTAGGCGACTACTGAGGTGAGGATATCGCGGATGGGATCCAAGATGTATCCTATGATCTTCAAGGTGAAAGTCTTGGTCTCCGGAAAGATGATGAAGAGCAGCGGAATTGATATCATCAGCTGGAGCAGGACAAGCAGGATACGTAAGGAGTCGTAGACTGTGATGGCGATGACGCCCTGGCGATGGGTGTTCAGCACCTCATAATCCTTGAACAGCAGGGGCTTGAGCCATTGTATCACATTACGAGTGAATCGGAACTTATAGCGACGGAACAGCCACCTCGTGAGGCGGATAAGAAGAAGCTGGAGAATAATCAGCAGAACTGCCCAGAAGATGCGTGTCAGCAATGTCTTTAAGCCGTAGTCCTCATGCAATTCGTTGATCTTCTCCTGAATGACAACTATATAGCTCTCGGCCAGCTTCTGTCTGGTGGAATTCTGCCAAAGACCATCGATATCGGTGATGCTCATGATGACCTTATCCCCTGCCATAATATCGGTGACGATGTCTCCGTCAACAATATACAAGGAATCAGGATTGAAGGTCAGTTTCTGCCCCACCTCTTCTACATTCTCTACGACCAACGCAGCTCGCGCTTCGGGGGTCATTCCTCCTTTTTGAGCATAGAGGACAAGTAGTGTGTCGCCATCCACGACAACAGGTGCACCTTTTGTAATCTGCCTTAATGAATCAATGTGGTGCTGGCGCTCTGCCTGAGCCATAGAGTCCAAACGAGCTATACGTCCCGTGCGCTCCAATTCGGCCAGCAGCATAACTTGCTGCATAGTCATCTCCTCCACCTTATTGCGCAGGCTCTGAATGATGGAGTCTTGTTCGTGGGCTATTGCTGCTACGCTGTCCTCCTCAGCGGTCTGCGCCGACAGCTGGAGGGAAACACATGATAAAAAGAGATAGAATAGTAGTTTTCTCATGCTCGACCGATTGTTCTCGACAGATAGACATCCGGATTACTTCATTCTGCAACGATGCGGCAAATGTTCACCACTGTCATCATCGCCTTTTCCATCGACTGTATGGGAACGAACTCATGACGGCCGTGGAAGTTAAGGCCTCCGGCAAAGATATTGGGACAAGGAAGCCCCCTGAAGCTGAGCTGTGCACCATCGGTGCCGCCACGGATTGCCTTGACCACACATTCCATACCTGCTTCCTCGATGGCACGTCGGGCGATGTCGATGATATGCTCCTTGCCTTCGAGCTGCTGCTTCATATTATAATATTGATCGCGTATATCTGCGGTGACGACTCCTTCGCCATAACGTTCCTCGAAGACTGCGACCAGATCGGCCACAAAGTCCTTACGCTGCTCGAAGCGCTGGCGGTCATGATCGCGGACGATGTAGCTGAGGGTTGCTTCTTCCACCGTTGCCTTGATACCCGTGAGATGATAGAAGCCCTCATAGCCCTCGGTGCGCTCGGGGACTTCTGCCGACGGCATCTCGCGGATAAAGTCTGCCGCGATGAGGGCTGCATTGCGCATCTTGCCCTTCGCATAGCCGGGGTGTACGTTCAGTCCTTTGATATGAATCGTGGCACTGGCGGCGTTGAAGTTCTCGTATTCCAATTCACCGACCTCACTGCCATCCATCGTATAGGCCCACTCGGCCCCGAACTTCTCGACATCGAAGAGGTGCGCACCACAACCGATCTCTTCATCAGGATTGAAAGCGATGCGGATGCGGCCATGCGAGATTTCGGGATGTTCCATCAAATAGGACATCGCTTCAACAATCTCTGCAATACCCGCCTTATCGTCAGCGCCGAGTAAGGTGTGACCATCGGTGACGATGAGGTCTTCGCCCACGTGATTCAACATCTCGGGGAACATCTTTGGCGAAGTAACAATACCCGCTTCTGCATCGAGGACGATATCTCCGCCATCATAATTGGGAATGATACGCGGCCGGATATCAGCACCTGAGCAGTCGGGGCTGGTATCGTAGTGCGCAATGAAGCCGATTGTGGGGACTTCGGCAGGAATATTGGACGGCAGAGTCGCATAGATGTAACCCTGCTCGTCCATGTTCACGTCTTCCAGTCCCATCTCTTCGAGGGAATCTGCCAGATGGCGGGCAAAGACCAACTGTTTCGGAGTACTCGGACAACCTTCAGCCTCCTCAGAGGACTGGGTATCATAACTTACGTAGTCGAGGAAGCGGTCTACTAAAGAACAATTATCCATTATACATTGTCCATTATACATTAATTACTGCACCTCCCAGCCCAGTGCGCTGGCACCAAGGACAGCTGCAGCGGCACCATCGAGTTCGCTGACAAGCATCTTAGCCTTACCACGGAAGATCTGGAGAACGGTTTCATCATAGGCACGCTTGATGGGATCCATGATGAGGTCGCCGGCCTTGGTCAGACCACCAAAGAAGATGAAAGCCTCGGGGCTGCTGAATGCAGCAAAGTTGGCACAAGCCTCGCCCAGGATTCGACCCGTTTCCTCGAAAATCTGCTTAGCAACCTCATCGCCCTTACCAGCGGCGACAGCAACGTCCTTAGACTCAATCTTGTCGAGGGGTATATCGCGCAGAAGGGTGGGCTTATTGGTCTTCTGGATAATCTCGCGAGCGGTGCGAGCTACACCTGTGGCAGAACAATAGGCTTCGAGACAACCCTTGCGGCCACAGCCACATTGGCGGCCATCGCGTTCGACGATAACATGTCCGAGCTCACCAGCAAAGCCATCGCAACCATAGACTACGGTTCCATTGACGACAATGCCGCTGCCGACACCCGTGCCCAAAGTTATCATGATGAAATTCTGCATTCCCTTTGCTGCACCATACTGCATCTCGCCGATGGCAGCGGCATTGGCATCGTTCGTTAAGCGCACAGGAACTCCGAGGCGTTCGTGGAACATCTGTGCAAGAGGTATCTTGCCCTTCCAGGGAAGGTTAGGAGCAAACTCGATGCTGCCGCTGTAGTAGTTTCCATTGGGAGCTCCAATGCCCATTGCATGGATATTCTCGATACCACCCACCTGTTCGATGATAGGGCGGAGGGCCTCAACACAAGCATCGACATACTGGTTGATGTCACCGTGACCTTGGGTCTTAATCGAAGTGGATGCCACAACGTTGGCATTGGCATCTACAATTCCAAACACAGAGTTAGTGCCTCCGAGGTCGAGGCCGATAACATAGGGTTTCTTTTCCATATTAGAGAAAGTTATTAAGTTTTGGTTCTTTTTCTTGCTAAATGCACATTAACGGGCGTCAAAGGTACAGAAAGTTTGCCATGAATGGAAGAAAAATGAAAGAAAATTACTTTTTTTCACAAAAGAAAGCGCTTTTCTGCCTTTTTCTTTCTTTTTTTCGAAGAAAAAGCCGAACTTTGTGCCCTGTATGTGGTTTGAACATGTAACTTTACTTGATTTGACCGTCAAAGGTCTGCTCGTAGGCATCGTTGCCAGTGCTCCTATGGGGCCTGTCGGCGTGCTCTGTATTCAGCGCACTCTGAACAAGGGACGATGGTACGGATTGGTGACCGGATTGGGTGCTGCCCTCAGCGACATCATCTATGCATTGATCACGGGTCTGGGCATGAGCTTCGTGCTGGAGTTCATCGAACAACCCCGCACCATGTATTTTCTACAGCTGATTGGCAGCATTCTCCTTTTCGCCTTTGGTTTTTACACCTACCGGACAAAACCCCATTTGCGTCCGCCCTCGAAGAACAAAGGTACATTGGCAAAGAACTTTGCCTCAGGCTTCTTCGTTACGCTCAGTAATCCGCTGATTGTATTCCTCTTCATGGCACTCTTCGCCCGCTTTACCTTTGTCGTTCCCGATCATATCGGTCAGCAGACGTTGGGTTATATGAGTATCTTCCTCGGCGCAATGCTGTGGTGGTATGGATTAACGTATGTGGTCGATAAGTTGCGCACCACATTCGAGCTGAGCCGTATCTCCCTTATCAACAGTATTATCGGAGTCATTGTGATGACGGTCTCGTTCCTCGGTCTGCTTTCGACCTTACTGGGACTGACGCTGTATTAAGGTTGAAAAGTTGAAAGGTTGAAATATTGAAAATTGAAAGGTTGAAAGGTTGATAATTGAAGAAGTAAAGACGTGAAGATAGCAAAACAACTCAAAGATACCAACGTCGCCGAGTATCTTCTGTATATGTGGCAATTAGAAGATACCCTCCGGGCCTATGGTTGCGATGCCGACCGCCTTCGAGAGGAATATGTTTCGCGCTTCGATTATTCTGACGAGGACCGCAGGGCAGAAGCGGAATGGCTGGCCGACCTCTGTCGGATGATGCGCGAGGAGGGGAAGACTGAGGCTGGGCACCTCCAAATTAACCAAGGAACCATATCCCTGCTCACAGATCTCCATCAACAGCTACTCCAGAGCCCTAAACATCCATTCTACTCTGCTGCATACTACAAAGCCCTCCCCTTCATAGTAGAATTCCGCTCACGCAGCGGCCACACCGAGGCTCCCGAATTGGAGAACTGCTTTGAATGTTTATATGTCACCATGATGCTGCGAATGATGAATAAGGAAATATCCAAGGAGACTCAGGAAGCCGTCACTCACATTTCCCATCTCCTGGCTCTGCTGGCTGACGCTTGGCGAAAAGAAAAGGCGGGAGAGTTAGAACTCTGAGATATTGGAAATGAAGCATCAAGATAGTGAGAACAGTCCATTGTAAAATTGTAAATAATCAAATCATAAGATGAATATACTCGTGACAGGCGCCTGTGGACAGTTGGGCAATGAGATGCAGCTATTGGCAAAAGAGAACCTACAGCACAGTTGGTTCTTCACCGACATCTGTAGCAAGGAGAACGGATTGTTTGTCATCACTCCTCTCGACATCACAGACCGTTCGGCCATTGATGCCTTCGTCACAGACAGATCCATAGACCTCATTGTTAACTGCGCAGCCTACACCGCCGTGGATCGAGCCGAGGCAGAAGAGGAGAAAGCACAGTTGCTGAATGCTATGGCTCCTGGTTATCTCGCAGCCGCAATTGATCAGCGAAGCGGACAACTCATCCAGATTTCCACGGACTATGTTTTCGACGGAACAGCACATGTCCCCTATACCGAAGAATGTCGCACCTGTCCGGCATCGGCATACGGACGTACTAAGTTAGCGGGAGAAGAGGCTGCACTGTCTGCCAATCCTTCAGTTATGATAATCCGCACAGCATGGCTCTACAGCCGTTTTGGAAATAACTTCGTGAAGACGATGTTGAGGTTGGGGAGCGAGAAGCCGGAACTGGGTGTCATCTTTGATCAAATAGGAACACCCACCTATGCACATGACCTTGCCACAGCCATCATCACTGCCATCAACCAAGGAGTGCAGCCTGGCATCTATCACTTCACCAACGAGGGAGTCTGCTCGTGGTATGACTTCACAAAGGCGATTCATCGGCTGGCCGGCATCACTACATGTCGCGTGCGGCCGTTGCACACTGCCGAATACCCCACTCCAGCTACACGTCCGCATTACAGCGTACTCGACAAGACAAAAATTAAGACCACATATAACATTGACATCCCCTATTGGGAGGACAGCCTGAAGGCTTGCATTCAGGAACTGCTCCCCAAATCCCTATAAGCCCCATAGGACCCATAAGCCTTATGAGTCTCTGTAATTCCTGAAAGATAAATGAACCAAGAAATAGAACGCAGGCGAACATTCGCCATCATATCGCACCCGGATGCGGGTAAAACCACACTCACCGAGAAGCTGCTGCTCTTCGGCGGACAGATTCAGGTAGCTGGTGCCGTGAAGAACAATAAAATCAAAAAAACCGCCACCAGCGACTGGATGGAAATCGAGAAGCAGCGCGGTATCTCTGTCACCACCTCTGTGATGGAGTTCGACTACTCTCCATCTGCTGACGAAGGCAGAGACAATACAGCTGTTCCTGAATATAAGGTGAACATACTCGACACTCCAGGTCACCAGGACTTCGCCGAAGACACTTTCCGCACTCTGACAGCTGTGGACTCGGCAATCATCGTGGTCGACGGGGCCAAAGGCGTGGAGGCACAGACTCGTAAACTGATGACTGTCTGTCGAATGAGAAAGACACCTGTCATCGTGTTTATTAACAAGATGGATCGCGAAGGCAAGGATCCTTTCGACCTGCTCGATGAGTTGGAAGAAGAGTTGCAGATTAAGGTGCGCCCCCTCTCCTGGCCCATCAACCAAGGTGCCCGTTTCAAAGGCGTTTACAATATCTATGAGCAGAACTTGAATCTCTTCACGCCTGATAAACAACGCGTAACAGAAAAGGTGAGCGTGCAGCTCGATTCCATCGAACTGGACAACCGCGTGGGTGCCGACGATGCCCAGAAACTTCGTGATGATCTGGAGATTATCGAGGGCGTGTACCCTGAATTTGACCGGCAGACTTATCTCAATGCCGAAGTGGCTCCCGTCTTTTTCGGTTCAGCCCTGAATAACTTTGGTGTGAAGGAACTGCTGGACTGCTTCGTAGAAATAGCTCCCTCACCACGTCCCACCAAAGCTGAGGAACGTGATGTGCAACCCGAGGAACAGAAATTCACAGGGTTCATCTTCAAGATTACTGCAAATATCGACCCCAACCATCGCTCGTGTATTGCTTTCTGCAAGGTCTGCTCGGGCAAGTTCGTGCGCAATGCCCCTTACTTGCATGTGCGTCAAGGGAAGACGGTCCGTTTCTCTTCCCCTACCCAGTTCATGGCCCAACGCAAGTCTACCATCGACGAGGCTTGGCCTGGTGACATCGTGGGTCTTCCGGATAACGGAATCTTCAAGATTGGCGACACACTGACTGAAGGCGAACAATTGCATTTCCGAGGTCTTCCCAGTTTCTCACCAGAGATGTTCAAATACATCGAGAACGCAGACCCGATGAAGACCAAGCAGCTGGAAAAAGGTATAGCACAACTGATGGACGAGGGCGTGGCGCAATTATTCATCAACCAGTTCAACGGCCGCAAACTGATAGGCACCGTGGGACAGCTACAGTTCGAAGTCATTCAGTACCGCCTTGAAAACGAGTATGGTGCCAAGTGTCGTTGGGAACCTGCCAGTCTTTACAAAGCTTGCTGGATAGAGAGCGACGACCAGGCCCAGCTTGAGGCCTTCAAGAAGCGAAAATACCAATATATGGCCTGTGACCGCGAAGGACGCGACGTGTTCCTGGCCGACTCTGCCTATGTGCTTTCTATGGCACAGCAGGACTTCGAGCACATTAAGTTCCATTTTACAAGTGAGTTCTAATGAGTAGAGAAAGAGATTCCGACATACGAGCAGCCATAGACGTGCTCAGACAAGGGGGCACAATACTCTATCCCACCGATACCATCTGGGGCATCGGCTGCGATGCCACAAACCCGGAGGCTGTCAAGAAAGTCTTTGCCATCAAGCAGCGCGAGGATAGCAAGGCGCTAATCTGTTTGGTAGACAGCCCTGGGCGTCTACAACGCTATGTCCGCAACGTGCCGGAGGTGGCTTGGGATATTATCGACCTGGCCACCAAACCAACGACAGTCATCCTGAATGGTGCCGTCAACCTTGCGCCGAATCTTTTGGCCGAAGATGGTAGCGTGGGGCTTCGCGTCACCTCAGAAGTATTTTCGCAACAGCTGTGTTACCGCTTCCAGAAAGCCATAGTCAGCACTTCTGCCAATATCAGTGGTCAGCCCTCGCCCCAAACATTCGCAGATATCAGTCCCACCATCATCAACGCCGTGGATTACATATGTCTCTCCCGCCAGCGCGACACCTCGCGCCACGAACCCAGCTCCATTATCAAGCTGACCCCGACCGGCGAAGTGACGATTATCAGAAAATAAAAATGAAAAAGGCAAAAACGGCATCTATAAAAAAACTACTCACAAAGGTGGCTCCCATTTCTCTACGAAAACAGAAGGGCGAAGGGGGCAACTTGTCATCTCAACGTTTAATGTTGTTGCTGGCATTTGTGATTGGTGTGCTTACCGCACTGGCCGGTCTGCTGTTGAAATGGTTCATAGGTGTTATCGAGCACCTGTTGACCCACAGATTCTCCATTACTGATGCCAACTGGCCCTATCTCGTCTATCCCGTTATCGGTATATTCCTTACCGGACTATTTGTCCGCTATGTGGTCCGCGATGATATCGGACACGGGATCACTAAGATTCTCTATGCCATCGCCCGTAAACAAAGTCGTATTAAGCCACACAACACATGGTCCAGCGTTGTCGCCTCTGGCATCACCATCGGCTTCGGTGGATCTGTGGGGGCTGAGGCGCCTATCGTACTGACGGGTTCTGCTATCGGTTCCTGTTTTGGACAGCTTTTCCATTTGGATTCAAAGAAGATGATGTTGCTGGTGGGTTGTGGTGCCGCCGGCGCTGTCTCGGGCATCTTCAAAGCACCCATCGCAGGACTGGTCTTCACACTGGAAGTGCTGATGATAGACTTCACTTTAGGAAGTTTGCTGCCTCTGTTGGTCTCGTGTGTTACTGCCGCAGCCGTCACGTTCGCTTTTTCTGGTACTGGCAACCTCTTTGAGTTTCATCTTGTTAACGCATTCGCCATTGAGCGCGTACCCGCATATATTTTATTAGGTATATTCTGCGGACTTATCTCACTATACTTCACCCGAGTCATGAACTGGCTCGAAGATCAGTTCCGTCGATTGGGTTCTCCATGGCGTCGCTTCTTGGTGGCAGGTCCAATTCTTAGCATTCTCATCTTCCTTTTCCCATCGCTCTACGGCGAAGGTTATGGGATGATTCGTCTGTTGCTCAACGGCCAAGGCCCCGATGACTGGAATCAGGTGCTTGAGGGCTCATTCTTCTATGCAGCGCCCCATCTCTTGCTACTCTACCTTGCCGGCATCATTCTTTTCAAGGTCTTTGCCACTACCGCCACCAATAGCGGAGGAGGTTGCGGTGGAACCTTTGCACCATCCTTGTTCCTCGGCTGTGTTTCGGGCTTCCTCTTCGCCAGCCTGTGGAACATGCTTTCTTTCTTCAATCTCCAGATCCCCATTTTCAATTCCGTGCCTGAGAACAATTTCTCACTGCTCGGAATGGCAGGGTTGATGAGCGGTGTCATGCACGCACCTTTGACTGGTATCTTCCTGATTGCTGAATTGACAGGCGGTTACGGCCTTTTCCTTCCGCTGATGATTGTGGCCACAGTGGCCTATCTAACCATCATCATCTTCGAGCCTCATAGCATCTATACGATGCGACTGGCACGCAAGGGCGAACTCGTCACACACAACAAGGACCAAGCTGTACTCACTCTGATGTCCATGGACAGTGTTATAGAACGCTACGAGGAGCATCTCCATCCCGACGACGACCTCGGTGAGATTGTCCGCCAGCTTTCGGCATCGAACCGCGATATCTTCCCTGTAGTAGATTCTGCGGGCAAACTCCTCGCGGTTCTGGTTCTCGACCGCGTACGTCACGTGATGTTCCGAACGGAACTCTACCACCAACTCCATGTCCGCGACCTGATGTCGCGCTATGCAGCCCGTCTGAAGGTGGGCGACCCCATGGATATCGTCATGGCCGCATTCGACCGCACACAAGCATGGACCCTGCCTGTTGTTGACGATGCCGGCCTTTTCATCGGATTTATCCGTCGCAGCCACGTCTTTGCTATGTATCGCCAGATGATGGCAGACATGAGTGATGAGTAGAAACGGATACGACATTAATCCTCTATTTTTTATTGAACATTTAAATTCCAAGCATGCGTATAGTCTTCATGGGTACTCCCGAATTCGCCGTCGAGTCCCTCAAAAAACTGGTAGAAAACAAGTACAACGTTGTGGCAGTTGTCACGATGCCTGATAAGCCTGTAGGGCGTCATCACGACACTTTACAAGCATCACCTGTCAAGCAGTATGCAGTTAGTCAGGGCATTCCCGTTCTTCAGCCTGAGAAATTAAAGGACGAGGCCTTTCTGGAAGAGTTGCGAAGTTATCATGCGGACTTGCAGATAGTCGTGGCATTCAGAATGTTGCCCGAGGTCGTGTGGGCGATGCCGCCAAGGGGCACATTCAACCTCCACGCGGCTCTGTTGCCACAGTATCGTGGTGCCGCCCCCATCAACTGGGCCGTTATCAACGGAGACACAGAGACGGGAGTTACTACCTTCTTCCTTGACCACCATATTGATACTGGACGCATCATCCATCGTGTAACCTCGCCTATAGCAGATACCGATACGGTGGGTGATGTCTACGACCGACTGATGTACCTCGGCGCAGACCTTGTGCTTAAAACTGTCGATGATATTGAATCTGACAACATACAACCTGTGGAGCAGGATAGGGTACTCGGTGATATCCCCGCTGAATCTTTGCGTCCTGCACCAAAGCTCTTTAAGGAGAATACAGAGATCCGATGGTCTCAACACACAGTGAAATCTGCATACGATTTCATCCGCGGGCTCTCACCATATCCTGCAGCCTGGACCACCTTACGCAGTGCTGATGGCAAGGAGACACAACTGAAAATCTTTTTTGCAGAGAAGTATGCAGAAGCTGAACCAGAGAACCCTCTTGTTGTTAAACTTCGCGATGGTTATCTGCGTATCACCGACCTTCAATTAGCTGGTAAACGACGTATGCCCGCAGCAGACTTCCTACGAGGGGCCCACTTGGAAGGTTCTATACTTGTAGAGTCAAACCCAACGACAAATCTGGGATAAAGAATAACAATAACAGACAAATGGAAAAGAAGCCCCGCTATTCATCAGAGTATCGGGGCTTCATGAAAAGTGGCGGCAACCATACCCACCATTGCACTTAGCGATTCCTATTTCGGCTTGGACTTGCGCCAGTCTCATACAAACCGAGCGCTGCACCCCTCCAGACTTCGCAGAACCACACTTTCTATATGCAAAGGAAAAGAAAAATTTACTTAAAGGAGAAATGAGGCTACACGTTTGAATAGAAAATAGAACTTTTGCGGCGAGAAAGAATACTTTTTCGGTCGCGAGGGTTTAGGAAATTGCGATTCATGTGTTATAAAGGTGTATGATAGACAAAGAAGCACTCGAAACGCTGTTCCGCAGTCACTACCGCGAGATGTACCGACTGGCCATGACGCTGCTGCACGATGAGGCAGAGAGCAAGGACGTCGTGGCCGACGTGTTTGCACGGATGGCAGAGGCAGGCCGCACGGAAGGCGCTAGCTATCTGCTGGCGGCGGTGCGCAACCGCTGTCTGAACCAGCTGCGTAACCGCAGCATCCAGCAACGCATCCAGCGGCTCTACCTTCTGGAGCAGGAGGTGGAAACGAAATCGGCAGAACAGTTGTGCGAGGAGTCCCGCCTGCTGGAGCAGGGTATCGGGCAGTTAGAACCACCAATGTGCGAGCAGGTCATCAGGCTTCACTTCGAGCAGGGCATGACCTTCCGCGAGATTGCCTTGCAGCTCGGCACCAGCGAGACCACGGTCTATAAATACCTGCGCCGCGCAATGCATCAATTACGTCAACACCTAAATAATGAATCGTGAGTTATGAAAAACGAGCCTAAAACCGACGTTCTACTGCGCATGATGGAGCAGCCGGAACGATATACAGAAGAACAGTGGCGCGACATCCTCAGCGACAGCGAGTGCCGCGAGCTCTACACTTTGATGGCCATGACCCGTGGCAGTCTCGATGCCGCCAAGGCTGATGCGGAACTGACGGACGAGGAGATTGAAGAAGAATGGAAGAAAGTAAAAGACCCACCCCTCACCCTCCAAGACCCACCCCTCACCCTCCCTGTGAGGGAGGGAGTGGTTACCTTTGAGGAAGAGAGTACGCTGCCTTCAAATCATTCTACCCCCTCCCTTACAGGGAGGGTGAGGGGTGGGTCTGCTCTTCATCGCATTGCCGCCATCTTCCTCGCCGCCGCCTTCCTCGGCGGCCTGGCATGGGCATTTGTCCCTCGCCTCCGCTCTCACCACACAGCAGAGCCACCTCAGCCCACAAAGGTATCTGCTCCCTCCCTAACAGGGAGGGCGGGGGGAGAGTCTTCCTCCATCTCCTTCTCCAACCTCCCCCTCGACAGCATCCTCCGCGTAGTGGCTGCTCACTACAGCTATGAAGTCTGCTTCCGCGACTCTGCCACACGGACGATGAAGTTCATCACCACCTGGAATCCAGAGGACTCCCTCGCTGCATTCATCGAGCATCTCAACATGTTCGACGGCCTGCACCTGATACTCAGAGATGATACCATTTTTGTGGAAAGCACTAACGACGGGGAGGACGCACAATGAAACGGCTGCTATACCTTATTATATATATGTGCTCTTTGACGAGCTCCCTGTCTGCTCAAGAGTCCGACTCG
>JAEEGL015532239.1_pt1 | contig 34260 bp, 27 predicted proteins | sample 9134231 | NCBI WGS metagenome assembly JAEEGL01 (sample SAMN16246548, study PRJNA631951) | gut metagenome | biome: gut microbiome; feature: rumen; material: fiber-attached | host: Bos | place: Iran: Karaj | collected 2018-10 | reverse complement strand
TATTACTTCATATAATCGGGTTAATTCTCCTTCTCGCCTGCAGTTGCTCGAATAAGGAATCGCTTTCCCAGGAAGAACTTCATCGGTTAAAGGAAACTTATCCTTATTTTTCCAATCTTGATGTGGCGGAGGGACTGAATGTTTTAGTTTACGGTTATGGCAAAGAGAAAGAGGGGAGCCCTTGGCGCGTTATTTTTGTTCCCGGCAGTAAAGACCACTATGCCTTGACGGAAGACATACGGATGGCTAAGTATGGTGATATGACTTTGGAAGATGCAAAAAAACTGTTGACTTATTACGGTCTTCCGGACGATCAAGTGACACTTCACCCCTATGAATGGCCATTTAATGAATGGCGTTCATTATCCAGTCTCTTAGAGGAAGAAGACTATCTTCCCAGAATGGCCGAAGCTTTCGACAATCGCTATAAAGTCGGTGAAGTTTGGCCGGTCCGGTATGACCCGGAAATAGATAAACTGGACTGAAAAAGGGCCGTCTGAAAAAGTGGTTGATTTTTGAAAAAACTATGATACACTATTGCTGTAATAAAAATGCTATTCTTGAAGGGAGGACTTGATATGGCATATAAGATTTCTGATGGTTGCATTAAGTGCGGAACCTGTGCGGATGGTTGCCCCGTGGGCGCGATCACCGAAGGTGAGGACAAGTACGTTATCGATCCCGATGCTTGCATTTCCTGCGGGAACTGCGAAGCGAACTGCCCGGTCGGCGTGATCGCGGAGGATTGATCGAAAACGGGGACCGGCATTCTGGCCGGTCTCTTTTTATGTCGAAAGGAAGGAAGAGATGAAGTATCTGGTACTGTACAATCCCCTTTCCAATAAGGGAAAGGGCGCTTCCGCAGCGGAGGCGATCCGGGAGTTTCTGAAAGACGGGGACGTGGAACTGGCGGACATTACGAAAACGAACCTGCAGGAATGCTTCCGGGAGACGCCGGAAGACGTGAAGATCGTTTTCACCGGCGGGGACGGCACGCTGAACCGCGTGATCAATGAGATGGACAAGGGCAACGTGCGCCGCGAGATCCTGTATTTCCCCGGCGGAACGGGCAATGACTTTATGAACGATCTCGGGAAATCGGCGGACGCCGGTCCGTTTGCCGTGAACGAATATCTCGAAGGTCTGCCGACCGTGAAGGTGAAGGACATCACCTGCAAATTCATCAACGGCATCGGATACGGCCTTGACGGATATTGCTGCGAGGAAAGCGACCGCCTGAAGGCGCTCGGAAAAGAGAAATCCTATGCGTCGATCGCTGCCGGCGGACTGCTCGGAAAGTATCAGAGGACCAACGCCACGGTGACCGTGGACGGCGTCACGAAGACCTACACGAAGGTGTACATGGTGCCGACGATGTTCGGCCGGTTCTTCGGCGGCGGCATCCAGATCGCGCCGCATCAGGACCGGAAGAATCCGGAGCATACGGTGACGAACGTGGTCGTGCACGGCTGCGCCAGACTGCACGCGCTCTTGTTGTTCCCGGGGATCATTGCCGGAAAAGGCGATAAGAAGCCGAAGTATCTCGAGTATACGGTCTGCCGTGACGTGAAGGTCTCGTTCGATCGGCCCGTGGCATTGCAGATCGACGGCGAGACGGTGCTCGGCGTGACGGAGTACGAGGTGCACGCCGCGAGATAAGGCGCAAAACGGCGCATTTACGGGCTTTCCGGGGAAGGATTGCCGAAAAAGTCAATAAATTCGCGGGTTTCCGACGTGTTAACGCACAAAAATGTTGACAAACATAGGGTTTTGCATATAATTATAAACAGGGGACCGAAGAGTTCCCTGTCAAAATCTTTAGGAGGATTTAGAAATGAACAAAAAGGAATTAGTTGAAGCGATCGCGAAGAAGGCTGAGCTTTCCCAGAAGGACGCTGCGGCGGCCCTGGCTGCATTTACGGATGCTGTTGCTGCTGAACTGAAGAAGAAAGACGGCAAGATCCAGCTCGTCGGTTTCGGTACGTTCTACACCGCTGAGAGAAGCGCTCGCACGGGCCGCAACCCGCAGACCGGCAAGGCCATCAAGGTCAAGGCTGCGAAGGTTCCGAAGTTCAAAGCCGGCAAGGCTCTGAAGGATGCCATGAACGCGAAGAAAAAGAAATAATTCATTATGAGGCTGGATAAGTTCCTGAAAGTTTCCCGACTCATTAAAAGGCGGACGGTGGCGAACGAAGCCTGCGACGCAGGCCGGGTTCAATTGAACGGTAAAACGGCGAAGGCCTCCTCGGAAGTGTCCGTAGGCGACGTCATTCAGATCTCGTTCGGGACGAGAGAGGTTCGGGCCGAAGTGCTGGACGTTCAGGAAACCACACGAAAAGAAGACGCGAAGGAACTTGTAAAGTTCTTGTGACAGGACGGGGTCATTGCCATGCAGTGGCCCCGCTCTGTGCAAATAGGGAAGGAGCGCATAAAAATGCAGCCGGTACGGAACCGAACGAATAAACTGGCAATGATCCTGGCGATCGTCATTGCCGTGGTGTTCGTCGCGTTTTTCGGCGTCAATACGGTCCGAAACCATCTCGAGAACGAGGAACTGGCGAAACTCGAATCGGCGCTCCGGGAAAGTTACGAGAACGAGCAGGAGCGCGCAGCCGCACTGGAATCGGAAATGGCACGAGAACTGACGCCCGAGGAGAAGATCGAACTGGCGAGACAGCGGTTCGGCCTTGTCTTCCCGAATGAGATCCTGTTTTTGCCGAACGATGAATGACTGACGGAAAAAGAGCCATGCTGGAACGAATCGAACAATACATTGAGGATTATCATCTGCTCCGCCGTGAGGACCCCCTGATCGCAGCCGTGTCCGGCGGAGCAGATTCTTTATGCCTGCTGGAAGTCCTGCACCGACTCGACTATCAGGTGACGGCGGTTCATGTGCAGCATCACCTCAGGGAGAGCGCGGAGCACGATGCCGCGTTCACGAAGGCGTTTGCCGAAGCGCGCGGGATCCCGTTCGTACGAAAGGACGTCGACGTGGCTTCGCGGGTGCAAAAGACCGGCGAAAGTATGGAAGAGGCCGCGCGGGCGCTCCGCTACGAGGCGCTCGAGGAAGAACGCGCTTTGCTCGAAGAAAAGGCGGGCCGGCCGGCCGTGATCGCGACCGCGCATCACAAGAATGACCAGGCGGAAACGGTGCTCTTTCATCTCGTGCGCGGCAGCGGCGTCCGGGGGCTTTCCGGGATGCGCCCCCGCCGGGGGAATATTGTCCGGCCGCTGCTTTCGGTGACGCGGGAGGAAATCGAAGCGTTTCTTACGGCGGAAGGCATTTCCTGGTGCACAGATGAAACGAATCTCGACCCGGCCATGACGCGAAACCGCATTCGTAAGATCGTGATCCCGGCGCTTTCTTCGATCCGGACCGATGCGGTGGAAAAGATCGCCGAGACCGCGGAATTCATGGCGGAGACGGACGACTATCTCCGGCGTCTGGCCAATGCGTGGCTCTCTGCAAATGCGCGCGAAGCCGGGAAAGACGGCTTGGTGCATCTTCCGCTCAACCTTAAGAAGGAGGAAGCGATCCTGCAGAGGTACGTCCTTCGGGAAGCGCTCCGGAATGCCGGGATTTCCTTAAAGGACGTGACGAAAGCGCACGTGGAGGGGCTGCTCTCGCTCTTCGAAAAACCGGTCGGCAAGGTCATTGCCCTGCCGCACGGCACGGAGGCGGAACGCACGTACCGGGCGGTCGTTGTCCGGCGAACGGGGGAGCGAAAACCGACGAAGGATGCCGGGACGCCGTCCTCGATGGAGATTCGCGTTTTTCCTCGCGAAAAAAACCAAAATCTCCCCGAAAAAGAGTGTACGAAATGGTTTGATTATGATAGAATAAAAGGTAATGTTTCGCTTCGCTTCCGGAAGCCCGGCGACGTCTTTTCCACGAGGGAAGGCTCGCACAAGAAGCTGAAGGACTGGATGATCGACGAGAAGATCCCGAAGGCGCTTCGGGACGGCATTGAAGTCGTGGCGGACGGCGAGGAAGTGCTCTGGGTGCCGGGATTCAGGCGGGGCGAGTCGAAGAAGATCACGGAACAGACAAAAACGATCCTGGAGATCACGGTGCATCGCGGTCCCGGGAAGGAGTGAGGAGAGAATATGGCAGACAAAATCAGCGTTCTGATCCCCGAGGAAAAGCTTTGCGAGCGCATTCGGGAGATCGCACGGCAGATCGAGGAGGACTTTCAGGGGGAACCGGTGCACCTCATCGGCATCTTAAAAGGCAGCGTGTTCTTTCTCTGTGAACTCGCGAAGAGCCTGTCATTGCCGGTGACGATCGACTTCATTCAGGTCTCCTCCTACGGCGACGGAATGAAATCTTCGGGCGTCGTCCGGATCTCCAAGGACACGGACGAAGGACTGGTCGGGAAGAATACGATCGTCGTCGAAGACATCGTGGACTCGGGCAGAACGTTGTCCTATCTTTTGAAACTCCTGAAGGAAAGAAAACCGAAGAGCCTGAAACTCTGCACGCTTCTCGACAAACCGTCACGGCGCGTCGTGGACGTGGACGTGGATTATGTGGGGTTTCAGATCCCGGACAAGTTTGTCGTGGGCTTTGGACTGGATTTTGCGCAGAAATACCGTAACCTGCCGTACATCGGCGTGGTGGAACCCGGAGGAACAGAGTGAACGAAGAGAAAAGAAAATCGCGCCGGACGGGGATCTGGATCTACCTGATCTTTCTCGTCATCCTGGTGGTCGGGGCCTTTCTGGTCTCGAAATTCTGGAACCGGACCAGGGAAATGTCCTACCCGGACTACGTTGCGGAACTTGCGAACGGCAGGATCAGCAAGGCGGAGGTCCACCAGAATGAAGAGATCCCGACGGGCGTCGTGTATTTTACCCTGAACGGAGAGGAAACGACCTATTCGACGTACGTGACGGACGTGAACAAGGAGACGGAAGCGCTTCTTCAGAAGAACGTCAGTTTCTACGTGAAAGACGTGCCGGGAGAGAACATCTTCCTGACGGTCATATTGCCGGTGCTGATCTTCGGCGCCATCATGTTCTTAATGCTGATGCTGATGACGTCACGCATGAATTCGGCGGGCGGTATCAATCAGGTCACGTCCTTCACGAAGAACCGCGCGGGCCAGGTGAGTCCGAAGGACAATCCCATCCGGTTCAAGGACGTCGCGGGGCTGAAGGAAGAGAAGGAAGAACTCGAAGAAGTCGTGGACTTCTTAAAGAATCCTGAGAAGTACAATGCTCTCGGCGCAAGGATCCCGAAGGGCATCCTTCTGGTCGGCGCGCCCGGCACCGGGAAAACGCTGCTGGCGAAGGCCATTGCCGGCGAGGCGGGCGTCGCCTTCTTCACGATCTCCGGCTCGGATTTCGTGGAAATGTTCGTCGGCGTCGGTGCGAGCCGCGTCCGGGAACTCTTCGCGGAGGCGAAGAAAAACCGGCCGTGCATCATCTTCATTGACGAAATCGACGCGGTCGGACGGATCCGCGGTTCAGGTCTCGGCGGCGGACACGACGAGAGAGAGCAGACGCTGAACCAGCTCCTCGTCGAAATGGACGGATTTACCGTGAATCAGGGGATCATCGTCATGGCGGCGACGAACCGCGCGGACATTCTCGATCCGGCGATTCTGCGGCCCGGCCGGTTTGACCGGAAAGTCGCGGTCGGAAAGCCGGACGTGAAGGGGCGTGAGGAGATCCTTGCCGTGCATGCGAGAAACAAGAAGCTCGGCGACGACGTCGATCTTAAGGTCATTGCGAGAACGACGGCGGGCTTTACCGGCGCGGACCTCGAAAACCTGATGAACGAAGCTGCAATCGGCGCCGCAAAGGCGGGCCGGCCGTACATTACTGCGGCTGACGTGGAGCGGGCTTTCGTGAAGGTCGGCATCGGCCAGGAGAAGAAGTCGAAGGTCATCAGCGAAAAGGACAAGAAGATCACGGCCTATCACGAGATGGGACATGCGATCCTTTTCTACGAATTGCCGGACGTCGGCCCCGTGCATACGGTGTCCATCATCCCGACGGGCATCAGCGCGCTCGGCTATACGATGCCGCTTCCGGAAGCGGATGAGCAGCATTATACGAAGAGCCGCATGGAGCAGGAGATCATGGTCTCCATGGGCGGCCGGATCGCCGAGGAGATCACCTTCCACGACGTGACGACGGGCGCTTCGCAGGACATCCGGAACGCGACCGACCTCGCGCGCGATATGGTCATGAAATACGGCATGTCCGAAAAGATCGGCTTCATCAATTACGAACAGGGACAGGATGCGGTCTTCATGGGCCGCGACCTCGGGCATATGAAGACCTACGGCACCGACACGGTCAATGAGATCGAGTCCGAAGTGCGGCGGATCATCGGCGAGTGCTATGACAAAGCGAAGGCGATCGTGCTTTCCAGAAAAGAGATCCTGGAAGCCGGCGTGGCGCTCCTGTTAGAGAAGGAAAAGATCGGACGGGAGGAGTTTGAAGCGCTTTATGCCCGGGTGGAAGAGGATTGACAGAGACGCATTGTTCGCGGACGAAACGACGGATTACCGCTTTCCCGGCGAGATCGAGCCGGGCGACGAGGTGACGTTCCGGTTCCGGACCGGACGGGACGACGCGAAGAACGTATATTTGATCGGCAGCGTAACCAGACGGCGGATGGAGAAGGTCTCCTCCGCCGGCCGGTTCGATTATTATGAAACGCGCATTACCGTCGGCAATGAGCGGTTTTTTTATTGTTTCGAGATCGAAGGCGAGACGGAGACGATCCTGTTCAACCGCCTCGGCGTCAGCCGGGAGTACCATTTCCAGCCCCGGTTCGCGTTCCGCGTGATGCCCGGATTTCACGTGCCGGGCTGGGCGAAGGGCGCCGTCATGTACCAGATCTACGTCGACCGGTTCATGAACGGGGATCCGAAAAACGACGTGCTGCCGAACGAATACCGTTACATGGGGCGCCCGGTGGAGCACGCTCTTTCCTGGGACGAACTGCCGAAAACGGAGGACGTGCACCGCTTCTACGGCGGCGACCTCATCGGCGTCCGGAAAAAGCTGGATTATCTCGAATATCTCGGGGTGGAGGCGATCTATCTGAATCCGATTTTCGTTTCGCCCTCGAATCATAAGTACGATACGCAGGATTACGATCACGTGGATCCCCACCTGACGGGCTTTGTCAGGGACGAGGGAGAAGTGCTCCCGAAACAGGGCAGCGCGAAGGCATTGTCAAACCGGGACTCTTCCCGCTACGTCTGCCGCGTGACCGATCCCAAGAACCTGGCGCACGCGAACGAAGTCTTCCGGGAACTCATTGAAGAGATCCACAAACGCGGAATGAAGATCATCCTGGACGGGGTGTTCAATCATTGCGGCTCGTTCAATAAATGGATGGACGAGGAGCATTTGTACGAGGGAAAGCCGGGCTATCAGGCCGGTGCGTACGTTTCGAAGGACAGCCCCTATCACGATTACTTTTATTTCGACGAGGATTCCGAGTGGCCGGGCCGCGTGAATTATCTCGGCTGGTGGAATCATAAGACGCTGCCGAAACTGAATTACGAGAAGTCGCGGGAACTCACGGAATACGTGATGCGGATCGGAGAGAAATGGGTCGGGCAGCCGTTCAATGCAGACGGCTGGCGGCTCGACGTCGCGGCGGATCTCGGCCGCACGAAGACCACGAACCACGCGTTCTGGCGGGAGTTTCGGACGAGGGTGAAGGGTGAGAACCCGGAGGCGCTTATCGTCGCGGAACACTACGGAGACGCTTCGGCGTGGCTGCGCGGCGACGAGTGGGATACCGTGATGAATTACGACGCGTTCATGGAACCGGTCGGCTTTTTCCTGACCGGCATGGAGAAGCATTCCGACGAGTACAATTCCTATCTGCACGGAAACGGCGAGGCCTTCTTCCGTGACCTCGCGGAACGGATGACGTACCTCCCCTCGGATTCGCTGTATTCGGCCATGAACGAGCTTTCGAACCACGATCATTCCCGGTTCCTGACCCGGACGAATTCGACCGTCGGTCGGTTGGAAACCCGGGGATCGAAGGCGGCGGGCGAGGGCGTTTCGTATGCGACGTTCCGGGAAGGCGTCATCATGCAGTTCACGCTTCCGGGTGCGCCGACCGTCTATTACGGCGACGAGGCGGGAGTGGTCGGCTGGACCGATCCGGACAACCGCCGGACCTATCCCTGGGGGCATGAAAATTGGGACCTCATCGCGTTCCACCGGGACGTGATTCGGATCCACAAGAAATACCGCTGTTTCCGGAAAGGGTCGTTCAAGGCATTGGCCGCCGGGTACGGTTTCGTCGTTTACGCCCGGTTTGACATGCGTTCTTCCGCCGTGGTCTTCATCAATCACTTCGAGAAAGATCGGAAGGCAGAGATCCCGGTCTGGCCGACGGGCGTGCCGGACAAAGCGGAAATGACGCAGCTCATACAAACGAATGACGCCGCGTATAACGTCGGCGCCATCCGGTGTCCGGTCTCGGAAGGCTTGCTCACCGTGACGGTGCCCGCCTGGTCCGCGACCGTGTATTATTGGGAAAAACCTGTGAAAAAGTGAGATCCGTCATTCCAGAATAAGACGGACGAGGGCTTCAAGCCCGTCGTAGTGCGGGGCATTGCAGGCAATGCCGAGATAATAGTGTTCATAGGTGATGCCGGCGAGTTCGGCGAAATGCGAACCGGCCACGTCAATGAAATAGGGGAGAGTCCCTTCGGAAGTGTCAAGCGAGACGGTACGTCCCGAATCGACCAGCTTCTGAAGGGTTTCTTCTTCCAGCATGAACTGCAAGGGGAAAAAGATCGAGGAACCGATACTGTTTTTGTCCACGTACCCTTCGAGGCCTTCCGTCGCGCCGATCACGTCCAATTCCTTCGCCGCCACACGCGTCGTAATGATTTCCTGCTGATACAGCTGCGTCTCCGTGTCCGCTTCGCCGAAAGGCGAGGCACTGAAGCCGATCGTGTTCTTCTCGGGATCGGCGCCGAGTTCCTTCGCAAATTCTTCGGTCAGCGCTTCCTTGGCCTCGTCGGTGAACGAGACGTCGAGCAGGATGCCGGAGATGAGCTCCGGCTTCGTCGGCCGGGTCGCGAGGACGATCCAGACCACGAGCACGGCAATGATCGCGAGACCGATCACGGTGTAGAGACCGAAATACTGCCAGAACCAGTCAAACTTGTCCTGCAGCGAGCCGCCCTTCACCTTTTCCCACTGCACGCGGATATTGCTTTTTTCTCCGTAAATGTTCGGCATGAACCTCCTCCGATCCCCGGTTTTTCAATCTTGTCCACAGTATACCATCTTTTTCCGGAAAAGGAAATCCCGCATCCCGTGAAAAATCGGTGAATTCGCCGGAGAACCGCGGTTTTTCTTGACCGAAAGCGATTTCAAGATTATAATGTCACCGTAGCGGAGGCAATGAAATGGCGAAACTGTTTGACATGACCAATCCGTTCTGGTCCTTTATCGGGAAGCTGCTGGACGTCGTCGTTCTGCATCTTCTCTGGGCGGTTTGCTGTCTCCCTGTCGTGACGTTCGGCGCCTCGACGACCGCGCTCTGCTACGTGATGATGAAAGAGGCGTCGGATCGCGGCAGCCACTACTACCGGATGTTTTTCAAGGCATTCCGGGACAATCTCTTCAAGGGGAGCGTCATCGGTCTCGTCTTTCTTATTCTGGAGGGCGGTCTGGCCTACACCGTGTATCTGACGAGCGCCAATATCGATTTGAATCCGTCGTTTCCCGCGATCCGCGTGATCGCGATCATCTTCGCGGTGCTGGTGCTCATGATGTTTGAGTTCGTCTTCGCATTGCAGGCACGGTTTGAGAATTCGATCCCGAGGACATTGCTGAACGGCTTCCTGTTCTCCATCCGGCACCTCGGCTGGTCGATCGTGATGACGGTCATTTTCATTGGCTTCTACGCGGCATTGATCTACTTCATGCAGTACGTCTTTCCGCTCATTGCCTGGGGCTTCGGCCTCATCGTGTTCATCTGCTCCTTCATGATGAATCACATCCTGGAGCCGTATGAAAAGATGGCGCTGCAGCATGACGGCGTGGTCTCCACGGATCCGGAAAAGTGGGACAAGGAAAAGAAGGAAGAGGTGCTCGCGGCCTTGGCGGAAGCGGAAGCGACAGGAGTCTGGCCGCCTGCCTCACAAATCGGCGGAACGGCACCGAAGCAGGAAACGGCGGAAAAGGATCCGGAGACTGCAACGGACGAAACGGAAAAAGAAAAAGAAACACTCTGAGAGGATGAATATATGAAGACAAGAACCAGATTCGCACCGAGCCCGACGGGCCGGATGCACGTCGGAAATTTGAGAACGGCTTTGTACGCCTACCTGATCGCCAAGCACGACGGAGGAGACTTCCTTCTTCGGATCGAGGACACGGATCAGGAGCGGTTCGTGGAAGGCGCCGTGGAGATCATCTACCGGACCATGCAGGAAACCGGGCTCATCCACGACGAAGGCCCGGACAAGGACGGCGGCGTGGGTCCCTACGTGCAGTCCGAACGCCAGGCGGCCGGCATCTACATGGAATATGCGAAAAAGCTCATCGAAAAAGGCGAGGCGTATTACTGCTTCTGCGACGAGGAGCGCCTGAACACGCTGAAGACGAAGGTCGGCGAGGACGGGAAGGAGATCCGCGTCTACGACAAGCATTGCCTGCACCTTTCGAAAGAGGAGATCGAGGCGAACCTTGCGGCCGGCAAGCCTTTCGTCATCCGTCAGAACAATCCGACGACCGGCACGACGACGTTCCACGACGAGATCTACGGCGACATCACGGTCGAAAATGCGGAGCTCGACGACATGGTTCTCATCAAGTCGGACGGTTTCCCGACCTACAATTTCGCGAACGTGGTGGACGATCATCTGATGGGCATCACGCACGTCGTGCGCGGCAATGAATACCTCTCCTCGAGCCCGAAATACAACCGTCTGTACGACGCCTTCGGCTGGGAAGTGCCGGTGTACGTGCATTGCCCGCTGATCACGGACGAGACGCATAAGAAACTGTCGAAGCGGAGCGGCCATTCCTCGTTCGAGGATCTTCTGGAACAGGGCTTCGTTACCGAGGCGGTCGTGAACTTCGTCGCATTGCTCGGCTGGTCTCCGGAGGACAATGAGGAGATCATGAGCCTCGACGACCTCATCCGGAAATTCGATTACCGGCGGATCAACAAGTCCCCGGCCGTGTTCGACTATGCGAAGCTGAAGTGGATGAACGGCGAGTACATCAAGAAGATGGACGACGAAGCGTACCTCAAACTGGCGATGCCTTACGTCGAGGCGGCCGTGAAGCGTGACGTCGACAAGGAAAAGATCGCGATGATGGTGAAGTCCCGGATCGAAGTGTTCACGGAGATCCCGGAAAAGGTCGCGTTCTTCGAGGAAGTGCCGGAGTACGACAATGCGCTGTACGAGAACAAGAAGGCGAAGTGCGATCCCGAGAAGGCGCTGGCGCTTCTCAAAGAAGTCCTGCCGCTCCTTGAGGGCACGGACGATTTCTCGAACGACGGACTGTTCTCGCTCTTAAGTGCGTTCGGCGCCGAGAAGGAATACAAGACGAACTTCATCATGTGGCCGATCCGGACGGCATTGTCCGGGCTTGCCATGACGCCGGGCGGCGCGACGGAACTCATGTCCGTGCTCGGAAAAGAAGAGTCGTTGCAGAGAATTCAGAAAGCCATCGAAAAACTCTCATAATCAAGCGGCGTGATCACGCCAGTGATGCCCGGCGGAAGGACGTGTTCCGTCGGGTATCGCATTTTTCCCCGGCCTTCCGGCTGGTTTACGGGATCCCCTCCCCGCAGCTCCGGCAAGGCCTTCCGCGGAATTCCTGTCCCGTTTTTTCAAGAAAAAGGAAAACAGAATATGGATCTGAATGCATCTCAGCGCGAGGCGGTTTCGTTTCGCGACGGTCCCTGTATGGTGCTCGCCGGACCCGGCAGCGGGAAGACGACGGTCATTGCCCGCCGCGCGGTGACGCTCGTCCGGGAATACAAAGTTCCCGAGGAAACGATCCTCGTGGTCACGTTCACGAAAGCGGCGGCGGAGGAGATGAAGAAGCGCTATCTTTCGTTCTCGGGGCAGACCGGCACGCGCATCAGTTTCGGTACGTTTCACGCGGTGTTTTACGGCATTCTCCGGGAGGAATACCGCCTTTCTTCACATGCCGTGATCGGGGAGGGAGAGAAGGCGCGCATCATGGAAGAGGCGGTCCGTGAGGTCGCTCCTTCCGTGGAGACGGACCGCGAGTTCATTGCCTCCGTGCTTTCCGCCGTCTCTCTCGTCAAGAACCACCGGCTGGATCCGGACCGGTACGACGCGGGGTTCCGGCAATTCTCCTTCGGGCGCGTTTACCGGGTGTATCAACAAAAACTGAAGCAGCGAAACGTGCTCGATTTCGATGACATGCTGACCATGACAAGCGAACTGTTCCGGAAAAAGCCGGAAGTTTTAGAGCGCTGGCGGAAGAAATACCGCTACTTTCTCGTGGACGAATTCCAGGACGTGAATCCCGTGCAGTATGAAGTCGTGCAGGCGCTTGCGGCCCCGGAAAACAACCTTTTCATCGTCGGCGACGACGACCAGTCGATCTACGGATTCCGCGGGGCGCGGCCCGAAGTCATGCTGAATTTTCCGAAGACCTATCCGGAGGCGAAAAAGATCCTGCTCGGCGTCAATTACCGTTCGGGGAGTGAGATCGTGAAGCGGTCTCTTGCCCTCATCGGGCACAATGAGGACCGCTTTAAAAAGAAACTCACTGCGGCGAAAGCGGGCGGCACGGTGAAGATCCGGGAGTTTCTGACGGACGCATTGGAATACGAAGCGATCGGTTCTGAGATCGTCGGACTGATGAACGAAGGGCGTTCTCCTTCGGAAATGGCGATCCTCTTCCGGACGAACGCCGGCATGTCCGGCATGCTGCAGAAACTCATGGAAAAGTCCGTGCCGTTCGTGACGCGCGACCGCGTGCCGAACGTGTTCGCGCATTTCGTCTGCCGGCCGCTCTTTGCCTGCCTGAATTTCTTGGCCGGAAACCGGACGCGGCGGAACTTTTTCCAATTCATGAATTGCCCGTGGCGGTATTTTAAACGGGAGGATTTCCCGGAGGAAACCGTGGATCTCGAAGCATTGGCGAAGCGGTTTGAAGCTACGGAAGACCGGGGATTCATGGCAGGGAAGACGCGCTCGTTCGCGGGACAGCTTTCGTTCATGGCAAGTTTGAAAGTCCCGTTTGCCATGATCCACTATTTCCGGAATTATCTCGGCTACGACCGGTACCTTTCGGAAGCGGCCGTGAGACGGAATCTGAACGAAGAGGAACTGATCCGCGTGCTTGACGAAGTCCAGGCGTCCGCCCGGGGCTACGACAGCCCGGAGGCGTGGTACGGCTACGTTGCGAAATACAGCCGCGAACTGAAGGAGAAGGCGGAGCGGGAAGAGGAGGAAAAGAAGGAGCGGAAGGACGCGGTGACGGTCTCGACGATGCATTCGGCGAAAGGCCTGGAGTACCCCTTCGTCTGGATCGCGGACGTCAATGAGCGCGTGATCCCGCATGAGAAATCGAAAACGCCGCAGGAGATCGAGGAGGAGCGCAGCGTGCTGTACGTCGGGATGACCCGGGCGGCGGAGGCATTGTGCCTTTACGAAGCAAAAAACCGGTTCGGCCGTGATATGCAGCCGAGCCGGTTCCTAAAAGAAATATAAAGCGGTCACTTTTCGGAAGCGTTGTGCTCTTTCACGAAGAGCACCAGGGCAATGAACAACAGAAGAAGAATGACCGCCGAAGTCCCCGCAGCCGTCATGTGTTCCGCAAGCGGCATTCTGAAGCCGAAAAAGGCGGGTAAAAGCCCGAGAAACTCCGCGAAGGATAAAAGCCCAAAGGCGTAGCCGGGCATGTCTTTCAGGCGGTTTGAGACCATATACAGCGTGACGGGCACGGTCATGTGGAAAAGGAAGAGCGCCATAAGACCGAGCACCGGGATCTCCTTGAACCAGAACAGGAAGGTGGCGAGCGCCAGCGTGAACAGGATGCCCACTGTGAAACTCGTCTTCGCGGCGAAGAATCCGCCGAGAAGAACGCCGAGGGACATGACGGCCGCCGCGATCCAAACGAGGACCGTGCTTTCGGACCAGGAGTAGGAGATGGCGCCGTTGAAGAAGGAACGGAGCAGTACGGCCGCGAAGCAGAGAATGAGCGCGAGCACCGCTTTTCCGGTCAGTTTCTTCTGGGCGCCGAACCGGAATTCGAATTCATGCTCCGAATACTCCTGCACTTCTTTCTGATAGGCTTCGCTCTGCCGGAACCGGATCTCTTTCCGGGCCGAAAGAAGAACGAGGACCGATAATGCAATTGCCGGGATCCAGGCGAGGCCGAAAATCAGCAGATAGGAATCGCCGGACAGGGTGGCGCCGAAGTATTTCCCGGCGAACAGTGCGATCGCGAACGGCGCAAGGAAAATGCCGACGAGGGCGCCGCGCGCGTGCTTTTCACGGTCGTGCATCAGTACGGCGGTCACGCCGCCGGTCTTGAAGAGGGCATTGCCGAGTCCGAGGACGAAGGGATGCGTCACGCCGCCGATGAGAACGAGGATGAGGCCTGCGACGGCAACGAGGGCCGGGAGCGGGAGTTCGCTTTGTCCGGCATTCTTCCGCTTCGCTGTAAGCAGGTCTAATGCCGTGCCGAAAATGAGCGGCAATGCGAGCGCCGCGAAATGATAATAAAACTGGCCGTGCAGAACGAGCCCGCCGGAGAAGCGGGAGAGCATTGCGAAGGCGGAAAAGCCTTCGGTAAGAAAATGCAGGACGGTCAGCCAGAGGATCTGCAAAACGGACTCCTTTCCCTTTACGGGACGTTTGCGGACTCGCCGTCACCGGCGAAATCACTGTCTTTTTTATACCACAGAACCGCAGAAATCGCAAGAACGGTCTTTCGCGGTTTGTGAAAATATGCTATAAAAAAGACAGGGTCAGCGGACGGCAAGGACCGATCCGGACCCCTACGGAGAGAATTATGCTGTACGACGGATTGGATGCGGTACAAATCAACGACGGGCTCAATGAAACGGCGGCCTGCGCCGGTGCGGCGGTGTACGACCGCGCGAACGGACTCATGTTCGTGTCTTACGTGACGGGCCTTCGGAAACGTTACGGGGAATCGACGGGGAAGCTTTGTCTTTCGGTGTTTCCGCCGGGACAGCCGACGAATGTCCGGCACCGGGTCATTGACATAGGCATCGGGGAGTCGAGGGGACTTCTTTGCACCGCGCATTACCTCGTCGGCGACGGCCGGACGCGGATGCTGTTCACGACGACGCGGGGCGAGCTGGCGGCCTATTACCGCGATTATGATTTCTTTTCGGATACGGTTTCCGAACGGACGGAAGTGTTCTTCCGCGGCGACGAAGGCGACGTCCGTCTCGACAATGCCTCCTACCTCCGCTACGTCAATGCGCGCGGCTTTTCCGTCGACAGCACCGCGCCGCCGATCGTGAACAAGGTGTTCTCGTATCAGGGAAAATTCCAGACCGCAGTGACGCTGGATGCTTTCAGTTACGCCGTGCTTTGCACGATCGAAGACAACGTCCTCGTGCCGTTTGCCGTGGCGCCTGATCCGACGACGTACGAGTTCCGCTGCTGCCGGAACGACGACGGGATCTATGCGGTTTTCCGGATCCCGCCCGACGACCACGGGACCGGGCACGGCGGATACACGGTCTCCCGGGACGGCGGAAACACCTGGGAAACGACGGTGTTTCCGGACGGGATCCAGTCCCGCCCCGACGTCTTTTTGTACCGGAACGAGCCGATGGTCGTTTACAACTACAAGAGCGGCCGCGAGATCCTTGATTTTCCGCCGATGCACAATCACCGGAACGCGGTCCGTTTCCTTTACCGGGGCGCTCCGGTACTGGAACTGTTCAGCAAATACGGCATTGTCGAACACGAGACCGTTCCGATCGCGGGCGACCTCTATTTCGCATTTTCCAATTGTCCGCAGGCGCTTTCCACCGAGAACGGCGCCGCATGGATCGAGGAGGGACGTCCCGTCGAACAGGGCAAGGAAGCCCTGCAATGGGCGAAACTTCCGGATATCGGCGAAAAAATCCGGTCGCTTTCTTAAAAGAAGGTTGCAATTCCCCGTGGATTTGTGTACAATGACAGCGGAGAGATTTTTGTCTTTTTTTCCACTGAAAGCGAAGCCAAATTCACGTGAGGGAGCCGATTTTTGAAAGCCGGAATGCAAAAACTGACCGCCGTGATCGCAGCAGCATTGACGATCCTCATCGCCGTGCTGCCGATGGGGCTTGCGCCGGCATGGAACGGAGAGAAGCCGGGCCACCGAAACCAGTATGAAGTCACGGCCCGCGCGTTTCTCGAGGGACACTTAGACCTTGATTACGGCGAGGTCGACCCCAAACTTCTTGCACTCGAAAACCCCTACGATCCTGAGGCCCGGAAGAAAGCCGGAGCATCCTATCACTGGGATCACGCCTTCTATAACGGCAAATACTACATGTACTTCGGCGTCGTGCCGGTTTTCCTTTTATTCCTGCCGTTCCGCGCCGTCACGGGGGCGGATCTCACGACGTTCATTGCCACCGCGGTCTTCGCGGCCGTCTTCATCGCCGGATTATTCGCCTTATTCCTGCTTCTTCGAAAACGCTTCTTTAAAGACTTCTCGTTTGGCATGACGCTCGGCCTCGCCGCAGCGCTTTCCCTCGCAAGCGTCTGGTACGCCTCGTCGGCGCCGGCGCTCTACTGCACCGCGATCACGTCCGGTCTCGCGATGGAGATCTGGAGTCTCTTCTTCTTTTTCAAGGCCGTCTATGCGACGGAAAACGAAAACAAAGCGATCCTTTATGCGGGTTTCGGCGCGCTGTTCGGCGCCCTTTCCTTCGGCTGCCGTCCGCCGGTCGCGCTTGCGAACGTCCTCGTTCTTCCGATGCTCGTCGATTTCCTCAGGAAGCGGAAATTCAGCCTGAAGCTGCTCGGCAAGTTTTGTCTCGCCGCATTGCCGTATTTCCTCATCGGCGGGCTGCTTATGTATTACAACTACGCGCGGTTCGGCAACGTGCTCGAATTCGGACAGTCCTATCAGCTGACCATCGCCGACGTCAGCAAGGGCGTGAAGCTGACGACATCGTTCATCAAAAAAGGGCTGGATTATTATCTGCTGAATCTGAAAAACGCGAAGAGTCTCGTGCAGTTCGGCGCGTTCGTGACCTTCCCGATCCTGCTGCTTCCGATTGCGACGCTCGTGAATCCGAGGGCAATGAAACTCATCTGGAAGGAATGCTTCGCAATCTTCCTGGTCCTGCTCGTCACGCCGTTCCTCATCCTCGCGGTCGACATCTCGGGCAGTCCGGTGTTCCTTCCGCGCTACCGGATGGACTTTTATTGGATCTTCGGCCTGGCGGCCTTCGTCTCCGCCGGCTTTTTCGGCAGGTCCTTGAAAAACCGGGCCGTGTATTACGTGGTCCTCGGGGCATTGGCCGTCGCCTGCGTATGTCTGGCGGTCGCATTGTTTTTCTGTCCCTATGACGCGAATTACGCGTCCGTGATCCTGCCGAAATAACGATGGTGATTTCAGAAAGGAATGAAATGAAAAAAGTACTGATCATCGGCGCCGGCCCTGCGGGCCTGACCGCCGCATACGAGCTCTTAAGCCGCTCGAACGAGTACGAAGTGACGGTGTTCGAGGAAAGCGGCGTGTTCGGCGGCATTTCGCGGACGGTGAATTACAAGGGCAACCGCATGGACATGGGCGGGCACCGTTTCTTTTCGAAGGTGCCTGAGGTCAATGAGTGGTGGGAGAAGATGCTTCCGACGCAGGGCGCATTGCCGTACGACGACGTCGTGCTCGGGCGGACCGCCACGGTGAAGGAGGGCGGCCCGGATCCGGAAAAGACGGACCGCGTCATGCTCCGGAGAAACCGTCTGTCCCGCATCTTTTTCAACAACAAATTCTTTGACTATCCGATCTCGTTAAAATGGGAAACGATCCGGAGCATGGGCTTCGGCACGACGATCGCCGTCGGTTTCAGTTATCTGAAGAGCGCCGTGTTCAAGCGGAAGGAAAAGTCACTCGAAGATTTCTACATCAACCGCTTCGGAAAGAAGCTGTACTCGATGTTTTTCGAGCATTACACCGAGAATCTCTGGGGGCGCCATCCGTCCGAGATCTCGCCTGAGTGGGGCGCGCAGCGAGTGAAAGGCCTGTCGATCCGCGCGGTCTTAAAGGACGTGTTCGGAAAGATCTTCCACAAGAAGAACAGAAAGGTGGAGACTTCACTCATCGAGGAATTCGCTTATCCGAAGCTCGGACCGGGCGAACTATGGGAACTCACTGCGGCGGAAGTCGAAAAGATGGGCGGAACGATCCTGAAAAATGCGCGCGTCACCGGCATCCGGAAAGATGCAGAGCAGCGCATTACGGGCGTCGTCTATGAAAAGGACGGGATCGAAGAACGGATGGACGGCGATTTCGTGATCTCATCCATGCCGGTGAAGGATCTCATTGCCGGAATGAACGACGTGCCGGAAGAGGAAAAACGGATCGCGGAAGGGCTGCCGTACCGGGACTACATGACTGCAGGCGTGCTCGTGCCGACGATCAGACTGCAGAACCGGACGAAGATCCCGACGCTCGGCGGCATCGTGCCGGACGACTGGGTTTACGTGCACGACCGGAGCGTGAAGATGGGACGCTTCCAGATCTTCAACAACTGGTCGCCCTACATGGTGAAGGATCCGGAACATTCCGTTTTCGTCGGGCTCGAATACTTCTGCAATGAAGGCGACGAAATGTGGTCCATGAGCGACGAAGAATTCGCAAAGATGGCGATCGGCGAGATGACGAAGATCGGACTCATCGAAGATCCGGGCGAGGTCATTGACAGCCACGTCGAGCGCGTGAAAAAGGCCTATCCCGCATACTTCGACACGTACGAGGAGATGGACAAGCTCCGCGCGTATCTCGACACGATCCCGAACCTGTTCCCGGTCGGCCGGAACGGTCAGCACCGCTACAATAACATTGACCACAGCATGTGCACGGCGTTTGAAGCCGTGAAGAACATCTTGTCCGGAAAAACGGAGAAGGACAACGTCTGGAACGTCAATACGGAGAAGGAATACCACGAAGAAAAGAGCGAGAAGGAAAGCGGAGGAAAAAGGCCATGATGAAGGTAAATTACGTCGGATACGAAACGGAAGGCGAGCATTACGCGCGGATCCACAGGCCGCAGGGCAGCGGAGATTATCTTCTCGCCTATTTCCTGACGCCGATGCACATCACGAGGGACAATGACATTGCCGTCGCAATGCCGGGCGGCGTCATGCTGTTCGAGCCCGGAAAGGAGCAGGATTTCAGCGCGCTCCGGGAGTTCAAGGTGAGTTACGTTCATTTCTCCGCGAGAAAAGAAGAGGTGGACAGCTTCCGTCTGCCGTTAATGGAGGTCTTTTATCCGGAGGAAGAAGGGCTTGTGAACCAGTACATTAAGGAGATCAACACGGAATTCAATACCCGCGATTTCCTCTTTGAGTACGAAATGGATTCCCTGCTTCGGAACCTGTTCGTCCGTCTTTCCCGCGAGATCCACAAGCGGATGGTGGAGGAAACGAACAATACGACGATGTACAGTTTGTTCTGCCAGGCGCGCTACATGATGCTTTCGAATTGCGAGAAAGAGTGGGCGTCGACGAACATGCCGGAAATGGTTTCCTTAAAGCGCAGTCAGTTCTACAAGTATTACACGGATTTCTTCGGGATCTCGCCGATGGCGGATTTGAACCGCGCCCGGATCGAGAAGGCGAAGATGCTGCTGACCAATGAAGACGTGAACGTGACCGAGGTCGCGTCCGCCGTCGGCTATGCGTCGATCCATCATTTTTCACGGACGTTCAAGGCGCACACCGGTCTGTCGCCCCTGCAGTACGTGAAGACGATCACGGGTGGGAGGAAGAAAGGCGAGTATCTCCTGTAAGCCGGGATCCGGAAGATAAGAAAAACGCCCTGCCGTTTGGCAGGGCGTTCTCTTTTGGCATCCGCTTTTTATTCTCCGTAATGATACTTCAGACGGATCAGGCTTTCGAGCATCAGTGCGGCGCATCGCTCTCCGGAGCCGATGGCGAGCCGCGAGTTCTCCGCCTCGTAGCAGCCGTATTGGTAGGCATAGGCGCTCGGCATGTAGCTGGACGCGTGGTCGGTGTAGCCCATGACGAAGGTCTGGGCGAACGGCGAGTTCTCACGGACGAATACGCCGAGGTTGTCGAAAATCTCGAATTCCGCCATGGCGAATCCGATGTCGCCGATCGAACAGACGGACAGCGGGTAGTCCATGGTTTCCGGGAGCGAATAATTCCGGACGATGGAATTGGCATGATATACCGAACTGAATCCGCTTCTGATGGCTTCCTCCCGGCATTCCTTCCGGTCGACGCCGTCACTGAAAAGCTTGCTGATCCGGCGCGCTTCTTCGATCCGGTAATCTTCATCGTGATTCGTCTTCGCGGTCACAATGAAGCGATGCGCCTTGATTTTTCCGGCTTCGATCGGCGTCATATGATCGTAAACGTCGTTCAGATGCTGCGCCAGGAACTTGCCGAACTCCACGTAATCGCGGGTGCGCTCTTCGGCGCGGATATAGCTGTAGGGATTGACGTTGCCCGCGCAGCCCTGGAAGAACATCAGATTGCAGCCGAACTTTTCCTTCGCCGCATCCCGGAACGCTCCGACGTAGTCCGCCGAGAGGTCGGTCTTTTTTCCGCCGGAAGTGAACTGATTGTGCGCTCTCCAGTTGATGAGCACGATGTCCGGTTCCCCTTCCCGGATGACCTTGACGGCCAGCATGGCATTGTCGACCTTCGAAGGATGCTGCAGGACCACGCCGTCCGACGGTCTGCCGTGATTGTCGCCGATCGCGACGCCGGTATCGAGGTACGCGTGCTTCACGAAGTTCAAGTTCCAGGTGCGCGTCGTGGCATATTCGAGCGAGGCGGGCTTCAGATTCCGGATCGCTTCGTCGCCTGCGGCCATGATCTCGCGGACCACGAGTTCATTGTACGAGCGCATCTCCGGGCACTTTTCCATGTCCACGTAGGTGTCGGGCGAGCTTTCGCTGTGCGACGCATTGATATGGAAGTGCGCGCGGTCAATGCCGTATTTTTCCTCGAAATAGTCCGCCGCGCTTTCGTAAAACTTCGTATTGACCTTTACGTTATCGTAGGTAAAGAGAAGCAGCGCCTCTCCCTCGGGATCGACGAAGGCCGCGCATTGCACGAACAGGTGATCGAAGATCCGCTCCGACATGCGGAGCCAGGACTGACCGAATCCGGCGAGCGGAACCGGGTAGTCCGGGGTGATGTCCTTGATGGCATAGCCTGCCAGAAACTTTCCTGTGGTGTTTTCCATGACAGATCCTTTCCGGTCCGGTCAGACCGCGTCGCGCGTGTCCTTGTTCTGATACTTCGCAAGGATCAGCAGGTAAAGTAAGAAGACCATGAGGATCTTCGCAATGTTCCTGAACAGCATGCCTTCGTAGAAATCGTGGAACAAAGAGACGAACACCGGCGCGAGAAACGCAGCGGCGGCAATGATCGCCAGCGTGAGCGACCGGCTTTTCCCGAGATTCGGCGCGAAGGCGAGATAGAGCACGGCGGTGGAGCCGATCAGCCAGAAAATGAAGGCGACGAGAAAGAGGATCGGGATCTCTCCGGGCGCGCCGTACAGATGGGCGCTGATGAACAGCGATACCCCGTACAGGAAATTCATGAGCAGGAAGGCGATGAAAAAGCCTTTATAGAAAGGCGCCGCTTCCTTCACGGCATTTTTCATGATATAGATGAAGGCGAAGACGAGGGCAATGATGCCGATGGCGGCCTGGGGCCAGGCATTGCCGAGCATGTTCTCTCCGAAAAGATCCTTTACGTTCTCCGGCTTTACCACGTCCACGATGATCGACAAAACCATCAGCACAAAGGCGGCGATCGTGACGATGAGCGCGGTCCTCTTTAATCTTTCATTCATTGCGATATACTCCTTTTTTGTATAGATTCGCAAGGTTCATTATATACTACCCTGCGGAAAGTCTCAAGCGTTTTGTACCGTCCGACGGGTCCCTTTCCCGTTCTTCAAGCGGCTGCGCTGAATGGTGGACAAAGATCCGGTACAAATAACTCCTTTGAATTGGTTGCAATTATACGATTTTCTTACAATTATGTGATACATTTGCTTCTTTTTTTGCTATGATGAATGTATGAAAGAAAGTAGCGGAGGTGGCATCTTGGACGTTCAAGGCATACTTTCAGAGATGACGGTGGAAGAGAAGGCGGCGCTGGTTTCCGGAACGGATTTCATGCATACGAATCCGGTCCCGCGGCTCGGCATTCCGTCGCTTTGCGTATCCGACGGCCCTCACGGGCTTAGGAAGCAGATCGGCGGCGGTGACAACGGCACCTCGTCGAGCGAGCCTGGGACGTCGTTCCCGACGGCGGCGACGACCGCCTGCAGCTGGGATCCGGAATTGCTTAAGAAGATGGGCGAGGCCATTGCCCGGGAATGCCGTTACTACGGCGTGCACACCCTGCTCGGTCCCGGCGTCAACTTAAAGCGGAATCCGCTCTGCGGCAGGAACTTCGAGTATTTCTCGGAAGACCCGCTTCTCGCGGGTGTGCTCGGCGCAGCGGAAGTGGACGGCGTGCAGAGTCAGGGCGTCGGCGTTTCCGTCAAACATTTTGCGCTGAACAACAGCGAGAACTACCGGTTCATGGGGGATTCGATCGCTTCCGAGAAAACCGCCCGCTTCTATATGAAACCGTTTGAATACATCGTGAAGCATTCGCATCCCGCGACGCTGATGTGCGCCTACAACCGGATCAACGGCACGTTCTGTTCCGAAAACCGCCGGCTATTGACGGAGATCCTGAGAGAAGCGTGGGGATTCGACGGCGTCGTGATGAGCGACTGGGGCGCGGTCCGGGACCGCGTGGCCGGGCTGAAGGCGGGGCTTGACCTCGAAATGCCGGGCGACACGCTGATCTGCCGGAAATGGATACTGGATGCCGTGAAGGACGGATCGCTTCCGATGGAGGACCTGAACTTATCCTGCCGCCGCATCCTGAACTGGATCGACCGCTTCGTGAAACCGGAAGATCCGTCGTTTGCGGACTGGGATGCGCATCATGCGCTGGCTTCGGAGATCGCGGCCGGTTCCGCGGTGCTTCTCAAAAACGACGGGACGCTGCCGCTTCGCGAAACGGACCGTCTGCACCTAGCGGGAGAGCTCTTTGAAACCATGCGTTATCAGGGCGCCGGAAGCTCCATGATCCGGCCGACCCGTGTCACGACCGTGAAAGACGCGTTCGATGCGCGCGGGATCGCAGGCGTTTCCGCGGAGGAGAGCGACGTGATCCTCGTCTTCGCGGGGCTCACCGATCTGTATGAATCCGAAGGATGCGACCGCGAAAACATGCGGCTTCCGGAGAGCCATCTGAAGCTCATTGACGAAATGTGCGAAACCGGAAAGAAAGTGGTCGTCGTGCTTTTCGGCGGGAGCGCAGTGGAAGTCCCGTTCCACGACAAGGTGAACGCGATCCTCTACATGGGCCTTCCCGGACAGAACGGCGGGCTCGCGACGGCGGAGCTTTTGTTCGGCGAGAAGAACCCTTCCGGCAAGCTGGCCGAGACCTGGCCGCTTAAGTACGAAGACGTGCCTTCGCACGAGACCTTCGGAAAGGGCATTCAGGAAATCTATGCCGAGGGGACGGAGATCGGCTACCGTTATTATGAAAAGCACGGGATCCCGGTCCGCTACCGTTTCGGACACGGACTGAGTTATACCTCGTTTGCCCAGACGGAATGGACGAAGAACGGCAATTCTTATACAAAAACCGTTACGAATACGGGTGACCGTTCCGGCGCCGAGGTGGCAATGCTCTTCCTGGACGGCGAACTGAAAGGCTTCCGAAAGATCAGCCTCGCTCCCGGAGAAACCGGCACCGTCACGGTCGAAGTCGAAGATGCTCCGGAACCTGAATACCCTGACACCTATGAAGTACCGGAACTTCCGCCGACCCTCCCGGTCACGCTGGAATCCCGGTTTACCGACCTGAAGCAGACCTTCCTCGGGAGGATCCTTTTTCATGCGGTGACCTCGGTCGCACGAAAGCAGACCAGGGAAGCAGAGAAAAAGCCGGAAGGACCGGAAAGGGACAATTCGGTGAAAAGCGCCGTTTTCATGCAGCGGATCCTCGAAAGCAATTCCGCGAGGTCACTCTCGATGTGCGCGGGAAATCGGATGCCGTACAATTTTGCGGAAGGATTTGTCGAACTCACGAACGGTCACGTGTTCAAGGGCATCGGCTGCTTCTTAAAGAAGATCAAGGTCCCGAAACTTCCGAAAGACGAGAAGTGATCCCGCGATTTACGGAAACCGATTTAGAAAGAGGATGCCTTTTTTCGCAAAAAGTGTTAAACTGTTTGAAGAAGCCAAACTGTATAACGATAAACTAAAACGGGAGAGAAACGGGGGACCTCATCATGGCGAACATCTATACTGCTGCCGATCAGCTGATCGGAAAAACGCCCCTGCTGGAGCTCAAGCACATCGAAGAGAAGTACGGTCTGAAGGCCCGGCTCGTCGCCAAGCTCGAGTATTTCAATCCGGCGGGATCCGTCAAGGACCGGATCGCCAAGGCAATGATCGACGACGCGGAGGCGTCCGGGAAACTGAAGGCAGGGTCGGTGATCATTGAGCCGACTTCCGGCAATACCGGGATCGGCCTTGCTTCCGTGGCGGCGGCGAGAGGCTACCGCCTCATCCTGACGATGCCGGACACGATGTCGGTGGAGCGGCGCCAGCTCATCAAGGCCTACGGCGCGGAGATCGTACTCACCGAAGGCGCGAAGGGCATGAAGGGCGCGATCGAAAAGGCCAATGAACTCGCCGAAGAGATCCCGGGCAGTTTCATTCCGGGCCAGTTCGTCAATCCGGCGAACCCGGCGGCGCACCGCGCCGCTACCGGTCCCGAGATCTGGGAAGACACCGACGGGAAGGTCGATTTCTTCGTGGCGGGCGTCGGTACTGGCGGCACACTGACCGGTGTCGGAGAGTACTTAAAGTCCAAGAATCCGGATGTGAAGGTGATCGCCGTGGAACCGGCAAGTTCCGCCGTGCTTTCGACCGGCGTGGCGGGACCGCACAAGATCCAGGGGATCGGCGCGGGCTTCGTTCCGGAAGTTCTGAACACGAAGATCTACGACGAGATCATTCCCGTGGCGAACGAAGACGCATTCGCGACCGGCAAGGCGATCGGGAAGAGTGAGGGAATTCTGGTGGGAATTTCCTCCGGTGCTGCGGCATTTGCGGCGATCGAGCTTGCGAAACGGCCCGAAAACGAAGGAAAACTCATCGTGGTGCTTCTCCCGGACACGGGAGACCGGTATCTGTCGACGCCGATGTTCGCGGATTGAGTTGGGAATAGGAAAAGCCGCCCGCTTTTTGCGGGCGGCTTTTTTGTATCCTCAGCCTTACCGTACCGGGATCCACACGGTCATGTCCGCGTCTTCGCGGTTCGCGGCATCCCGGAAGGGGATGAGACGGAGTACGGTCGGCGCATAGGCCAGTTGATCTGATGCGTTTTCGTACAGGGCGTCTTCGGTGCGGAAGACGGGTCGGAAGCCCGGCACGAGGAGTTCGGTACGTTGCTCTTTCTCATTCCACTCGGCCTCGGCTTCGGAAAGCCGTGCGCGGTCCGCCACCAGCGACAGCACTTCCGGATTATCACATTCCTCCATGCAATACACGGTCGGCCCGTAGCGGAAGGCGACTTTTCCGACGTTTTCCGTGACCCGCGGGTCCGAGGCAAGCGCTACCGGGCGAAGCCCTTCGAGACGGATCGACACTTCCCAGGCGGCGTCCTCTGGGGTCATTGCCGGTGCTTCAAATATCGCATAGCCGTTCTTTTCCCTGTACGGGATCGAGGAGACCATATAGGCGCCGGAAATGCGGTGCCATTCCGGGATGCGGATCGAGACCCGCCGGACGTTTCGTGCGCGGACGGAGAGCGCCAGGTTTTCCTGCCCGTCGGTTTCCACTTCGACCCGCCGGTCTGCGTCCTTGAACACGGCGGAGGTCGGCAGATTCACGTAAATCGTGTCCTCGTCTTCCGAGAAGACGTAGCCGCCGGCGGAGGCAAAGAGCCGCGTCAGATTCGGCGGGCAGCAGGAGCAGCGGAACACCTTCACCCGGTGGCGGAGCGACCGCTTCGGGAATTCGGAAACCAGCATCGTATAACGCTTTTCCGCCTTCCGGTCGAACCTGAGCGGGTTGGTATAAAAGAACTCGTCGCCGGAGCGGGAGAGTCCGGAGGCAATGCCGTTGTAAAGGCAGGTCTCCATGACGTCCGCGTATTTCGCTTCCCCGGTCGCGAGCAGCAGTTTGTGCGCGAAAAAGAAGAGTGCGATCGAGGCGCAGGTCTCGGCGTAGGCGGTCTCGTTCGGGAGATCGTAAGGGATCGTGAAAGCCTCGCCCTCTCTCGCGGATCCGACGCCGCCGGTCACGTACATTTTCCGTTTGACAATGTCCTCAAACACCCGCTTCGCGGCTGCAAGCAGGGCTTCGTCGCCCGCTTCCATGGCATAATCAGTCATTGCCGTATAGAGGTAGCAGGCGCGGACCGCGTGTCCGGTCGCCTCTTTCAGTTCGGCAAGCGGGACATTGTCCTGCTGATAATTCGGGGAGAACCGTGTCACGACCGGCAGATCCTTTTCGTTCGTCCCGCGCATTTTTAAGAACCAGCCCGAGAGGTCGAGATACTTCCGGCTCCCGGTCGCGCGGTAGAGCCTGAGGAGTGCGAGTTCGATCTCCTCGTGTCCCGGCGTCAGAAACGGCGCGGCCCCTTTCACGCGGAAATGCTCGTCAATGAAATCGGCGTAGCGGCACATGCATTTTAAGAACCGGTCGCGGCCGGTCGCCTCGAAGTAGGCGACGGCGGCCTCCATGTAGTGGCCGGCACAGTAAAGTTCGTGATTGTCGCGGCTTTGGAAGCGGGTCTCGGCGTCGTAGCAGGAATTGAAATAGCCGTCCGGCAGCTGATAGGCCTCAATGCCGTCGATCAGTTCCTCGACTTTTCGTTCCAGCTCCGGGTCAGGCTGTTTCGCGAGTTCATACGCCGCGCTTTCCATCCATTTTGCGACGTCGCTGTCCCAGAATTTGTGCACGGTTTTGTCTGTATTGTCCGGCCATTTCCGGGTCACCGCAAAGATGCGGTTCGTCTCGAAAAAGCGGTCGTAGACCGCCGGGATCGTGACGCGTCGGTTCAAAGACTCGTGGGCGGCAAGGAAACCGCCCGAAAGGGTGACGTTTTTGTAAGAGATGGGGCGCATGAAAAACCTCCTGAACTATCGGCCGAACAAACTCATTCTTCGCTAACAGTATACCTAAACTGCGCAAAAAAGTCCACAAAAGAAGTACAAATCGCTTTTCGGTTTCCCTCCGTTTGTGATACAATGAAACAAAAGGAGTCCCTATGAGCCATCCCACGAAAACCGATATGAACCTGATGAGAGACCTGTTCGGAGAACCTGCCGCGTCTTCGATCCCTCTTTCCTTCTGTCTCGGCAGAAAAAGCTTCCGGGGCGTTCCCGAAGACTTTCGCCCTGAAAAAAGCGAGACGAAAAAAGACGGGATCCGGGAAACCGTGATCACGGGAGAGCGGAGGGGCATTGCCCTGCGCGTAGAGGTACGCGAGTATACGGACTTCCCCGTCATCGAATGGCAGGCAGCGTTTGAGAACCGGAGCGGGAAACCGTCTCCGATTCTCTCCAAGCTGTATGCGGCGGATCTCGTCCTGCCCGCCCGGCGCGGCATATTGCACCACGGCAACGGGGATACCCGGAAGACGGACGGCTTTGCGTTCTGGGACGATCCGATCGGGACGGAACCGACCGTCATGGCACCGTTACACGGCTTGCCGTGCGAAGGCGCCTTTCCGTTCTTTCGCATTAGGACCGGGAAATACATTGTCAGCGTCGCGATCGGCTGGCCCGCCGAGTGGCAGGCGAGCGTTTCAAAGGTGCCGGGCGGGATCCGGCTCACTGCCGGCGAGCAGCGGGTCCGGACGAAACTCCTTCCCGGGGAACGGTTCCTGACGCCCCGGATGACCTTCCTCGTTTCGGAGGGAGATGACGAAAGCCGCAGCGTCAATCTTTGGCGGCAATGGTATTTCCGGCACGTTCTTCCAGGCGTTTTCGGGAAAGACGCCTCGCCGCGCATCTGCCTGCACCTTTTCGCCGACAACGGCCCGGAATTCACCGGAACCACCACAAAAACGCAGATCCAAAGCTTGAAACAATACATAAAGCGCGGCTTAAAGCCGGACATCTGGTGGTTCGACGCGGGCTGGTATCCCTGCGACGGTCAATGGGCGAAAGTCGGCACCTGGGAGGCGGATCCGGAACGGTTTCCGGAAAACGGCCTGGAGCCGATCGGGAAGCTTTGCGAAAAAAACGGCGTGGATTTCATGCTGTGGTTCGAGCCGGACCGCGTGCGTCCGGGCACGTGGCTCGCCGAACACCGTCCGGAATGGCTGCTGTACCAGAAAGATCCTGAATCGCCGGACGGCATCTGCCACCAGTATTATCATTTCGACTTGGGGAACCCGGAGGCCCGTCAGTGGATGACCGACCGCGTGGATGCACTCATCAAGGCGTGGCACGTCACGATCTACCGGCAGGATTGCAACCGGGTCGATTTTCTGCAAATCTGGAAGGACAATGAGCCGAAGGACCGGATCGGGTCGCTGGAAAACCGCTATGTGCAGGGATATCTGGCTTATTGGGACGCGCTTCGCGAGAGAAATCCGGGGCTCTGGATCGATTGCTGCGCTTCCGGCGGCCGCCGGAACGACTTGGAAACCCTCCGCCGCGCGGTACCGCTTCATTACACCGACGTGGCCTACGGGAATCACCCGATCAAGCAGCTCCAGCACCAGGCGATGTTCGAGTGGATCCCCTATTTCCGGGCGCACACCAAATCCTGGGACAATGAAGCCGGCACCTACGATCCGAAGGTGGAGCACGAGGTCGTCGACGAATATGCCTACCTCAATGCCCTGACGCCGGCCGTTACGGTCATGACACGCTTCGACGCGGCGGATACGGAGTTCGATCTTGCGAAGAAAATGCTCCCCGTCTGGCATCGGGCGGCCGAAATCGAACTCAGAGGAGATTACTATCTGCACCGGGGAAGCAAAAAATCGCCCCGGGATCTCGTGGTTTCGGAGTTCTCCGATCCGGACCGGGGCGACGGATTCGTATTGGTGATTCGGAACACGCTTTGTCCGAAGAAAAGCGTTTCCGTAAGACTGCACGTTCAGGCGGAGGCCTTGTACCGGCTGGAAAACGGCGTGACCCATGAGACGGTCATGCGCGCCGGGGAAGAACTGCTAAAAGGGTTCGAGGTGGCATTGCCGAAACGGTCTGCTGAGATATGGTTCTGGGAGAAGGTTTCACGATAATAAAAAGAAGAGCGGACTCTTAAGCAGTCCGCTCTTCGTAATGACAGAAATCAATCCTGCATCTGGTAGGTATATATTTCTCCCTCATAAACATATAACACGAACCAAAATAAGAAGCCGGCCCCGGATTCCTTGCTATAATTTACGATCCGATTGCCCCAATCTTCGAATGAATAATAATCGCAGCGGATGCCGTCATAGGACTCATCCAGCCACCAGTTTTCAATACCGGAAACTGACTTTACCGTTCCGGCAGGATAGGCTATGGCGCTTTCTCCGCTTTCTCCCCATTTCGACAACGTGCAATTCGTTTCAAGTCCTGCTTGGGTTACTTTTACATATAGACCATCATCGCAAACGGCGTTCAGAGACTTCTCTTCTGAATTCCATGTAATCGTTGCCTTGTCAATGAAATTGTTTTGTGCGTCGCGCAGGAAATATCCGCCATCTGCCGGCAGAATGACGCTTAGTTCCGCCACCCGCTTTTTGGCAATCTCTTCAATCTCTTCCTGTGTGATAGTGCTTTTCCTTATTGTCTCATCAGACCAAGGTTGGCCGTTCGTACATTTTAAGACGACTCCGCCGCTGTCTTCGACAATTCCCTCCAGTTCATATCCGCTCCCCAATCCGGGAATAGACATTGTAATCGCCTCAGTGTCTTTGGCCGTCCAGGTCCCGCTCATGCCTTCAACCGTCGGAATCTTGGCGCTGTTGATTTCTCGATAATAGAGTGTTCCGTCCTCATTGATAACAATGGTAGTGACGTTACTGTCGCTCCCTTGCCAAATGCCTTTAAAGAAGGAAACTGCCGGGTTCTCCGTTTCGGGTTCCGTGGTCGGTTCCTCAGTCGGTTCGGTAGTTGATTCAATGACAGGTTCTGTAGTTTTCTCCGCCTCGGTCTCTGCGGGTTTTACAGGAGACTGGCATCCGGAAAACAGAATGACAGCTAAAACTGCTGTCAGTATCAAAGTGATAGCCAGAAAAAACTGCTTTTTCATAAAGGACCTCCTCGAAAGCAAAGCCAAACTCCATCTAATCTCAATATTCAAACTCCAACCGTTTGATGATGTGATCCTGATACTCCGGCGCGAGTTCGACGAAATATCCGCTCCAGCCCCAGACGCGGACGATGAGGTTCGGATAGTTTTCCGGGTGCGCCTTCGCGTCGAGGAGCGTTTCCCGGTTCACCGCGTTGATCTGCAGCTGATGCCCGCCGAGGTCAATGAATTCCTTGACGAGCATGGCCGTTTTTTCAATGCCGAGCTCATTCCGGAAGACCGTGTCGTGCACTTCGATCGTGAGCGGACCGCCGTTGATGACCTTCTTCAAGTCGAATTTTGTGAAGGACTGGATCGTCGAGAGCAGTCCGTTCGTCTTCATTCCGAGCGCCGGTGAAAAGCTGGATGGGTAGGGTTCGCCAGCCTTCCGGCCGTCCGCCGTCGCGGGGCAGCGTTTTCCGCGGGAAATGTAGCCCTGGGCGCTGCCGGTGCCGGCCCTCCAGATGCCGCCGCTGATGGCGGGCCGGCCGTTCAGATGCGTCGCGAAACTCTCCATGAGCCGCCCGGCAAGTTCGTCCACCGGATCCTCATTGTTCCCCATTTTCGGGCAGGAGAGCAGCAGTTTCCGGACGTCCTCGTACCCTTCGAAATCGGCGTGCAATGCGTCGAGCAGCAATTCCTTCGTCAAAACTTTTTTCTCATAAATCAGTTCTTTCACCGCCATGAGCGCGTCGGCCGCGATCGCGATGCCGGGTCCGTGCGCCCCGAAGTTCATGTACCGCGCACCACCGCTGTACACGCCTTTCAGGCTTTCTAAGCAGCCGTCCAGGAACACCGCGTCGAGCGGGAGCGGCGCCTCCTCCGCGAGGTTCCCCTTCGTCAAAAAGTCATCGGCATTTGCCCGGATCTTCTCATCCACGAACGCGAAGAGATCCTCGAAAGTTTCCGCACCGGTGAGATGCTCGTCCAATACCTCGGACACGATCTTCGGGAAGTCCATGCTGCAGCGGTTCGGAATGTCCGCGCCGACGTTCGGGATGATGAATTCCCAGCAGGCCGCGACGACGTAATCGTAGGCGTCTTCCGGCCGGTAACCGAGGGCAATGAGCCCCGGGATCACGACGTCGTCATTGCAATACTGCGGAAAACCGAGCCCTTCCTTCGTGAGCAGGGTGCCTTTTTTGTAAACCTCAAAGGGTGTGTTTTTGCCGACGCGGATGTTGATCTTCGGGTCAATGAGCTTGAGTTCGCGGCACGCTTCAATGCAGAGTTCCGACAGCCGGTTGATCTGATAGTCGCCGGACACGTTGAAGCCGCCGAGCACGATGCTCTGTCCGTTGTCGCCGGCCTGGATGCCGTGGTAGGAGTCGGAATCCACGTTCAGCGAGATGAAGAACCGTTCCAGCGTTTCAAAGAGTTCCTCTTCCGGGACGCCGCGCTTTAAATCTGATTCAAAATAAGGCAGCATGTATTGGTCGAACCGGCCGAGCCCTAAGTGCGCCGTCATGCCGGAACGAAGGAAATAAATGCAGATCTGGAAGAACAGGCAGGCTTCATAGAAGGTCTTCGCGCCTTCCCACGGGATCCGCGTCAATGCCTCCGCGAGCCGTACATGTCCCGCGTCCTCAGCCGCCTTCCGGTACTTCTCCACGATCGGCGGAATCTCCTCGATGCAGGCGATCATCGCGTTTCCGAGTTCGAGTTTTTCGGGATCGCTTTCCTTCGCTACCCGTGCTTTCAGCCGATCCAGGACCGGACCAAATCCCTCGCCGATCACACGGGCGTAATTCAGCGTGTAATTGCCCGCGCGAAGCCCGCGCGACACGTCGGTGCAGCTTTTGTGGAAGCCGAAATCATCGCCGGGGAGCAGGATCGGGAATGCCTCTGAAAGAACCGTTTTATAATACCGGACGTAGCAGTCCGAGTCATAGGGCGGCTCATACATTTCCGGCAGCGGATCGGAAAGCGGTTTCCGCTCCTTCCGGTATTCCTTGGCTTTCAGGGCGTCGTAATATTGTTTCGTCTGATCGTTCATAAGAAAATCCTTTGTCCGAAGATCTACAGCACCTTCGCTTCGATCCCGTGCGCCGAGAACAAAGCGGTCCGGGGATCCGGCTCCGCGGATTCATCAAAGCCCGGATCATAGATCCGGCCGAGCGAGGCGTACTTCCCGCCCGCCATTTTGTTATAGGGGAGCAATTCGATTCCTGAAACGCCGTGCCGATCTAAAAGTCCGGCGATCGCGCCGAGATTTTCCTCCGTGTCCGTGACGCCCGGGATCAGCGGCGTTCTCACAAGGAACGGAAGACTCCTCCGCGTCAATGCGTCGAAGTTCCGAAGGATCGGGGCATTGTCCTGACCGGTCCACGCAAGGCTCTTTCCGGGATCCATAAGTTTCAGGTCGAAGAGCACGAGGTCTGCCCAGGGGATGACCTCGTCAAAGACTTCCGCGGGGACATTGCCGGCAGTCTGGACCGCCGTGTGCAGGTGCCCTTTCAGTTTTTTCAGGCATTCCAGGAGAAATTCCGGCTGGGATAACGGTTCGCCGCCCGAAAAGGTGACGCCGCCGCCGTGGGAGAGGATCGGCTTGTTTTTGAGCAGCTTTTTGACGAGATCCTCCGCTTCCCAGACCTGTCCTGAAATGCGCATTTCCGCCCCGCCGGCGGTCTTCACTTCCTCCGGCGAAAACGACTGCCCCTCGGGATTGTGACACCAGCGGCAGCGCATCGGACAGCCCTTCAAAAAGACCGTCGTCCGGATTCCCGGGCCGTCGTAAATGGAGAATTCTTCGATTGAAAAAACTGTGCCGGACATAGCAGGTACTACAAATTCTTGCCTTTCTGATGCATATGTTCTTGCATTTTGGAAGACTGCTAAATACCTCTTCAGTATACATCTTTTCATTTCGCCGGTCAAACTTCTTTTTACCGGCGGATTGCCTTAGATTGATTGTGCTAATTTAGGTATTGAAAACCTCCCCTTTTCATTCTATAATATATGCAAACTGTGCACTGCGTCATTTGCAGTTTGTCATACGTTCAACAAACAAGGAGGATTCTATTCTATGGGAAGAAAGAAAAAAACCATGGACGGTAACAACGCTGCGGCATACGTATCGTACGCGTTTACCGAGGTAGCGGGCATTTACCCCATCACCCCTTCGAGTCCGATGGCCGACTACGTCGATCAGTGGTCAGCCGCGGGTCAGAAGAACATTTTCGGCACGACCGTTAAGGTGTCGGAAATGCAGTCCGAAGCCGGTGCTTCCGGCACGGTCCACGGGTCACTCGCAGCCGGCGCATTGACGACGACCTACACGGCGTCTCAGGGCCTTCTGCTGATGATCCCGAACATGTACAAGATCGCGGGCGAACTGCTTCCCTGCGTCTTCCACGTATCCGCCCGCTGCGTGGCGAGCCACGCGCTGAACATTTTCGGCGACCACTCCGACGTCTACGCCTGCCGTCAGACCGGTTTTGCAATGCTTGCCGAATCGAATCCTCAGGAAGTCATGGACTTAGGCGCCGTCGCGCACCTCGCGTCCATTAAGGGCCGCGTGCCGTTCATCAACTTCTTCGACGGCTTCCGCACCTCCCACGAGATCCAGAAGATCGAAGTATGGGACTATGAAGACCTCAAGGATCTGGTCGACATGGATGCCATCCAGGCGTTCCGCGACAGCGCCCTGAACCCGAACCATCCGGTCCAGAGAGGCTCCGCGCAGAACCCCGACATCTTCT
>JAEEGL011295869.1_pt1 | contig 34260 bp, 38 predicted proteins | sample 9134231 | NCBI WGS metagenome assembly JAEEGL01 (sample SAMN16246548, study PRJNA631951) | gut metagenome | biome: gut microbiome; feature: rumen; material: fiber-attached | host: Bos | place: Iran: Karaj | collected 2018-10 | reverse complement strand
TAATTATGGCGATGAGGGATATCTTGGCAACTGGCCCATGCTCTACATTCTGGAAAACGGAAATAAGGTCTACATTGGTGAGTCAACAAATGTTACTGAACGTATGCGCCAGCATTATCAAAACCCAGAGAAGAAAATATTTAATCAAGTTCACTTTATATATTCTGACCAGTTTAACCAATCGGTAACCTTTGATTATGAATCCAAACTAATCCAGTTTATTGCAGCCGATGGTAAATATGTAATCACCAACAAGAACGATGGTATCGCTAACAAAGATTACTACAACAAGCCTGATTACGATGATTGCTTCACCGCTCTTTGGGAAGAGCTTCGCCAATACAATTTAGCTGATCATACTCTTGAACACATCAAAAACAGCGAATTCTATAAGTATTCACCATTTAAAGAGCTAAATAGAGACCAGAAGCAATTGGCCAATGATATTATCTCCGAAATTTTATCTGGTAAAAATATGCCTATTACAGTTAATGGCCGTCCCGGAACAGGTAAAACCATAGTTGCAGTTTATCTTATGAAATATCTTCGCGACTATGAAGATCCCCATACAGGCAAAAAGCTATTCACAGATAAAAAAATGGCTCTTATAATTCCTCAGACCTCTCTTCGATCCACATTAAAGAGCCTATTCAAAAATATAGAAGGTCTTGCATCAAAAGATGTAATAGGTGCTTCTGAAGCTGTAAAAGGCGGTTCATGGGATATCATTTTTGTTGACGAAGCCCAAAAGCTTCAGGTTAGAAGAAGCATAGTAGGATATCAGGCTCACGACAATAACAACAAGAAACTAGGACTTCCAAGTGATGCCACTGAATTGGATTGGATTCTTACCATTGCCAAAACACCCGTTTTTTTCTATGATCCAGAGCAGCTATCCGGTCCATCGGGAACAACTATTAAAATCTTTAATGAAAAAGTCAGGGCCTCTCTTCAGAAAAAATACGTCAACCGTATCACTGCGTATACCACGCATTTCCTCCGTATGCAAATGCGTGTTCAGGGCGGTGATGAATACATCAATTATGTTAATGCTGTCCTTCATGGTGAGGCTTTAGAGAAAAAAACATTTGCCAACTATGATTTCAAAATCATTAATGATTTCAAACATTTTAACGGTCTTTTATATCAAAAAGAAAAGCAATTAGAATTGTGCCGTATGCTCGCAGGCTACGCTTGGGAATGGAAGTCAAAAAATAATCCCGCCTCCTATGACATATGCATAGATGGCGTAAACAAGCGGTGGAATCATTGCCTTAGTAACTGGGTCAACAGCACAGGGGCTCTTGATGAAGTCGGATGTATTCACACCGTTGCCGGATATGATCTTAACTATGCTTTTGTTATTATAGGCAAAGACTTATACTATGATAAAATAACCCAAACCTTGAGAATATCTAAATACACCTACTTTGATAAACGCGGGAAACAGTCTGCCACAGATGCTGAGTTAGACTTGTACATAAAAAATATATACTACGTTCTTCTTACCCGAGGAATACGCGGTACATATGTATATGTTTGTGATGATGCTCTTAAGGATTATCTTACAAAGTTCATTGATGTAATATAATTCCATGCGTTAAAAAAAGTACTTTTGAACCGGCTACATCAATCCAGACAGCCATTATAAAACCAATGAATCTTTTAAATTTGAAGATCCAATAATCAACTCATTCATCATGGTGGAGAAGATAGGCAATGGAAGACATGTATGAAAAAGCAGTTAAAAAACATGTTTTTTTGAATAATTGATCAGGGCATGTATTTTTTTGATTGTAAACTACACGCCCTGAGAAAAAAACGTATAAAACATGCATTTTTCAACATTTTTATACACGCCCCAAATAGAAAATCCTTTAAAACATGCATTCACATTTAGCCACTTACATGTTTCTTTTCAAAATAATTCAGCGCATGCATGAACATCTTAAATCATGGATTGCAACTATTGCAAGATTTTTTAATCCAGGTTTGTCTAAATGGACCTCATACTGTTTTATCTACTTTGTCTACAGTCTGCAGCCCACGGAGTAATCCGTGAGCTCTTAAAATGAATCTGAAACGCAGGCCTTCAAAACGCTTGGCAAACCCTCAAAAAGCTTGATTATCCTTATATTTAGGAGAATTTCAAAACATCTTAATACTCAGAGGGTATCACCCTCAATCAGGAGATGGTCGACAATAGTTCTCTCTGCTACTTCTTTTCCATCTATCAGATCAAACAAAACATCCATCGCCTTGACAGCGACCGTATCAATTGAATTGTCTATAGTTGTGAGGCGTGGGATAACATAGTCCAAAACATCGATATTATCAAAGCCCATGATGCCATAGTCTTCACCTGCCTTCAGGTGCATACTTCTCAGAGCTTTCATTATCTCAAGGGCATATATATCTCCCGAGCAGAAGAATGCAGTTCTTTTTCTGCCCCTCTTTTTCATAAGCGCTTCTACTTCATCAAGATAATTCCAGCCGCTTATTACAGCATGTTCCACGTCTTTATAATGTTTGACTGTTGCTTCAAAGCCTTTTTGTCTTTGCTCATGGGAAAAGACATTTTCCTGTTTAACATCAGCCAGTGGTGGACACACGAAAACAATGTTCCTGTATCCTTTTGAATAAATGTGTTCTACAGCTTCAGCAGCTGCTGACTCTTCATCTATTCCCACATAAGGGATGGACTCATCTACATTGTTTCCGATAATAACAACCGGCTTATTCAGGCTGTTAACAAATCTGGCAAAAGACTTTCCTTTCGAAACCGGAGATAAAATAATGCCTTCTACCCTGTAATCCACAAGTTTTTCAAGGATCTCTTTTTCAGTTTTCTTATTCTTCTCATGAAGGTTGATACTGACAAAATAGGATTTTTTCCTGGCTTCCAACTCAATGGCATTCACCATCTGCGCAAAGTACTGGTTGCGTATGTCAAACACAAGTACTCCAAGATTTCTGGTCTTGCCATTTTTCAGACTGGTGGCCAGAATGTCCGGATGATAATCCAATTCCTTCGCAGTTCTGAGAATAAGCGCCTTTGTCTCTTCACTGATGCGTCCTGTTCCGCTAAGAGCCCTGTTAACAGTTGTTCGGGATACGCCGCATTTCTGTGCGATATCCTTAGTCGTTACCCCCATAAGAAATCCTCTCGATCCTTTATTTTTTGATCACTCTGATGCATATACCGTTCCAGGATAATGGCTCCAGATTGGTTATTACTTTACCATTAATGATAACGGATTCATTGACCTTTTCCAAGACAACGTTATTATGGTCTTTTTCATTGGTTGCATTAATATCTCTGTGATGCAGCTGAACGTGTTCAACAACCTGAGTGACTTCAAATCCCTGTAAATCAAGATCAAGCTCAAGTTTTTCAGTCTCACTGCGATTTATTATGTAGCAATAAACACATCCGTCCTTGCTGTTGTAAAGGCAGGTCATCTGGCTCATCCCGCAAACATCATTGCATTTTTCATCGAGAACAACTCCTTTTGAATGATTTGCCATATATTTGAAAGGATAATAAATTGTCTGGTACCAGATTCCCCCATTTTGCTCAGTCATGATCATAGAACTGATATTTGTAATAAGGGATTGGCATGCAAGCTCCACAACAGAAGATTTTTTGATCATTGTCATGAGCATTCCGCTGAATAGAAGTGCATCCTGAAAAGAGTAGATCATTTCACTTATAGCAGGAGCCTTTTCCCACCTGTTTTCTTCAGACTCTGCAACCGTGTTCTCACACGGCCTTGTCCATACGCCCCACTCATCCATGCTGATCTTAATGTCATGGGAGGATCTCTTCTTGGCTTTAGTCACATTTATCACAGATGAAATAGTATCTATGAATCTTCCCAGGTCATCTGCCTGTCTGAGAAATGCTTCAGGTCCTTTATCCTGCCCTCCATAATACTGATGCAATGAAATATAATCCACACTGTCATAGGCAAGATCAAGTGTCTCGATCTCCCAATCAGGAAATGTCGGCATTGAGCTCAATGAACTGCCACAGAGGATGGTCTTTATTGAAGGATCGATTGCCTTCATTGCCTTTGATGTCTCAGCAGCCAGTCTGCCATATTCATAGGCTGTTTTATGGCCAATCTGCCAATCTCCATCCATTTCATTTCCAAGGCACCAATACTTTACGTTATAAGGTTCTTCTGAGCCGTTTGCTATACGCATATCGCTGCACTTTGTCCCGGATGGGATATTACAGTATTCAAGATATCTTATGGCATCATGAATTCCCCGGGTTCCAAGATTCACCGCCAGCATGGGCTCGACTCCAGCCTTTTTAGCCCATTTCATGAATTCGTCTGTCCCGAACTGATTAGTTTCGATACTCCTCCATGCGGGATCGAGTCTGACAGGTCTCTTGTCTTTTGGTCCAACACCATCTTCCCAGCAGTATGTGGAGACAAAATTTCCACCCGGATACCGTACAACAGATATACCTGATTCCTGTACAGCCTCAAGGACATCCTTTCTAAACCCATCCTCATCCGCCAGAGAGCTCCCCGGTTCATATATCCCGGAATAGATCACTCTTCCCATGTGCTCTGCAAAAGAGCCAAAAAGAAATGGACTTATATTTCCTTTTATATAATCTTTATTTACAACCGTTTTTACAGTTTTCATCTTTATTCCTTTTATGACTTCAGTCCTGAACTAGCCATACCTTCTACGAAGTATTTTTGCCCAAACAGATACAGGATCAGCATAGGTAAAAGAGATACCACAGCCCCCGCAAATGATGCGCCGTACTGTATCGAATTCTGTCCAACAAAAAGCGCAAGTCCATTAGCCAGAGTTCTCATCCTGGTATCACTTGCAACAAGCATCGGCCATAGCAGGTCGTTCCATGATCCATTCACACTGAGTATTATCAGGCATATTACAGCAGACTTAACCTGTGGCAGCATGATCCTGTAAAATATGCCAAATTCGCTCAGACCATCTATCCTTGCCGCATCTTCAAGTTCTTTTGGCAGACCTTCAAATGCTGCGCGCATCATGAAGATTGAGCCCGCCACAGCGACTCTTGGAATTATGAGTCCCCAGTATGTGTTGTACATTCCAAGCTTATATACGACCAGGAACATCGGGACCATAACCACCTGGAAGGGAACCATCATGGTTGCCAATGTGAACAGGAAAAAGAAACTTTTACCCTTAAAATTCTTCCTGGCGTATGCATATCCCGCCATGGAATTGACAACTACTGCAATAGCTGTAGTTCCAACTGCATAGATAATCGAATTAACAATGTACCTGTTGACATCTATCCTCGATTTCAGTTTTCCAAAATTCTCATAAGTAAAGCTGTGTGCGAAAAATGTAGGCGGATAGGAAAGGATCTCTTTTTCAGTCTTAAATGCACCTATGACAAGCCAGGAAAGCGGAACCACCACCAGAACAGCGATGCAGATAAGAACAAGATATTTGATTATTCCAAAAGCAAAGCTTTCAGCCTTTTCTTTCATATCAGTCCTCCGCATTCATTCTTCTGTACAGAAATACAGTAACAATCATGATAAAAACAAAAAGGATAAATGACATTGAAGATGCATATCCCATCTCCGAATTTGATGAAAAAGCCCTGGTGTAGACATAGGTTACCGTTGACTCCGTAGTGAAATTAGGACCGCCTCCGGTAGTCATGTAAACAATGTCAAATATCTGCAGCGATCCGGCAAGCCTCGTCATAAGGATGTACCAAAAGGTTGGTCTTATCGAAGGTGCAGTAACACTTATGAATTGCTGGAATTTATTGGCTCCATCTATTTCTGCCGCTTCATATATGGAACTGCTCACATTCTGGATCGCGGTAACATAAACAATGGCTGATATTCCAAAGCTTCTCCATATCGATATGAACGCAACAACAAACAATGTCAGTTTGGGATCATTAAAGTAGTTGACCTTTCCAAAACCTGCCAGCTGCGTCATATATGTAAAGAAACCAACATTGGAATGCAGTATCATCTTCCACATGATTCCGATTGCAGTTGCGGAACAGATCACCGGAAGAAAGTAGATTGCTCTGAAAAGCCTGTTCCCCACACTATTCTTATTGATCATTGCAGCAATCACCATTGCTCCAAATGTCTGTACAGGAACTTCTATTACCGAAAACAGAGCCGTGACTTTGAGGCTGTTTAAAAATCTGGCATCAGCAAATGCTTTTATAAAGTTGGAAACACCTGAAAAATCCACGTGTTCCAGCGTCATATTTGCTTCACAGAAACTCAGCACAAAAGAAAATATCAGCGGCACTATATTAAATATCAGCAAAAGAACTACCGAAGGAAAGATGAAATAGTAGGCAGAACCATCTGCAGAATGAAGCACTTTCTTTATTTTCTTGATACAATTCATAATTGCTTCCACAATTATCCTCTACTTTTTTATCTGCCGAGCGGTAAGTCGCCCGGCATTATCATAAAGATCAGTTAAATGAACCCACTATGTCATCAGCAAGAGTCTGCGCATTTTTCAATACTTCGTCAGTTGCCTTGCTGTCAAAGAGCACCGGCTGTGTTATCTGTGGAAGAACATCGTTTATGATCTGTCCAACTCCTGGAAATGCTGACGATGTGATGAAATCAGATCTTACAGATGTATCTTTGTTTGTCATAGCCATAACTTTGGCATTTGCCTGATACTTGTCATTTTTAATAAGTGACTTAAGGTATGCAGGACAGCCATTCTCAAGTGACCAGGTAAGCGCCGGGCAGTTGCCATCTGCATCCATCGTATTCCACCACTCAATAAACTTATATGCGGCAGCTTTTTCCTCTTCCGTGGCAATATCTGTAACTGAGAATCCAAGTACTTCTACTGAATTCATCGGTCCTGCATCACCTGTAGGAACTGTCGTGATACCATAGTTTATGCCTGCGGTATCAATACCTGCTGAAAGCCATGGTCCGTTTATAGTCATTCCCAGCTGTCCGGCTGTCATCATTGAATCGGTATCATCTGTAAGCGGGTTGTCACCACTGTCTACAAGACCCTTGTACATATCAAGGAATTTAGCATAGCCTTTGTTGCCTGCAAAATTAGCTGCCCATTTTCCGGAGCTGTCCTTTGTAACGGCAAGGTCACCAAATCTCTGGATCACGTGTGCCATCTGATAGTTATATCCGTAGCAAAGACCTGAACCATATACATTTTTGCTTGCATCGGTTATTGCCTTTGAGTATTCAATATACTCATCCCATGTCTGAGGTCCTTTTTCGGGATCCAGTCCGGCATCCTTAAACAGATCTTTATTCCAGTACAGATAGAAACTTACAATCTGAAATGGGATCAGATATGTCTGTCCGTCCTCAGAACAATAATCAACGTAAGATTCAATGAAATCATTCTTATCAAGAGATGTCTTGTCAAATATGTCATTCATGCTCTGCATATGATCGCCATAAGTAAATCTTGCCGCACTTGAGAAAAGTAACAGTGCCGGTCCATCTCCTGCTGCGAATGCAGCTGAAAGCTGCTCGTCAAGGTTTGATGAAATATCCATCTCAACAGTTATGCCATCTGTATTCACTTCATTGAACTGATTAACAAGCTCAACAAGTTTGTCCCCGTCAGATCCGGTAAAGCTGTTCCAGAATTTTACAGTAACCGGCTTGGCTGTAGAAGTATCAGCTGTCTTTTCTTCTGCTTTCTTATCTGCTGCTTTAGCTTCCGCTTTGGCGCCAGCTGCAGCTGACGATGCTGTGCTCTCCACAGCTGCTCCGCATCCGGTGATCATAGCAAGTGACATTGTAGCCGACAATAGGATTGATAATACCTTCTTTCGCATTGTAACCCTCCATTTCTGCTTGCGTACTCGTGTACGCTAAACTGTAAAAATAAATGCGTACTCGTGTACGCTTGCCTTGATATCATTCTATTATCGTCTTCATGGATTGTCAATATTTTTTTTAGAAACTCGCAGTAATGCAGGTTTCCGACTGCACCTTTACAGGGATACTTACAGCACCCTTTATAGCAAGTGCAAGATGCTTTTTCCACCCCTGTGCAAATGAAGCGGGCTCCACAATTGTTGTTGATGATTCATAAATTCCACTTGAGACATTGATCACGTCAATTCCCCAGCTTTCAAGGCATTTAGCGATTTCAATGGTATCCTCTATTTTCAGACCACCATCAACAAATTCATCTGCACTGATCCTTACAAAAAAATGATAGCGCGCCATATAATAGCGCGCTACTCTTATAATAGACAAAGTTTTATGGCTGTTTTTGGCTATTTTTGCAAGAGGTGGAACGGATCGGAATATAGAATTCCATAGAAATCTTATGCAGTTTTCGTAACTTTCAGAGTCAAGGAATGCTATGATTGATTCCGGTTGTGAAGATTGGCAAACTTCGTATACTCCGGAAGCCATGCCAGCTTTACCGTTCCTATCGGGCCGTTTCTTTGCTTTGCAATGATTATCTGAGCAACTCCCTTTTCTTCGCAGTCATGATCATAGGCATCTTCCAAGGACCGCATTATGGACAACTACTCTTCCGGTGATTTTACGATAAGCGATGAAGACATGAAATACTTATTATCTCTTCCACAGATCGGATGGTCAGGAGAACATCCTGATATCCCAGTAGGAACTGACTTTTAAGTATTAATTCCACAGAATCATATTTACGACCAGGCCGGATGCAAACGAATACATCATCACAAAAGCAATATAGAGAATGAACCTCTTTATTCCCAGAACGATTTTCAAGGATCCAGTACCAGGAGATCTGACGCAGTTGTACATCAAAGTAGTACCATATGTAAACAAATTCTCTTTACCATCGATTTATTGCCTTCAGCATTATAAATAAGATCAACACAAGCCTGATCAATTGCGACAGGATCTGTTGACGCCAAAATGCCAATATCGTGGATATCAGGCTCTTTAGGATTTCCATCGCAGTCGCAGTCTATCGAGAGCCGGTTCATCACATTGATATAAATGATGTTACCACCCATACTCTCTTTTACCCCAAGCCCGGCTTCCGCCATGGCTTCAAGCCACGCATCCTGGTCTTTATACATGATAGAGCCCTCTGTCCTTGTTCCCGCAGAATGTATATAGACTTTGCCATGTTTTTACCCCACATTATTCTTTGTAAGTATTGCGTTTACATGCTCTTCAAGATAAGCAACCATATTCTCCATACTCACAGCCAATGTGAGTTGCCTCTACCTCATCTACGAGCACGAGCTCTCCGCCTTTCTTATCGAAAAGCCTGATGGTTCCCCAACCATTTCCGCCATTCCAAAGATGATTGTGGTTCTTCTGGCCATCAGGGGACTCATAGTTGATGAAGAGCATATCTTTTTTGATGCAGTGGACCTCTGTTTCCATCACAGCTTTGATATTCTCCTGTCTTACATGCCAGATGACCTCTTTTTCTTTCTCTTCAAAGCTGAAATCAGTCTTCACGTGAAGATGAAGCTTGGAAAAGTTGAAGTCATATTCCTTCCCTTCGTAATAGAAAACGCCAAGCAGCCTTCTGTCCAAAGGGACGAAATATATCTTGGGTCGTCCACCTCCAATGTCAAAAACACTGTTCTTTAGCTGTTCTCCGCTCTTCTTGCTTACAAGACAGTTAGAAGACAGCCATACCCAGGGGCTTGTGAAATCTCTGCCCCAGTTTTTGTCTGCATAGCCATAGCTGCGTTCGGGAGTGACAATATATGTTCTCCCATTGAAGATCACAGTGCCGCCATAGGCGCTCTTCATACCTTCTGCATGCCAATACATGGCAAAAGCTTTAGCATCACGAAGGGGCTTGCTTGCACCATAACCGACATTGAAAGCGATCTGCTTATCTATTAAGAGGTCAAAAGAGATTTCACCGGCATCACTCATCCACTCCGGAAAAGCAGCTGCTGCATCCTTAGATATGGCGATGTGACCCTTAAGAGCTGTCTCTGAAGCAAAGCAATCGCCCGCCTGAATCCTAAAGGGTGCACTTCCATGCATTTTCACATCTTTGAGTGAAAAGAACCGATGCAGCTGGCAGGCGTCTTCTCCCCATGTTCCGGCCTTTACCATAAGATATGAGGGCTTTTTGCCTTCTTTTTTATTCTTTGGAAGCTGCCCCAGGACAGGTTCATCTTCTGCAAGCGCGGGGTTACAGATAAAGAATTCAATGAAAAAAGCTTTGTCCTCACCTGTTTCAGCATCCTGTGCGGTGAATGAATGCCACCACCAGTCATATCCCTGATGCGCCAGCGGTCCATGCAGCATGAATGCATTTCTCTTTTTACTATGTACATTAAATCTGTCTATAGCCATTTAAACCTCCGTTGATCATCCATCTCTATTTTTAATATACCTCTTTATCCTTTCGCTTATTAACCGTCGGGTTTTCTTGATTTATCTTGGCATAGCATGGACAGGTATGCCCCATTCAGTGTCGTGGTAAATTCTATTTCGTTCGTTAATATCAGCCCATCCGCAGTAGCCCATATCCTTATACCCTCTAAATCAACACAAAGTTTGCATGAGGATCTTTATTCTCATGTAATTATCTCCCGTTAGGCATTATCCAATCGTTCCAAAATCTCTGCCGCCAGATCACTGCCATGCTTGGCAGCATATGATGCCCATTTTCTTGCCTTCACATAGTTCTTATCACCAAAATGGCCATAGTAATATCCTTCAGCTATCTCTTCAGCCGCCTCGATACTGCCTTTCCCGGCCCTGTCTACCAGGTCTAAAAGTTTTTGCTTTTTATCCATATATCCCTCTCATCGATTTTCAGTACGAATACATATTCCTTATGTAACTGTTCATGTGAAATTTCTTTCTCATCTACCAGTAATTGTAACACATGCGCATTTCCATCTGCTTTTCATCTTTACTATTCATGCAAAGGTAATTTGTAGTTCCTTATATTTCCCTGCACATTGACTCATGAATCCATGAACGCAAAAAAGCACCGCACAGAGGCGATGCTCAAGAGTGTCCATATTCAGTTTGCAGCCTGCCTTATGACCCGGTAACTCTTATTCCACTTCTGTTCTATGCCTCTCCAGTTATAGGTCAGCTCACCATTAGGATACAGGCAGATCGACTTCGATGTTATCTCAGAAGGATTATCCTTGGAGTCATAATATGCTCCGCCACTGACCTTCTGTTCCATCTTCTTGTAAATAAAACCGTCAATAGTTATCACTTCCGGGAACTGTGTAATCATAATGCACTCTCCATTAGTTTAGACTGTGAACTGGTTTCTTCTACATCATATTGTAGTACTGTAAGAATTCAGATACAAGATGGTGTAATTAATCATTACACACGATATCAAAAATCCAAAGAAATATTCAATGTTTAGTGCGGTTTACAGTAACAAAATTTCACAATTGGATAGTAAATATCTACAATTTAAAAAATCTAACATTGATGTTTTTTGTTCCAGACGTAGAAATACAAAATCTGATATATGTTTTCCTTCCATATACAACTCTGATATGGTATAAAAGTATTCGTTGCGTAACTACAAAAGGAGAGAATTGTATGACTGTATATAGCAATGACATGAACATTATGCTTTCACAGGCTGAAATTGACAAGCTGATCAAGCAGATGGAAGCAGAAAAAGAAAAGAACTCATGACACTGATCCCTGCTTGAATGGCGGGGATTTTTTCATTTTAGGGGAAATAAGATTTGTTTTACATAAAAATGACTCCCCTTAACACAAAGAATTGCACTCAGTTTAGCGGCTGAGTGCAATTCCTATCATCTTATAAATTTCTGCCCTGATTCGGAAACAGATTTATAAATGTCACGGCGGACATTCCGGTACAGAGCTTATGGAACATATCTTTTCCAACAATTTTGCCAAGTGCAAACATCAGGCTTGGATTCTCTGCTTCAAAACGGATCACTGAAGGTGTGTTATCTGATTCATGCAAGGCCTTTAGAGTCTCAAGAAATCCCTTTATCTGTGCAAGCAAAACAACCGAACCGAAATTCGGTGTTATCTGCAAAGAAACAATAAGATTTACAAAAATACATTCCGGGTTTGATGTCACCAAAAGACACTGGTAAGGCACGTGATTAAAATCATACACCGCTGATGAAAATCTGGGGTCAAAACGCTTAAGATCTGTAAAGCGTTCACCATATCCCTTTTCTTCAAGTAATGCTACGATCTCATTTTTTTCTATATTTTGCATCTGGTCAAAACGATAATACTTAAATGCCAATGTGTTTAAATGATTATTTCTGGCAACATAGCTTGACTCAAGAATTGTTTTCAGATCGGTCTCATAGTACTCTGATCCCTGACGGATCAAAAATCCCTCGCTCTCCAGAAGAGGCTCTACACCATCTGCGTCTGATGCAAACTCGCACTTTAATACATCATAAGGGGAGGTGGTCAGTATGCTCTTTAGCTTATGGAGCATACCGCGAGCAACTCCCCTGCGACGATGCTTAGGAGACGTATAGATGGAACGGATGTTGCAGGTCTCCCCTCCAAATCCTGCAGAGAGTGCACCAACTGCCACTCCCTGCTCTACTGCGCCGATTCGGAGAATATCTTTTCTGGTTCGTTCCGTATCGTCAAAAAACAGGTCTTCAAAAGCACTATAATTTGAATCATTGACAAGTGTAAATTCCATAATCTATTTACCCGTTAACATAAAGTGTCTTAAACCTTGAGAGGAAATACTTGAGCTCGAGCTGATTGATGCCATAGGTCTCTTCCTCTGAAATGCCAATGGTTTTATTACCGTCCTTGTCCTTTTTAGTTACTGTGCCTGCTCCGCCATGAGGATCACGCACGATGACGTATTTTTTTCCGGTTTTAGTATCATCAAAGGTATCCAGTATAGTGTATGCATGATTGTCGCAAATTCCTCCGGCATCAACATGCGAGTCATTCACTCCAATTGTACCGGCGCATACATAAGCAGAACGCTTTAAGGCATCAGAAATGGTATCAAATTGAAAGATATCAGCATCTGTGTATGTATCTGGATCTTCAACCTCGTCTTCGGTGGTCCCAAACCCCTTAAGGTAATTCATGTTGTCATACAGCCTTGTAACAATCTTATTTCTGTTTTGAATGACCAGCTCCCTTACTTTATCATCATCAATTTCAAGGTCAAAAGCAAGTTCTTTTACATCATTATTAATTTTGTAAGCAGAGTTCCGCTCATAGTGGATTTCTGCTTCCGGCTTTCCTTGTTTCACCTGTGTCGCAAGTGCCTCTAAATCCTTTTTCTGCATATAGGTAATAAAGACGCTTTTCGATCCGGGAAGCCCATCCTGATATTGGGCAGGAAGTTTTCTTTTATGTGAAATAAGAAAATTAACGGCATCCTTCTCAGATATCTGTGCCAGTTTTCTTCTGATCCTATCGCGAGACTTTTTGTCGGAAGCTTTATTCCCGAGCAGGCGGCCAAGCTCTTCATCCACTTCTCTGTCCAGGTAGTACCCACCGACCTCCATCTTATCCTCATCCATAGAATAGATCAGCTTTCCTCTTTTCAGCATGATATTACTGCCTTCTGCGGTATTTTCTTCAAGAGATTTTATCTCATTTATTACATTTTCAATTCCTTTTTCATTTCTGCGTATATACTCCCTGATAAATTCCTGCTCAATCTCATGAAGCCTATTAATTGCATCCTGCTTTTTCTGACCCTCTGAGTTTTTGATAATGTCCCTGACCTCTTTACTACGATTTGCATAGTCTTCATAGTTTTCACGCATTGAATCCGGCGATTTGAAAAGGGTTATGGCATTTTTCTTCATCTGCTGGTCATGTTCAAGCTCTTTTCTTCTAAGAGAAACAAGCCTTTTCTCTCTTCGGGTGTTATTATAGGATTCCCTGACTAAATCCCTCATGCGCAATTCTTCTTCTCCCCTTACGATGATCTTAGGTTTTGAGACTGTTGCTATTTGCTCACCCCTGATTCCTGTCAGTGCTTCCAAAGCGATGTCGCTGTGTCCTCCCTTTGTTATAAATCCGTACTCTATTTTATTGTGATCAAATTCTACATTGCGCTCAATATTAGAACCACGCTTTATCTTAAGTTCATTTCTCTCTTTGTACTGAAGATATGCCGTGTATGCCTTCTCCATTACCTGAACCCATACTGTATGGGTTGCACCCGTAAGCCTTACCTTTTTATCAACAGTTACATATATGGGCTTTTTGTTGTTGAGCTGATCATAGAAGCGGACTGTGACAGTACCGTCTCCGTTGTCCATCATCATATCCCTGATAGTCTGTGGATTCCTCGTGACCAGTGATCCCAGAGCCGCAAGAAAATAGCAGTCTCCCAAACAACCCTGTGAGATGTCCTCAATACAAGGTTCGTGTGCAAAGAGAAGACTCTTCGTGGCATCCACACCAAAGTCCATCTCAATAGCATATCTTATAAGTCCTGTTGTATCGTCATCCTCAATGTTATCCCTCTTCCTGCCCACAACGTCCAGGGTATGGTGCTTGCCCGGTGTAAAATCCCAATTTCTCCTTTGACGCTCTGCCTTTTTCTCATCTTCGCTAAGCGGTTGCGTCGGTGTTCCGGTATATTTTACAAGCCTCTCTTTAAGCTGTGTCAGTGACTGTACCACCTGGCCGTATCTGGCGGCATCTTTTCGTGAATACTTTTCAATCGCCGCACCGATATCTTTTATGATCATGCGGAGCTCATGACGCTCTTCCCTGACATTTTTGCCTGTTTTTGACTGTCTCATGACAAGAGCAAATGCGTATTTCACCACAGAAAGCGGGTTCACAACTCCGTCCTTCATAAAATTCCTGTTTCGCTTCTGTCCGCCGTCTGATGCACAGACATTCATTTGGTTATAAGCATTGAGTCTGCTTATAAGTTCCCTGACATCCTTAGGCAGATTCTCATTTTGTCCAATCTGACCGACAAAGGTGGAAAGCTCATTTTTCTTTTCTCTGCGCTTGGAATTAAGAACCCTCTGAAAGCGCTCAGGGGTGATCTGCTCCGCAAGTCCGTAAGCGTAAGAATGAATTCTGTCCATGCCGGGAGCCTCAAGTCCCTCGTCATCTTTTAGCCCGAGCTTGGCACGCTCTGACTTAAGAAGATCAAGCGCTTTGTCTCCGCGGTTTGCAGCCTTATATGTTCCATCTTTCTTGGCTTTTCTTTTGTCCAGGATCATCTGTAAATACTCTACAAGCTCAGGATTATTGGCTGCAACCGCAGCCTCATACTTCTCCCTAAGTTTACGGGTGGACGCATCCGCTGTATCCTCCTGCAAAAGAAGCGCGTAGTATTTATTACCCATGAGCCTTAAACGCTCTTTGTATGCCTCTCCATATCTCTCGATTACCGCGTTTCTTGCCCGGATTTCCCTGACCATACGCTCTGAGACAAGACACCCCGCATTCATACCCCTAAGCTGCTCATATTCATTCAAAAAATCAGCAATCTTTGGGCACAGCTCAATTATGGCGAGTTTCTGCCTCATCTCGGGTTTGTTCAGATCCTCTGCCTCCTCAAAATCCAGTGTTGTCATATCCAGTTCAAGGAACACCAAAAAAATGCGCTCAAGTTCATGGCGTTTGGCTATCAGCGCCTGTTCCGTAGCATCCGTAAGGTTAATCTGAAGAGCTCTTACAAGAGCTGTTGCGCGGTCAATATTGTCACCAAAGAGAACCCTCATGCTGTCTGCGACTTTTATGATTTTCTTGTTCTCGGGATTTTCAAGCAGCGCATCTCTCTCAACACCCAGATTATTAGCCACATGTGTAGCTACCATCACCATGTTCTGTTCCTGTGTGAGCAGCAAATTCCTTGAGGGCTCTCTCAGAGCAATCTTTTTTTCATATGCTTTTTTCTTATCATTCTGTTTCTTGTCATCAGCCTGATGCCTGTGCAGGGCAAGATGAGCCTGACGAATCTCTTCCTTCAAAGCAAGATCCGGATCTGCAACGGCCTGGACTACCTGCTCCTGCTGAAGGCCGAGCTGCTGTATTATATCCACTTGCTGTCCCTGCTGCTGCAGATTCCCGACCTGCTGATTTCCCTGCTGGCCCTGCTGATCAACGTTAATCTGCTGGTTCTGCTGATGCTGCTGAATCTGCTGATTGTGCTCATTCTGGTGATTCTGTTGTAAATCCTGTCTATGAATACTCATTCTGCTACAGCCTCCTTCTTATAGTCCGGATTTGAAAGTTTATAAATTTATTTTTATTCATATACTTTCAATGTCAATTATTTTTCTGCAATCCTATTTTATATTTATACGAAAGAGAGTCATCATAAGCAGTAAATAATTCAAATGTATTCTCTTATATATTCCGCAACGGATCTGCTCATCTCTTTGGCGAAGTCTGAATTGTACTTTCTATCACAGGCATCCGCAAGCTCATCTTTTATCTTCTGATCCGACACCTTTATGATGGTATACAGCTGTTGGTTACCTGCTGTCGGAGCCATACATGCAGCATACAGAATTGTATTCACTTTTTCCGGTTCAATCTCACGATCCTCATAAACATGGACGGATTTTCTTTTGTTTAGTTCATCAATCGTTTGATTCATTCCATCTCCTCATTATTATTCTGAACGTCGCCCCTATTTTTTTACTACCGCTGAGCCCCCTGTAACGGATGCACAACGCGCATTTTTCCGGAAAGATCTGCGTCTATGTACTCAACACGCATATCGCCAGCATCACAAGGACAATGGGTAGCATCGCGATCTTTACTTCACTTTTACATGTTCTGAGAATATGCTCCCTTGACAGTATTGTTTTCCCATTGACTATATTGTCATTATGTAATGATTCAGAATTCATATCCTTAATTCCAGAATTATCGCTGTCTGTTTCTTTCCTGATCATATTATCATCTCCTCGATTTTGATTAGCCATTTTAATTCCAAGATGAATCTCTGGTTAAAATATCAAGCAAACTGATGGAAATCAATTATTATCTCAAGGGATTCATCCGGATGCTATTTTTCATATTCTTTATTATTGTGGAACCTGGAACATTGTTTCTCCAACAGAAACCGCTTATCCCCTTAAATAGATCTAATCACTTCACACAATTCCTCCGCCAGTATCCTGTGCCCCTCCGGAGTCAGGTGAAGTGAATCCGTTTCAGATGGATATATGTACTGGGCTGCATTAAAGAATATACATCCTTTATCTTCCGCAATCTTCTTATAGGACTCCGGAAATCTTCTGGACTCATCTATAGCCTTTTCATCAAATGCCCCATAAAAAGGAGATGTCCTGATCCCCGTTCCGATCTCTGGAGGAGAGACAAGAATTATCTTAGGAATGAATCCCTGCTTTTCTGCAGTAAACTCTTTTATAACATCCACAAGTATCCCCGCGCCTTCTGCTATCTGCTGCGCATTAAGATGGAAAGTAAGCTTAAGGTCATTACTTCCCAGCATGAGGATCACTATGTCGATTGGCTTATGTGAATTAAGGCAGGGCTTAAGATAGTCAAGACCATTCTTCCAACCATCTATGGGATCGTCGTGAATGGTGGTCCTGCCGTTGCAGCCTTCTTCAATAACCGTATATTCCTCTCCAAAAAGATTCTGTAATCTTCCCGGATATCTGATATCTCTTGGGTATCTCATCCCTGTTTCCGGGACATATCCATATGTATTTGAGTCACCGTAACATAATATTGTTTTAATCATCCTTTTCCTTAGCCTCTTAACAGCAGAATATTATTACAGATACTGCTGCAGTCTGTCCTAATAACCAGGTGCATAATCACTATACCAATGTATTATTCCACCATTATACACAGTGTTTCCATGTACGATATTATCTATAATTATACATCCATGCATCTCTCCTTTAACGCCTGTTTTTGTAGCTTTTTGATAGTATATTTCATTTACACTCCTCCCTGCCTAAAGGTATGGGGAGCGTCAAAGCCCACACTACATTTAGAGTTCTCTTTCTTTTTATGGAGTCTGCGAAAGAATTTCCACTCAACCTCTTGCACTCTTCACAATCATGAACAAATGAAATCATCTAAAATCCAACAATACATCATCTACGAGTCAGACCCTCTTCGTCTGTTATCGGATATTTTGGAAAGCATACAACTGCTGAGACTGCTACGAAGATCAAGCTTATATGGGATGCTATTCCTTCTCAGATAGCAAGGGATAACAACAAGTTTATTTTTTCTCATGTAAAACAAGGAGCAAGATCAAAAGATTTAGAGGATGCTTTAGAGTGGCTTGTGAATTCTGGTATAGCATACAAGCTTAATTTGGTTCCTGCACCAGAGCTTCCGTTATCCGGGATGGCTGATAATACATACTTTAAAGTATACATGTCAGATGTAGGACTCCTTAGGAGAAAATCAAATGTTAATTACAAGGCCATCTTGGATGGCGATGCTTCTTACATTCATTTTAAAGGAGCTTTACAGAGAATTATGTTATGGCTCAGTTAAAATGCATGGAAATAGATTGTTACTTCTGGAGAACAAAGGCAGATGCAGAGCTTGACTTCTTAACAGATTATGAAGGTGTTCTCCTTCCGATAGAAGTAAAAGCTGCAGACAATACAAAAGCAAAAAGTCTTCATCTATTTTGTAGCAGATACAAACCTAAGATGGCGATCAAAACATCTCTTAAAAATGTCGGCGATAATATGGATGGTGAAACTCATGTATGGAGTATACCATTGTATGTGCTGTTCAGGATCAAAGGGTACATTTTCCATAATATTCCTTATTGTTAATTATTTCTGGGATTACAGGAAGATCCTTGTTTTTAAGTATAGTAAGTATAGGGGAAATAGCGAGAGCCGGTATTTGTGAACTACCACGTACCTTTAGGAGCGTGGTAGTTGACGGTTCCCTTGTCTGTCAAAAGACAATTGGAAAGACTAAAATATACCTTTGTTGTTAGTGTGAAAATGGTAATGTTATATTTGGGGATTAATATAGCAACAAGTTATAAGGAATAGCCCGCCTCAATACTGATATATCCGCAAACCGTCAAATTTCTTAAGGAGCTTCATCAACACCCTCCGGAACATTTACGCGTTCATAAAGATCGCCCCGTTTCCAGCCCATTGCCTGGTGTTCCATCACCCACCGCTCATGCTCCATCGGGGACAGAATGTCGATCTGATCTTCGGTAAACTTCGTCAACATGTCAAAGTCTACCGGACGGTCCGTATAGAAACAATGAATCACATTTAAGTATTGACTGAAGCTTCTGACCTGATGGATGTTAAATAGCTTATATTCCAATGATAACGCATCAAATCTGGCATTCAGTGTATCCTTATCTGCCTGTTCTTCATCATCTTCATAGGAATTGCGCACATTCGGCGCTATCGCAAAGTCATGCATATGCATAAAACTTCCGTTAGAAAGATATGCATGTTTGCTTCCCCTGTTGACCGGTGCAGTATCGCACACGACAGTCAGGGGAGTATCAGATATATCGACTATCTCTTCAATGTTTCAGGATATCTTTCAGCATACTCAATGGTTGCTATTCCTCCAAAGGAATTACCCATGACATAGATCCTTTTAGGATCGGTCTTCCCGTCAGATATCATTTGCTCTATTATGTCGTGGACGGCTGAATAGACCTCCGCTCGCCCTGTGATATTGAAGTAAGTTTCGTCATCGATGACCGGAGCAAGGACATAACACGGACGGGCAGCCTGGTTTTCTGGTTCTGCCCACTCAACGGCCGTCCTATAGGTCAAAAGATTATTGGTATCCCCGTAGCCGTGGAAGACAATGACAACCGGAAGCGGCTCACTTTTCTCAGGGGTGAAAAGATGATAGTCAAAAGAAACATTCCCCGTATAAGTGAGTGTTGTAAAATCATCAGCCACAGGTGTCACGGTGTCTGTGATATCATCACTCGAAAAACCAAAGGAAGGATCTTCACTGCATGTCACTTCAAACTTCTTAACATAGAAATATTTTTCAGGAAAGCCCTTTGGTACAAGAGTCAGTGTTTTTCCTGAGACTGTAGCCTCTGCAAAATCTTCCTCAAAAGGGCGTGTATCCTTACTCCCCCAGTACCCGGCTTCTCCTGTCAGATGAAATGATTCTGCCGAGATTTTCATCTGTCCAAGATCATTCTCAAAGGTTATCACGAAATTTTCCGGGTATTGCCCTGTCTTTCTGACAGAAGTATTTACCGTCACACCGACAACGTGATTTGATATATTTTCAGGTTTGGTATCCTTCCCAGCCATGCCACATGAAGAAAGAAAAACCATCAGTAATGCAGAAACCGCCATATATAGTTTATTCCGGATCATAAATACTCCAATCTGTCAAATGTATGGTCACGCCATTGGATTTTCTTTTAACCACTGTATTATATCAGCACTCTCATACATTGGCTTTCCGTCAACAAAGAGGCATGGGACCTGCCGCTTGCCTCCAACCCTTAAAAGCTCTTCAGCATCTTCCTGGCTTTCACTGATGTTCCTGTACTCTATATCTGTGCGGCCGACCTCGTCTATATACTGCTTTACTCTTCTGCAGTAGCCACAAGTATCTGACACATATAACTTTAAATCCATAATATTTACACTTCCTTTCTGTTAAACGTAGTTGTATACACAATTTGATTTTATACAATGCATTTTAGCCGAATATTTCCCGTTTGTCTATACTCTATTTTAACAATATATGTAAGATCACAAGATTTTCCTTCTGGCCAGAAGTATCCGGTCACCTATATCCAATGCATTTTCAAACCCCATTGATGACAGTGCGTTTACCGACTCGTGGATGGATTTTTCGAATCGGTTAAGGATGTCTTCATAAACATTCATTGCAACTTTTTCTCCAATGCCTGCTTCCGAAGCCATAACTTTGAAATCGTCCCTCCCTATTTCATCCAGAGATCTTTTACCTCCAATGTTAAAAGACATCTCTCTGGTAGAAGCTTCATATACAGCCGTGCTTATCATGTCATACGCCGGAGAAAGCCTCTTTTCCCCAAGATCATAACTATATAATAATGAAAAGTTCTTAATATGGGCATCTGTATTGCCAAGCACATAATCAAAAACGATCCTGCGCCACAACTTCAGCTGATCTTCCAGCGGATTTCCTGAATGGTTCCTGATGATATCAAACATTCTTTTCACATAGTTATCACCTTCTTTTTCATATTTATCCGCCGCTGAGATAGCCAGTGCCTGTGCAAAATCTTCCTGATGAAGCCTGAACGGGCGCCTAAGTCCGCTGATAATCTCAGATCTTTCATTTATTATTCTGTCATATCTTTTTGTGGCAAAAAGAACTTCAGAGTCAATGCCTTTTCCCATGTTGATAATAAAGCTCTCCGGGATATCAATGCCGCACTTTCCTGCAGCGAGCATCGACAGCTGCTCATTGGTCACAATCCCGTCAAGACGGATGTGACTCTGCTTAACAATATGCGTGCTCGGCGAAGTTCCGCCTGGAAGGTACCACTTATCATTAGCTTCATCATAATAAAGTCCGACCTTCCCTGATGCTCCGGTTAATGAAAGATGGGTCTTGATAACAAGCTCTGATGATTTGGACGCTCCTTCTGCGGCAAGCTGCCTTACCTGCTCAGAAGATATTGCATCATAGCCGTTTAGTTCTTCATCACCGGCTTCGCCAATCCTGATAGCCCCAAGGCACTCTTTCCCCAGATAATACAGTATTGATAAATAATCCCTCTCATCAAAATGCATATTTCCGGCAATGGTTTTTCTCATAAAGCCTTCAGGAAGAAGTCCATCAAAAAACACCTTTGTCCGCTCTGCAGAAAATGGCTCATTCTGAACTGGTAGTGAAACTGATATCGCTTTCGGATCACTTTGAGACAGGTATTCTTCGTTATAGCTAAACCTTGCATCCTCCCATGATCCCCCTTCAATATATCCAACCGTTACCTGTTTGCCCTGTATTTCAAGAATCACATCATATTTTCTCATTTGTTGCCCCTTGCGTTTATCACAATATCCAGTCCAAGCATGTTGGCCAGATAAATTGCCTTTCCAAGTTCAGCCGTGCTCTTTCCATTCTCCAGATCAGAAATAAAGCTAATACTGAAGCCTGTAAATTCAGATATATAACGCTGTGTATATCCCAGTTCCTTCCTGCGCTTCTTCAAAGCCTCTCCAAACATTTTAGAATCTGATATAACCATGATGCTCCTTTTAGCCGTACGGCTCATTCCAACAATTTATTCCATACAATAAGCCGAACGGCTTATTTATACTGATAATAGTATAATATTCGTCGTTCGGCTTAGTCAATGTATTCTTTTTCAGAGGCTTATATCTGTTCTGCCTTAATGGTACTGTGTGACAACTTTTGAAGGAGATTTGTAAATCTTGCCGCCTACCTTTTTATACGCTTCTACATACACGAAGTATCTGCCGCTCTTTTTAATCTTCTTGTTGTTGAACTTTGAAATTGTGCAGCTGTTCTTGTTTGCAGCAACGCTCTTGACTTTCTTGTAATTCCCATTTTTGGTACTCATGTATACATTAAATCCAGAGACTCCTGTCATTTTATGCCACTTGACAGTCATTACCCCTTTTTTGCTGACCGATACATCCAGAACGGTTTTGTTCTGTTTGGCAGAGGGCTGTTGGATCAAGTAGACAGGTTTTGTCCATTTTGAATAGTTGGGCTTTCCTTCACACATGTTATATGCCCTTACTTTTCCGCTGTATACCTTAAAGCGATCAACGTAATACTCCACATAGGTGCCCAATCCGTCATCCGAATCAACAGTTTTTCCCTTGCCATCCATTAGTTTAAACTGAAACTTAACGTTATCCTTCTGTCCTCTGTTCCAGTTAAATCTCACGGTTCTGGCACCTTTCCACTGACCTTTCAGGCCTGTAGCGTCATCAGGAGTAGTATACACCCAGTCTGAATACAGAACTCTGTTGGTATATTCAAGTTCTCCGGGATTATATATTGTCTCATAAGAATAAGTGATCTCAATATAATATTGTGTATTCGATTTCAGTCCTTTGAAAGTTGCACTTCTGGAGCTGGGCTTAAGTTTCTTCTGTTGTCTGTGCGTCTGTTCCTGTGCATCAAACATGGTCCTTCCGATACCGACATAATAATTGTGAACCGTAATTTCCTGATCATAGTACTCGGGATCATCCCACGCAATCGTGATGCTGGTCTTAGTAGATTTGCTCACCTTGCCTTCTGCTCTTGCATCGACCTTCACTGCTGTCATCAGCAGCATAACTGCTGAGATTGCCAGCATAAACCGTACTACCGCTTTTGTTTTCCCACTCATAATACCTTCCCTCCTTAAGAAAAAAAATAATTTTTCACCATAGACATTTTAAGGCGAAAAATTAAATCTAGATATTAACCTTTAGTTAGTATCAGGATTCTCAAAACAATGCGGTCCACACCACTCTGTTTTTTTGTTCCAATTAAGCAAGTAAAAAGGCTCCGTGACTCATAGAGATGATTCACTCAGAGTCGGAGCCTTTTTGCTTATTTTACCTTGACAGAAATTGTAATTTTCTTAGTAGCCTTATTGTAGTTTGCGGTTGCGGCAGCGGTTATGGTCTGGTTTGCCTTAGCTAATGTAAAGGTCTTCTTTATTGTACCTGCGTAAGAGCCTATGCCGGTGATGGTAACTATGGCTGTTCCAGCATTCACATTGTTCTCATAGGAAAGAGTGTAATCAGTTCCGCTCTTAAGTCCCTTGCCATCAAGGGTCACCGTCGGAGTCTGAGTAACTGCCTTGCCTGTGTAAGACTTCCCTGTGATACCTGAAATGGTTGCTGTAGCAATGCTCTGGGTTGGCGCCTTGGTCACTCTCTTATAATAGCCTGTGCCAATTTTACCGTCACTTCTGACTACTTCAGAAGGATTATCCACGTTAACAAAGTAATCTGTACTGCCCTCCTCTATGAACCATATTGCCGGAAGTTCGATATGTCCACAGTAGGCAGATCTACGCTCACAAAGAGCATTTTTCATCCATAAACGCAAAAAACGAGCCCCATCTATTTACATCACTATATCTGCCACACTTATAGGCTCATTCCCACACTCTGTAAAGTCAATTCCATTAGCCTTCAGTTCCTCAAAAAGCGCCTGATAATAAATTGTATCATCAAAACCCTGAAGCAATGAGACAAAGATCCTGCCACCAACAGCTGCGACCTCAATCAGAGGAAATGCTCCTGAGGGTGTTTCCGTCCAGAATTCTTTAATATGCTCTCCAAGCTGATCCTGCTTCCATTTTCCAACATAGCTGACCATAAAAGTTGAAGTTGAAAATATGTTTCCTGCCATCTTTCTGGCAATCCCTATTTTCGTAGTGATGTCCGGTGCATCTATGACCTGCTTTGCAAGTGAGCCCGAAACAGTCATTTTCCGTTGTACAGTCTCATCGTCCGTCTGCAGGATTGTCTTTCCGCGATAAGAAGTGCACTGTTTGTCCAGAGGCATGTTCCTGATCTTCTCATCACAGTGAATTAGTACCCTGTTTGTACAGTTGTGGAACGATTCCGGTGAGTGCAGCATTGGCCTGGCATTAACAACATATGAACAAACCAGTGGATCCGCATGTTCAGGATGAACCCTCTCAATTGCCCGTGTCATAAGCACACATAGCATGATTCCGGGACTTGCGTCATTCGCTTTTGTAAATGGGAGAAAAGATTTTTCCGGAATCATCAGCTTAAATATTCTTCCTTTTCCCTCAGATCTCTTAAGCCCGGATGCCTCCAACAGGCTTAATGCCTTAGGCAGCTGTGGGAGCTTTATAGTACTTAAATCAATTACCGGAAGGTTCTCTACGGGATCACACACCTCTTTTTCCGTGATCGGATCATCCAGTGTTCTGATCCCCGAGCTGTCCTTCAGACCGTACTTCTCCTCGAAGTAATAATAAAGAAGAGTGGCAATAACAGGGTAAACGCCTGCTCCGTCTGCCCTGCCATGATAAATATCAAAAAACAGGTTATCCCCGTCGTAGCATACTGCCCAGATATGACCATTTGTCTCTTCTGTTCCAAGCGCTACATGTTTGCTTGTATGAAGCAGCGCAACAGGTGCCGGATTCTCCTCATAATAGTATTCCTTATCGTTTTTCTTTAAGGACACACAGAAATACGGATATCTCTTTGCGGTCTTGTCCAGCGCTTTCCTCATCAAAAGCGGATCTATCTCATGATCCAAACGAAGAACAGTTCTAATGGTGTAACTAACATGAGTTGTGCCGTATAGCAGCACCGCGTTGCCTCGGGTTACATTGAGGTTTAGATCAGTCATTGTGCAGCCTCCTTAAGGTTAAACTTTGATTAGAATTATCTCATTCGGCACCCACAAAATCAATCAATACCCCAATTATTTAATGAATTCCGCTTATTATAATAATGGTAAATCAGTCATTCACTTTCTCTCAACAACAATCAATGGTATCCTTGTCTCCTCCGCAGTCAGCCCTGCATGCACACCCGGGCTTGACTCTGCCTTCTTATGCGTAAGAAATATTGACTTGTCAGAAACTGCCAGAGCCACAAAATCACCTATCGTCTCATGCAGTCCGGGGCGGTCATTTCCAAGTCCGAACAGTTTTTCTTTAAGCACTTCTTCTCTGGTCAAAAGTATAAAATCCTCGCCAAAATTTCTGCTGAATATCCCAGGAAAATCCTCGCGGAATTCTTCCTCAACAAAGAAGTTCAACGTACGTGGTTCTATTGATGGCATACGTGTAAGACAATCCAATACTTCAGGGTAATCCAATAAGCAAAGATTTATGCTGTCTATATGACTGTGATCCGCAGTGATGAAAAGAAGCGTGTCAGAGAGTCCGACAGCCCATTCGCTGACTGTTTCTTCTATAGCAACAACCATATCATGAGACTCTTCGCTCATGGTTCCTGTCTTGTGCAAGGTTGAATCAGGTTCGTCCCAGTATGCAAATATATACTTCTCTCCGGGTTCCTCACAGAGCTCTTTTACACGGGTTAAAACTTCATCCAATGTCTTCGGATATGGCTTCATATATGGCATGGAAACAAATCCTTTTCCACCTGCCTCATTGATTCTGTCAATAACGCTGTCATATGGCGTATACTTATGGGCAACGTCATATTCAGCTGCCGGAGAAGGGCCTGTTTTCTCATTTTCTTCTGTCAGCTGTTCTGTGTTCAAAAATACAGTGACGTTTTTATCAATCTGAGGATAGTATACATCCCATCCCAGCCATCCATGCTCGTTCGGGTACAGTCCGCTAAGCATCGATGTCATTGCAGCAGCAGTCGTCGGCGGATATACTGAAAAATATGTATCCACCAGATGCGACCTAAAGAACCCCTCTTTTGCAAGATGCTTTTCTACAATTGAGGTTCCCATCGCGTCGAGCAAAAGAACTACCACATTTTTATATCCCTTCGCCAGATATTCGTCTGCTATTCCAAGCGTATCCGCTGTGGTTCTTACTCCAAACCTTTTCAAGATTGAATTTGAAAGATTTACCAGACAGTTTTCATAATCCGGACCACCGGCTAATATTTTATCTTGTATATCTACTTTAATCGTACTGCTCCTCCAATCTCCAGCTCCAAAACTTAATTATGACTATTGAGTAATTATTTCAGTTCCCTGTCTGATGCAAGAAGTACGCAGTTCCATCCCATCTGACAGTTGATTATCCTTGTGTTCCGAAAGCTGTTCTTTAATATCGCCTGTGCGAGATGCGTCTGCATGGATATAACACCCGGCTTCTCATTAACCATATTAATTGCCAATATGCCGTCTCAGTGCTCACTCGACCAAAACATCACTATTATCTACAACAGATTTTCCAAGCCATTTCTTCTTGTACCAGTAGTACATGACAATAAATCCTCGTATACATTCATCGGCGGCTGTTCCCATAAAGATTCCTGCGACGCCAAATCCCAGAACTACTCCTGCTGTATATCCAATTGTAAGTCCTAGTCCCCAGTTGCAGATAATGCCTGCAATGAATGGAAACATATATGCACCGGCTGCTTTCAAACTGCTGACAAAAGTCATATTGAGACAGCGTCCAATTTCTACGAATATATCTGCTATCATTATTGTCTGGCCGATTGCAATTATGCCTGGATTCTCAGTAAAAATGTGCAGTGTATACCTGCACAGGATTGCATTGATACAAGCGAGTGCTACTGTGATAGGCATGGATGTTGCAAGGGTCCTGAACACCCTTTTGTATGCTTCCTCCGATTTCTCCGCGCCTACAAGATGTCCGGTGATTATCTGCGTTGCCATCGCAGACGCGTTCGAGAAAATCATGGCAAAAGAGATAAGTGTATTGCAATACGCCCTTGCGTTAACTGCATCATTTCCCATAGCATTAACAAACGAAAGAAGCGTTGTCTGGTAAAGGTTATAGGTCAGACTTTCACCTGCTGTGGGAAGACCTATCTTTATCATATTTGTAAGCAGCTTAAATGGAAACGGGTTTAAGTACCAAAGAGAAAGCCTTCCTGTTTTTGTAACATAGAAAAAGGCAATGAGTGATACCACGGCCAGAAATCTTGCCGCTACAGTAGATATGGCAACACCTGCAACACCCATATTTAAAAATCGCAGTGGTCCATACAGGAACAGGTAGTTTCCAATAATGTTAATGATGTTGATCCCAAATGTAACCCACATACCAATCCGGGTATATCCGTTACACCGAAGGATCTGAAGCATGACATTGGATACAGCCATGAGAAAACCACCACCACCGACAATATAAATATATGTCATCGAAAATGGTCTCATTTCGGGCGAGACATGCAAAAAATCCATAATTAAGGGGTTCGCTGCACAAAAAGCTCCGCTGAGTGTGATTCCAATTACAAAATTGACTGCGACCGACAGCGTATATATCATATTCATCCGGTCATACAGTTTAGCCCCAAGATACTGGGCAACAACCACGTTTGTAGCGGTTGCTATTACATTAAACAGTATGATCATCATGAACATGATGGTATTGGCATTACCAACCGCTCCGACTGCATATTCATCGTAATGGCTTAGCATTATGGTATCAACGTTGTGGAGCATCGTATTCAAAAGCAGCTCTAAAAACATTGGGCCTGCCAGTACGAGCAGTGGTGTTTTTTCATCTATAACTATAGTTCCAGTATTTTCCATTAAAAATCCTTAGTACAGAGTTCTGTACCTCTGTAGTATTATTCCAGATATGCACCGTTCAATAAATTATTATACCATCGTATTGTCTGTAAAGTCCTCTTGGAAAGAAATACGAATACTATTCACTAAACAGAAAAAAGCGCCGGAACTATTCCTGACACGCTTTTTACTTTTCTACTCCACTATTATAACGAACTAATGAAACCGAATACTTTGTCGAAATACTGCTCAGGATCCAGATAAAGCGACTGTCCATGCCCTGCGCCTTCCACCACAAGAATATCCTTGCGGGTTGGGCATGCCTCAAAAAGGCTGTAAACCATATCTGTATTTACAAAATTATCCTCGGAACCATGTATGAACAGTATTGGTACTTCGGTCTTTTTACCTGATCAATGGCTGACGCCTCCTTGAAAGAATAACCAGCCCTTACTTTGGATATGATGCTCGCTGTATGAAGGATAGGAAACTGGGAGATGTTAAAAAGATACTTGGCTTCATCAGTGAACTCATCCCATACTGATGTATATCCACAATCATCTATAATTGCCTTAACATTGTCAGGCAGATCTTCCCCTGATGTCATCATAACTGTAGCACCACCCATGGATACTCCGTGAAGAACAATCTCCGCCTCAGGATCCATGTCAAATACATAGTCTATCCAAAGCTTGACATCATCCTTATCAAGCCATCCCATTCCTATGAGTTTTCCTTCGCTATCACCATGGGATCGCATATCAGGAGTAAGTATGTTGTACCCTTTTTCAGCATAATATCTGGCGTATGAATACATATGCTCGCGTTTGCCGGTATAACCATGTATAGCTATAAGCCATTTATGGCTGCCTGAATCAGTGTTAAAAACATCCCCGACAAGCTTCAGTCCGTCACCGGAGGTGATCGAGACCACACTCTTTTGCGCAGAATCAAGCCCCCATGATGAATCTTGTTAATTCCTTTTTTCTGGCACATAATAAAGGCATGAAAAAAACGACCACTCTAAGCTTAATACTTTTATCAATAATCATTCTTGCTCTTACCGGTTGCGGAAGTTCAAATGGTTTTAAAACTTATAAAGCTGACGGAGATGTTTCTTTTGAATACATGCTCTTTTCCCCGAATGAAAAGAGAAACATGCCACTTGTATTGACATTCCATGGATTTGGTGACACTGACAATGTATCAGACTGCAGAATAGCTTCAGAACTTGCAGCGCCAGAAAACCAGAAAACCCGGCCATGTTTTGTTCTTGCTCCCATAATGGAAGATGGCATATATCTGTCACTTTCCGATAGAGAGAAAACCTACCGGAAGTTAAAAGAGATCATTGATGATATGATAGCTTCCGGCAAAGTTAATGAGGACAGAATATATATAGCAGGCAATTCTTTTGGCGGTCTTGCAAGCGTAGAGTTTACAGAAATGTATCCGGAGTCCGTCGCATGCGCCCTGGTTTTATGCCCCGCTCTTACCTATTCCCAAAACAGCGTAAGAAACTTAAAACTTATAATAAACGTCCCTCTGATGTTTGCTCATGCCACAAATGACAATGTTATCCCTGTGACAGTAAGCCAAAATGCGGTCTCAACCCTTAAGGCCTTAGGTGCCCGGGACGCCTCTCTCATCGAGTTTTCCGATGAAGAAATGACCGCTGCCGGGGCGGCTTACGGATACCACCAGGCAGATTTTGCTGCAATGGCAGACGATACCATCATGAAATGGATGTTTGAAAAATTAAGGCATAAATAAACGCTACCACTCACTTATTCTTTCATAGATCTGAGGGAAAAAATCTTTAGTCAGATCATAAGGCATCTCGTAAAAATGTTTAAGAAAACGCTCATGCGTCTTACCCTTAACTCCCGGCGCCGCCGGCTGCATCATAAAATCTGAGATTGTCTTTATGAGTGCATGCCATCTGAGCACATATTCTTCGTATCTTTCAAGATCCCTGATTCCCAGCCAGTCCCTGATCCTTACTTCGTCATACACCTGCGCCCTGCAGCCATGGGTCTGTAAAATATAGGAAAAGGTACCATCGTAATAATATCTTCCCAAAGGAAACATCCGGCATATGCCGGGTCTAAAATCATGCACGCTGCACCTCTTGTCTTCGGTCAGAAATCCGCAGCCGTTTCCCCTGTCCTTTATATGTGGCATGCTGATGAGATTATGCAGGCCTATCTCAAGATAACCATCTTCAATAAGGTCTGTATATTCTTTTCCAATGCCTTTACACAGGGCATAAATATCATAAGGATCCAGGAATATGGTATCGCACATGTCCTCACAACACCACGAGCAGTCCTTACATCCGCCTGTGCCGGCATTTACCATGTCATCTGCACAGTAAAGCTTGCCATCAGAGATCTCTTTTATCATCTTAAAGTGTTCCATAGCACCTCTATTCTGCTCCTGTTCAGCCAAGTCCTACGTCCAGTGCCATCATGAGGATGAATCCCAGCGCAAAAGAGATTGTACCGATATTTGAGTGTTCTCCCTCAGACATCTCAGGAATGAGTTCCTCCACCACAACGTAGATCATTGCTCCTGCCGCAAAACTCAGAAGGTATGGCATCAGCGGAATAAAAAATCCTGATGCGGCAATAACAAGGAGTGCGCCTATCGGCTCAACGATTCCTGATAGTACGCCATACAAAAACGTCTTCCACTTCGGAACTCCCTCTCCTATAAGCGGCATGGAAACAATTGCTCCCTCAGGGAAGTTCTGTATCGCAATACCGATCGCCAGCGCCAGTGCTCCTGTAAAAGAAATCGTGCTGTTCCCGTAAAGCCAGCCTGCGCATACAATTCCTACTGCCATTCCTTCAGGGAGATTGTGAAGAGTCACTGCCAGAACAAGCTTCGTTGTCCTCTTAAGTCCGCTCCTTGGGCCTTCCTCCTGTTTATCCAGATGCATGTGTGGTGTTACCATGTCCATAACGAGAAGGAACAGCATTCCTATCCCAAATCCGACAGATACAGGAAGAAATCCAAGTTTTCCCATATCTTCTGTCTGATCAAGGGCAGGAAGCAGGAGGCTGAAAAATGATGCCGACACCATCACTCCTGAGGCAAATCCTGTCAGGGCACGCTGTGTCTTCTGCCCCATCTCCTTTTTTAGCAGGAATACACTGGCAGCTCCCAGCGCAGTTCCAAGAAATGGAATGATTATAATATTCCACATAGCCACCTACTCCTTTCTCCATGAAATACAGCTTTAGCTCTGTTTGGAGATTATCTCTTCCTTAAGTGTTTCAAATATTGTACGGGCAACCAGCATGGATCCCTCTTTTGATGCATGTCTTCTGTCTTCAAAATAAAGGTCGGTCTCCGGATGTTCGTGTATATGCTTCCACCACCTTTCCCCTACGGGAGCAAGGTAGCTGCCGTACTTGTCTGCAAGCTTTCTGTATCTGGAAGACATCTCAGCCTGAAAAGCTTCGTTGTCTTCTTCCGTCCATGTCATATAGAAGCACGCCTTCGAACCGGTCTGCCCTATCCATTCCATTATCCTGTCCGCAGCCTCTTCCATGACCTCGAACTCGCCCATAGGATGGGCTACATGCTGAAGGATTATGAAGTCATAATTGCCAAAGAGAATGTTGAACCTGGTCTGCTCGTTGTCCGCATGATAATCAAATCCCATTCCGCCTTTGGTCAGCATCGTTACCTGCATATCTATTCCGTTTTCTGCGCATATGTCCTTAAACAGTTTGGGCATATCGTTGTAATAAGTGTGGCTGTTGCCGATAAATAGTGTTCTCATCATGTCCCGTCCCTTCAATTACACTATCTTTCTTATAACAGATAACGGTATAAATTAAAAGCCATTGCATCAATATTTTTAATGCAATGGCTTTCATTATACCGTTATAAAATGTATTACCTGTTAGACCGCCGCAAATCCCTTCTCAAGGTCTTCAATGATATCATCTATATGCTCTGTGCCTATTGAAAGTCTGATTGTACTCTGAGTGATCCCCTGGTCAGCCAATTCCTCATCATTTAGCTGTGAATGAGTTGTCGATGCCGGGTGGATAACAAGGCTCTTGACATCCGCCACATTTGCAAGAAGCGAGAAGATCTCAAGGTTGTCAATGAACTTCCATGCGGCCTCTTTTCCGCCCTTTATCTCGAAGGTAAAGATTGATGCTCCTCCGTTAGGGAAGTACTTCTCATAGAGAGCATGATCCGGATGGTCTGAAAGAGACGGATGATTAACCTTTTCTACCTTAGGGTGGTTCCTCAGGAACTCAACAACTTTTTTGGTGTTCTCCGCATGTCTGTCAAGTCTGAGTGAAAGCGTCTCAACTCCCTGAAGCAGAAGGAATGCGTTGAAAGGAGAGATAGTTGCTCCTGTATCTCTGAGGAGAATTGCTCTTATATATGTAACAAAAGCTGCCGGTCCTACTGCATCATAGAAGGAAACGCCGTGATAGCTTGGGTTGGGAGCTGCTATCTGAGGATAGTTGCCGCTCTCCTTCCAGTTGAACTTGCCGGACTCTACAATGATACCTCCAAGAGTTGTTCCGTGCCCGCCTATGAACTTGGTAGCTGAATGAACAACGATATCCGCGCCGTGCTCAATTGGTCTGATAAGATACGGAGTTCCAAAGGTATTATCTATTACCAGCGGCAGTCCGTGCTTATGTGCGATCTCTGCAATCGCATCAATGTCAGGAATATCACTGTTGGGGTTTCCAAGGGTCTCAAGGTATATAGCCCTTGTGTTATCCAGAATAGCACCCTCAACCTCTTCAAGGTTATGTGCGTCCACAAAGGTAGTTGTGATTCCGAACTGCGGAAGTGTATGTGCAAGGAGGTTATAGCTGCCGCCGTAGATTGTCTTCTGAGCTACGATATGTCCACCGTTTGCTGCAAGTGCTTCTATAGTATATGTAATAGCTGCTGCTCCGGATGCAAGTGCAAGTGCTGCGCTTCCGCCCTCAAGAGCTGCCAGTCTCTTTTCCAGAACGTCCTGCGTTGAGTTTGTAAGTCTTCCGTAGATATTGCCTGCATCAGCAAGTCCAAATCTGTCAGCAGCATGCTGGCTGTTTCTGAAAACATATGATGTTGTCTGATAAATCGGTACTGCCCTTGCGTCTGTTGCGGGATCCGGCTGTTCCTGGCCTACATGTAGCTGAAGTGTTTCAAATCTGTAACTCATATCTTTCTCCTCCGATCATTTATTCTTTTGCCGAGTGCTGTGTTCTTTTTGTAACGCTTTAAAGTGTTGTTGTTATGCTACTTCTATTTACCTACTATGTCAATATGTTTTATAATATCTATTACTTATCACTGCAGATAACCAAAAGCTATCGGCACTTTTGCTCCAATCTGACCTATATCTGATACAATAAATATATATGTAAGGAGGAGGAGATGTTTTCAACCAAGAGTCGTTATGCACTTCGAATACTGATAGATCTTGCCCAGCAGGGCAGCGAAGATTTTGTACCGCTTAAGGACATTGCAAAAAGACAGGATATTTCCAAAAAGTACCTGGAAATTATCGCAAAAGACCTTGTTAAAGGCGGACTGATCAAGGGTGCCAGCGGAAAGCACGGCGGCTATATGCTGACGCGCTCCCCTTCGGATTACTCCATCGGCGAGATAATTGAAACCATGGAAGGAACCTTTTCCCCTGTTGCCTGCCTTGAGGATAATGCCAAGGCCTGTCCCAGGGCTTCAGTCTGCAAAACCATATCCATGTGGGCAGAGTTCTATGAGCTGGAAAGGAATTTCTTTTTCAATAAAAAACTGAGCGACCTGTTATGAATGACGTCGCATTAATATAGGGAAACGCTGCTATGATCAGTGTATTATTATTATTATAAAAACATGTAGTTAACTTAGTTTGATTACATGTTTTTCTATTTTTGTTCTGCGCACGCTTGAAAATATTGAAAAAAACATGTTTTAAACGATTTTCGTTTTTACCCCAATCGACCATTTTTAGTTATCCAAGTCATTCTTTGTTCAGAATTGCTCTTCCTCTTCATCTTATTCTTTACCCTAAACAATCATTTTTAATTACCCAGATCATTCTTTGCTCAGAATTGCACTTCTTTGCCATCCTATTCTTTAC
>JAEEGL010548500.1_pt1 | contig 34260 bp, 29 predicted proteins | sample 9134231 | NCBI WGS metagenome assembly JAEEGL01 (sample SAMN16246548, study PRJNA631951) | gut metagenome | biome: gut microbiome; feature: rumen; material: fiber-attached | host: Bos | place: Iran: Karaj | collected 2018-10 | reverse complement strand
GGAGAATATTTGTTAGGATCTGTGGTGTTCACCAGCTTCACAGCCATTTCTGAAAAAGTGCTTCCAGCAGAACCATAGACATGAGAAGTACGGGCGAGAAGCAGCATCTCTATGAGTGCTTCGCGAATTCCAGCAACACTATTTCGTGTAGCCTGAAGCGGTGCAGTTTGTATACGCTTTGTGCCATAGCGCCGTCGGAATAGTTCTTTGGTGGGTTCATCGTCCGTAGCGAGATAAACGTGAAGATCTGCAAATTGCTCAAGTTGATGGTCCACTACCTCGAAGAATAATTCATTTGGGCTGGCATCAATGCTCTCTTGATTGTCTGTACGGCGAATATGGAGACCGATGGTATGAGCTGTGAAGGTGGAGGTGCGTGTTTGCACCTCTTGCTCGATAGAGGGTAATGGTCGGAAAAGACGGGGAAGCAGGCTATCGTCCCACTTACAGAAGTCACGATAGGCCATCATTAGTCCACCATTCTGACGAAACCATGAAGGAAAATCAAAGCCGTCGCGCTGAAGATAGTAGATTTGAGGCGAGAGAATGATGTGATGATAGCAGAGGTGTTGAAAAAGGCGGGGGAGCCAGAGATTGGTAGCCTTAGCGCGAGCAAAGAGTAATTGTTCGAAACCTTTAGCATCGCGCAAAGTAAAAAGGGATTCTCTGGAATCTATTTTTTCTCCGTTATAGAATGGTTGAAAGAGGTCTTCAAAACGGCAATGCATTCCCCACTGACGCGTCCAAAGTACACGACAAGATACGCCAGTAAGCTGAGTCATTGTATAGGCAGCTGCCGCCACCCGCATACGATTTCCGAGACCTCCTTCAAGAACAATGGTATTCATACGCGTTTTTTGTGGAATATATAATCAATACTTTCGCGAAGAATTTGTGCACGTGCCAGCCAGAGACTGCCTATATAAAGAATGATGACTATGACAATACGTAGGAACATACGCGTCCAGCTGATATTCAGCTCAGAAGTGAGCCACCAGGTCAGTGTCATTACTCCTAAGGAAAAAACAAAAAAAGGCGCGATATCTTTAAAGGCGTGCCACCAGCGAAGTCCTATAAGTCGGCGGGTACAGGTTTGCCAGACGAAGAGCCAGGCAATGTTCAGGGAAACGTAGAAGATAACCATCGAAGTAAGGTTATGTCCGAGCGCATGAAGCACAATAATGCCTCCCCATACGAGCGCGCAATTAACGAGTCCGATGACCATATTAATGGTGGAACGTCCACGGGAGATGACGAGATTTGAATAGAGCGTCACTACAGGCGAGAAAGCACCATAGATGCAGAGCAGAGAGAGCATATTTGCGGAAGCATGCCATTTTTCACCCACCAGCAATACGATGAAATCTTCTGCGATGAGGGCGAGTCCCAAGAGACAGGGAAAACTGACAAAGCAGGTGAAGCGGAGCATTTTTCTAAATGCAGGTATCAGTCTGGATTCTCCCCCTGCAGCATCCCTCAATACTGGTTGTGCCACACCTTGTACCATACCTCCTATGGTAGAAATAGCACGGTCATCCCATTTGCGTGCATTATCATAGATGCCAGCGATGTGTCCACCAGGGAAGAAACGATTGAGGAGGACGCCGAAAGCATTGTTGTTGAACTGAAAGGCGAGACTGTTGACGAGTAGTTTCGATGAGAAACCAAACATCTTCCAGGCGGGTCCCAGATCAATATGAAGTGTGGGCCGCCAAGGTGAGAAGTACCAGGCAAAGAAGGTGATGCAGGCTACATAGACGAGACTCTGTGCGGCCAACCCCCAATACGCCCAACCAGCATAAGCCATGCAGACGGCAGCGATTCCTGAGATGATGATGGAAGCCATCTGCATGATGCTGGTCTGCTTGACCATCAGGTGCCCGAATAGATAGGCGCGCTGGGCGGTGCCAAAGCATGAGAATACAAAGCTGAGAAAGGCAAAGCGGCCCAAAGGACAGAGCACAGGCTCGTGGTAGAAATCTGCGATGAAGGGTGCAGCGAAAAAGAGAATGATGTATAGCGCAATACCCACTATTACGTTGAACCAGAAGACAGCATTGTACTCCTCATGTGTTGGCTCGCGCTTGTTGGCCAGAGCTGCTGTGAAACCACTCTCCTGCAACACACTTGCGATATTGGAGAAGATGACCAGGGCAGCTACCTTTCCTGAATCCTCAGGCGTGATAATATTGAGTATCCAAACACCAAAGACTGCTTGCAGCAACTGCACTACACCGTTGCTGAATCCTCCCCAGATGAGGCCTTGGGCAGTCTTTTGCTTCAGCGAACTCATCCTAATGTATTGATCGCGAATTCCATTCTTTTGAGCACTTCCTCCTTGCCAAGGAAGGCAGCGAGAGCATACATGTCCGGTCCTTGGCCTTCACCCACGAGGCATACGCGCCAGGCGTTCCAAGGCTTGATTCCTGTCTTTTCTACCCACTGATCTACGACGGCTTTCTGCCCTTCGGCACTGAAGTCTTCAACGGTGGCCAATACATCGCGTAGCTGTTGCATCTCTGCTGCCGTCTCGGGTTTCCAGTTTTTCTTGACGAACTTATCTTCCAAGTTGAACTGTGTGGGGGCCACAAAGAAGAAGCGGCAGAGGGGCCAAAGGTCACTGACAAAGGAGACATTGCGCTTGCGGGGACCCTCCTTAGTATCATATTCGATGACCTTGGATTTCATCAGTCCCACTACTTCAGCAGCACGTTCCTCACTACATTGAATGCCTTGTTCAGCCAGTAATTTGACGAAAGTGGGAGCCCACTCAATGTCAGCAAGCTGCATCATGTACTCGCGGTTGAACCAGAAACCTTTTATATAATCGAAGCGTGCTCCGTTCTTAGAGCATTTTTCGAGGTTGAATTTCTGAACCATCTCGTCCAGCGACATAATCTCCTGATCATCGCCAGGATTCCATCCCAGCAGCGCGAGGAAATTGATGACCGCTTTGGGAAGGTAGCCCTTCTCACGATAGCCGCTACTGACTTCGCCCGTTTCAGGATTGTGCCATTCCAGTGGGAAAACAGGGAATCCCAGCCGGTCGCCGTCACGCTTGCTGAGTTTGCCCTTGCCGTCGGGTTTCAACAGCAGTGGCAAGTGGGCAAAGCGAGGCATGGTATCTTCCCAACCGAAGGCTCGGTAGAGCAGTACATGCAGCGGTGCCGATGGTAACCATTCTTCGCCGCGGATGACGTGGGTGACCTCCATCAGATGGTCGTCCACGATATTTGCGAGGTGGTAGGTAGGCAACTGATCAACACTCTTCCAGAGTACTTTATCATCGAGTATGCTGGAATTGATGACCACATCACCGCGGATTATATCATCCACATGCACGTCCTCACCAGGTTGGATGAGGAAACGTACGACATAAGGTTCTCCAGCAGCTATCAAGCGGTCGGTCTCTTCCTTTCCAAGTGTTAGGGAATTACGCATCCGCTGACGGGTGCTGGCATCGTATTGGAATTTTTCGCCACGTTCTTCTGCCTCTGTGCGGTAGGCTTTCAGCTCGTCGGCAGTATCGAAGGCAATGTAGGCACGACCTGCATCCAGCAGCTGGCTCACATATTTCTTATAGATGTCCTTGCGCTCGCTCTGACGGTAGGGACCATGGTCGCCTCCGAAGCTGACTCCCTCATCAAACTTGATACCCAGCCAACGGAAGGATTCTATGATGTATTCCTCGGCTCCAGGCACGAAACGGGTTGTGTCGGTATCTTCAATTCTGAAGATGAAGTCGCCGCCGTGTTGGCGAGCAAAGAGATAGTTGTACAGAGCAGTGCGCACGCCGCCAATATGTAGCGGTCCAGTGGGCGATGGAGCGAATCTAACGCGTACTTTTGGAGTATTCATAGGTCTTTTTTTGAAATTTTGTGCAAAAATACAACAAAAAATGCACACAGACGAAAGATTTTCTGTATTTTTGCATCAGAATTGAGCAACAATCCTCAAAAACCCCTTATGAGCAGATATAATAAACCCATAGACTTCACGAAGAAGGATATTATCCTCCAGGCATTGGTCCTTGCGGCGATGATTGCTTTTATTGTCTGGCTGTTGCCTCGCGACAACCGTAGTTCATTGCGTTTTGATGTGGGACATCCATGGCTCTACAGCCAGTTCATTGCACCGTATGATTTTGCCATCCTTAAGAGCGAGGAACAGTTGCAGCATGAGCGCGATAGTATTCATCGCCTCTATGAACCCTACTTGGAATTATCACCAGAGAAGGAGTCGCAGCAAGTGGCCCGCTTTCGTGAGAACTTCCGTCAGCAAGAGATAGGGGAATATCCTGTCGCCTATCGCATTTTTATCGAAACACGTCTGCATCAGGTTTATGCACAAGGCATCATCAGCAACAGCGACCAGCAGATATTGCAACAGGACAGCGTCCTCTCTATCCGTGTTTATTCCGGAACTGAAGCCCATAGTCGTCCGCTGGCAGGTTTGCTGACGCAAAAGGCAGCCTATGAATTCTTGCTGGTAAATGCCGACAGCCTTGGATATAGCAAACTGAAACTTCAGAAACTTAACCTTAACCAGTATCTGGTAGCCAACCTCACCTACGATAAAGTCAAGAGCGAGTCTGAGTGGAAAGGATTACTTAACTCGTTATCGCCCAGTTCGGGAATGGTGCTCACTGGGCAAAGCATCATTGACAGGGGAGAAATAGTAAGTCCCAAAACATATCAGATTCTGAAAAGCTATGAACACTACCAGAATCTGCGCCATAACAACGAACAGCAGAAGCGCATACTCCTGCTCGGGCAAGTGCTCTACGTTGCTGTAATCTGTATTTGTCTCTGTATTTATTTCAACCTCTTCCGCCGCGATTATGTCGACAGCCTGCGTAGTGTTACCCTACTGCTGACCCAGGTGCTCATTTTCCCTATGCTGACCTACCTGCTGGTGCGCAACACCCTCATGTCTGTCTATGTCATTCCCTATGCCATGTTGCCGGTATTCGTCCGCGTTTTCATGGATTCGCGTACTGCCTTTATCACCCATGTGGCCACTATTCTTCTCTGTGCTATGTCGCTGCGTTATCCCTTTGAGTTCATTGCCACACAGCTCATTGCGGGTCTTGCAGCCATCTATTCTTTGCGCGAGCTCTCCACTCGTTCCCAGATTATTCGCACAGCCCTGTGGGTAACAGGTTCTGCTCTCACAGTTTTCTTCGCTATCGATCTTATACATGGCCGCACTTTTCTCAGTTCAGAATCCGTGACGACTATCGAATGGAATCTTTATAAACACATCATCCTTGGCGGCGTGCTGTTGCTCTTCGCCTATCCGCTGATGTATCTCTTGGAAAGGATTTTCGGCTTCACCAGTAACGTAACTCTCGTAGAACTTTCTAATATCAATAATCCCTTGTTACGTCGTCTCTCCGAGGTTGCTCCCGGCACCTTCCAGCATTCCCTTCAGGTGGCAAATCTGGCCTCCGAGGTAGCACTCAAAATAGGGGCCAAGAGTCAACTCGTGCGTACGGGAGCACTCTATCACGATATAGGAAAGATTCAGAATCCTGCTTTCTTTACTGAGAATCAGGCCGGTGCCATCAATCCTCATGAGCAACTCGACAACCGTCAGAGCGCCAGCATCATCATTCGTCATATCACCGATGGTGAACAACTTGCTGACCGCCACCGTCTGCCGCGTGTCATCCGTGACTTCATCTCTACACACCACGGACGAGGTCTGGTCAAATACTTCTACATCTCCTACCGCAACCAGAATCCTGGAGCTGCCGTAGATCCCGTTCCTTTCAGCTATCCCGGCCCCAATCCTTCCACAGCTGAACAGGCTATTCTCATGATGGCAGATGCTGTTGAAGCCTCGGCACGTTCTCTGAAGAATTACGACGATGCTTCTATCAGCGCACTTGTCGACCGCATCATCGATGCGCAGGTCACAGAAGGATTCTTCACCGACTGCCCCATCACCTTCCAGGATATCAAACTCGCTAAAGACGTCTTCAAGGAGAAATTGAAGATTATCTATCACACCCGTATCAGCTATCCTGAACTTAATCAGGAGGAAGAGGTTCCCGAGAATCTTATCATTACCCCTACCCTACCCGATTCTCACACGTAAGTGTATGATTTCATTGTCTTATGAGGTACTGGAATTCTGAACACATCATCTCTTTCTCCACAGAACGACATTGCATAGATCCTGCTGCATCCTACGATGGTTTCAACGTCACTCATTATTGTGGCGATGACTCTGAGCATGTAAGTGCTTGTAGGCAAGAATTATGCAGAGAGTTGGGCATCTCGGAAAGTCATCTCATCGTGCCTCGCCAGGTGCATGGCGTTCATATAGAAGAGGTGACGGAGCAGAATATAGGAATGGCTTTCGAGGACACAGATGCCTTGATTACACGAATGGCCGGCGTATGTATCGGCATTTCTACAGCTGACTGTGTGCCTATCTTGTTCCACGACACTCGCTCAGACGCCCTCGCCGCCGCTCATGCCGGATGGCGAGGTACGGTGGCTCGCATAGGAGTACTGACACTTCGCGCCATGTATGCTGCTTACGGCACTCGGTCGGAAGATGTCCAATGCATTGTAGGTCCCAGCATAGGCCCTGAAGCCTTTGAGGTAGGCGACGAAGTCTATGATGCCTTTCAGGAGGCTGGTTTCCCGATGACAGACATCGCTTTCCGTCATCAAGAGACACAGAAATGGCACATCGACCTGTGGCGGGCAAACGCCTGGCAACTCGAACAGGAGGGCATCCCTACCCGATCCATCCTTGTCAGTGGCCTCTGTACCTACAACAATCCTTCCCGCTTCTTCTCAGCCCGTCGCCTTGGAATTAAGAGCGGCCGTATGTTCACAGGAATAATGAGGCTCGTACCCAACCTTCGTAAAAACTCCTACTGATATAAATCTTGTACTTTGGAATGACCCCGGCCTTTCGGCTTAGGGAGTGAGGGGTCATCCACCAAAGCGTCTACTTTGCAAGGGATTCCCTGCATGACATTCTTCTCTAAGAATTCTTTCTCTACATTCCACATTTCCTGCATATACGAAGCCACTTCATGAGCGTGGTCCTGGAAACGCCAGATGCTGCAGTTCCAACCTTCCTTCTTCAATTTCGAGGCAATATAGCTGCTGCCCCAGATGCCGCGACGAATAGCGCCAAAATGCTTGTAGGCCACAACCTTGTCTGCGGTGCCATGAAAGAGGAGTAGCGGACAGGGGGCTTTCTTAAACTTGGGGGCTCCTTCTTTGCTGATGATGCCGCCGGCAAAGCTCATAACACCTTTGAACGTAAATCCTTCTGGCAAGCCTTCGGTCTTCCCATTGGCGATGGCATAGGCGCTGGCCAACGAGATGATGGCGCCAGCGGAACTGCCCGAAATCACAATATTGTCGGCAGGAACGTGTAATTCGGGATGTGCTGCTAAATACGATACGGCAGAGAAAACGTCCTCCACCCCAATCTGTTGCGAAAGAACGAATCGGCCGAGCACTTTTACGGCTCCTCTCAAGCCTTTTCCCATTTTGTGGCCTTTCATTCCCAAACGATAGTCAATGGCTACGACGGTGTATCCGTTGGCTGTCAGCCTGCTGAACCAACGGCGGGCATTGGCATCGCTGCGAGATCCCCCGACAAATCCGCCGCCAAAAAGAAACATCACAGCAGGTTTATTGATTCCCTTGAAGGTCGTCTGAGCACTGGAGTCCGGCCTGAAGATATCCAGATATAGCGAACAAGTGTCCCTTTCTGCAAAACGGTATGTTTCCTGAGCCGAGGCACATAGGCAGAAGAACAGCGCTAAAAGCGCCAAAAGTCTTTGTATTTTGATAGTCCTTTTCATTGTTGTATTTTCTTTTATCTTACTAAGATTGAATTGTCGCCATATTTTTTACCGCCGTTGTGCTATGGGTTTATCCATAAGAATGCTGTTTTAGCCGTTCGATAATCTGCACATCTGCCGGCAGCCACTGCACGCTGTCCAGTTCCTCTTTCGGGAGCCAGCGTGCTGCCTCATGTTCATTCAGATGCAGTGCCTCCGTCAGCAGCGAGCAGAGATAACAATGCATGGTCAGGTGGAACTTTGGATAATCCCACTCCACTGTACAAAACAGCTTATCAAGTTGGATTTCCGTAGACAGTTCCTCGCGTATCTCCCGCTTCAACGCCTCTTCTGGCGTCTCACCAGCTTCCATCTTACCGCCAGGAAACTCCCACCAGTCTTTCCAGTCTCCATATCCCCGTTGGGTGGCGAAGATACGGCCATCCTTATGTATGATTGCAGCTACGACTTCTATCTGTTTCATTATGATTGAATGAGACCTTATTATGAGATTTTGCTGAGGGATTGCTTGGTCTTCTGGCTGCCGATGGCGATGAGTTTCTCTGACTTGTCGTAGTCAAAGGATCCGTAGCGCGCCATCTGGATATCGACAAGCACATCGGGCTTCATCAGCTTGGCCATGAGGATGGAGTTCTGACGAATCATTAAGGAACTGACGCGTGAAAGCATCGTGTAGTGATTGAATTCGATATTGTCTGGTCTCAGATGGTTAAGGATTTGCTGCGATAGCGAGGTGCTGCGCTTGCGCCGTTCGACCAACGCTTCTTTCTCCTCCCACTGGGCCGCGTAGTCATGACCGCTCACATCAATGCCGACGAGAATGTCGCCTTCATGGCGTGCCACGCGATTCAAGGGGATCGGATTTGTCACGCCACCGTCAATAAGAATCATACCATCGCGACGTACAGGTTCGTAGAATACCGGTAGCGAGATAGATGCACGTATGGCCTCGAAGAGACTGCCCTCGCGGAATACTACTTCACGTCCAGCCTTCCAGTCTGTGGCTACGGCACAATAAGGAATCGGCAGTTCCTCGATGAGAACGTCAGGCACGAATTCCATGATGGCCTCGATGATGCGTGTTCCCTTTACAAAGTGGTTGAGGCTGAGCGAGAAGTCCGTCAGTTCAAGCATCTTCTTCCTATCTATCGTCTTCATCCACTCACGGAATTCTTCCAGTTTGCCTGCAGCATAGACCCCGCCGATGAGAGCACCCATCGAACAGCCGGCAATGGAGGTGATATGGTAACCCTCTGCCTCCAATTCCTCGATAGCACCGATATGGGCGAGCCCTCTGGCACCACCACTTGATAATACTAATGCTACATCCTGCATTTTCTCCATATTTCTCTACCTTGCAATCTTATATTTCTTGTTAAGAGGCTACAAAGATACTCTTCTGCACAATTGCCTCCAAATATTTGCAGTTAAAATCTATTATCTGCCCCCTTATATCTCTTATTTCCCCACTCTTCGTCCCGTTCAGCGCACCTTAGTGCGATGTATATTTATTATCCCCCCTTTGCTATTCTGCGCGTTTCTATTCTTGCCTCTCTCCATTTCGGATAGTATTTGTCCATCAACGCGTGAAAACGTGCATTATGACTGGGTTCTATCAAGTGACAGAGCTCATGAACCACCACATGCTCAACACACCAATCCGGCAACAGCAGCAGATAGGTAGAATAGCAGATGCTACCCTCCTTCACTTTGCACACCCCCCAACGGGATATCATCGGTTTATAACCGACAGAGGTAGGACGAACCCCCATCTTCTTCGAATGCTGTTCTATCATAGGTTCAACCAATGCCCTTATCCTCTCCTTTGCTTCGACCTTTTGAGCCCTCGTGGTCAATGGCAGCTGGTCATAGAAGTCTGCTCGCTGCTTCTGTCGCTCTGCAGTCTTCTTTCTTGCATCAACAATCCATTCCTGATGCTGGCTAATAAACGCCTCCACCTCTTTTTTCGAAATACCGATAGGTGCCGACACATGTACATCCCCATTCTTCACGATGCGCATCGACAACCTTTTAGTCCGTCTGTATGTCAATTGTATAGCCATTGTCTCTTCTTAATATCCATTATTTGTCAATCCAAAATCATATTGCGCCCTCTTCGTCCTGTTCAGCCCTCCTCAGCCCTCCTCTTCGTCCTGTTCATCGCCCTTTAGTGCGATGTTAGCCAAATCCGCTGCAAAGATAGTGCTTTTTTCGTGAATAGGCGAAGAAAATGAGGAAAAAGAAGTGGAGATGGGGTTGAGATGAGAATAAATCAAAGGGAAAATGATAAAGCGTCTCCCCTATCCTCTTCAATACAAAAAGGGAAAGATGAATAGAGGGAGGGACAAAGACATTAGGACGCGAGGGCCGAGACGTATATACGTAAAGGTCGAGACGAAGGGACGTAGGGGCTGATACGACGGGACGTGTTTGAGGAAGTGTGTGTGAAGAAGATGAAATATTGGTTCGATGCGGAAGAGACGCGCCAGCTGCAGATCGACAATGTTCCCTTCCAGAGGGAGGTCAGCATCGACGAGATGGTGGATGCCTGTTTCCAGAAACCTGCGAACGGAGAACAGGCGAAGGAATATTCGATGAACGAGATTGTGGAACTCGTGGTGATGCGTTATCCTCATCTGAAGTGTAACCAGTCCTTGAAGATGCGACTGGGTAGTGCTCTGAGAAAACATGGTTTCGCACTCCGACATCACAACACGGGTAATTCTTATGTTCTCGTTCCGAAGAAGGCTGCTTAGGGCGAAGAGTGAACATAAAAATACAGAAAGCAAGGAATTTTAACACTTAATTTCTGGTTGGACGTTTCGTTCTAACAGAAAAAGTAAGCCCAAAGCGCTCGATATGAGGGCTTTGGGCTCTTTTTTCGCCTCTGAGAATCGCTTAAAATCTACTTTTCGTCCACGAGGACGCAAATTCTGGATTCTCAGAGCGTGAATTTCAAGAAAGATTTCTCATTTCTCAAAAGAACTTCGTTTCCTGACCGACGACTTCCGAGAGAAGGAGGTTGGCGAGACGGGAGGTGCCGAGACGAAGCCATTGGTTGGTCAGCCATTGTTCGCCGAGCACTTCCTTGACGATGGTGTAGTAGACGAGGGCATCGTGAACGGTGTTCAGACCGCCGGCAGGTTTGAAGCCGATCTGGATGCCGGTCTTCTCGTAGTACTCCTTGATGGCCTGACACATCACGTATGCGGCTTCGGGTGTGGCGGCAGGTTTCTCTTTGCCAGTCGAAGTCTTGATGTAGTCGGCTCCAGCATACATCGAAAGAATGGAGGCGCGCTTGATGTCGGAGCAAGAGGGTAGGAGACCGGTCTCGAGAATGACCTTCATCTTGCGAGCACCGCAAACGGCCTTCAATTCGCTGATTTCATCGCATAATGTCTCATAGTCGCCGCTCAAGTATTTACCCACGCTCATGACGATATCAATCTCAGTTGCACCGTCTTTAAGCGCCAAGGCTGTTTCTGCTACTTTAACCTCTAAAACGGCCTGTGAGCTCGGAAAACTACCGCTGACGCACGCTACCTCTACACCTTCCACTTCAAGGCTCTGAGAGACAATCTGCGCGAAACACGGGTATACACAGATGGTTGCAACGTGTGGCAGGTCAGGATATGCGTCCTCAAACTTGTTGACTTTCTCCGTGAAGGCCAGTACGCTCTCTTCGGAGTCAGTGGTCTTCAGGGTGGTCAGTTCCACGCTACCCATGAGGAATTTCTTCACTTCAACGGTGTCGTTCTCCGGCACTTTCTTCTCGATGATGTACTTCACGGCGGCTGCCACTTCGGCATCGCTGATGTTGCAGTTGTACTGCGACAATGCTTGTTCGTACTTGTTTTGTTCCATGTTGATATTTAATGATTTAATGATTAAAGGTCTTATAGACTTTGTAACCTTTAGAGATTTGAGGATGTACTATAGTTTTGTTCGGTCAGTTCTTATATTCTTTGCTTCCTGGTTTAGGATATCCCTTGGATGCATCGTCTATCACGAGAATCCAGTCGAGTTGTTCGCCTGGGGTAGGGGAGAGGAAGGTTTTCTGACCATCATTCCTGAACTTTCCGATGTTCGCGGCTTTTCCTGTTCTGGGATTAAACCACCAGGCCTTCAGTGTCTTACCTCGTATGTAGGAGGTACGTACACTGAAGGCTCTCCCCACGGGTGCGTACACAAGAATATAGGTACTATCGGTGTCGGCTGTAGCCACGAACCGATATTCACCGCGACCCGGTACTGCCGTGTTTACTTCATGGGGAATAAGCACTTGGTCAGAGGCTGGTATGCGTGTGAAGTAAGGGCGGGAGAGGAGTAGGCGTTTGGCATGAACCATCTGGCTTGAACCTGGTTGGTGGATGGCGTCTTGCCAGTCCATGAGCGGCACATTGATGGGGCTGCGTTTCTTGTGGTCGTACATCTGCCAGATGCTGTGATGACCATAGGTGTGACCGCAAGCACCCCAGAAGAGGTTCCAGTACAGGGCTCTTCGGCAGTCGGCCGCTACGCTATGCCCACGTTCGTTGGGGTTGAAGGCGAGTGGATGGTCTTCGTAGACAGGCTCTCCATCCAGCACGGGCTTGACAGGCTCGCGTTGATAGTCCTCGTAGGTCTTGCTATAGAGGAACCAGTGGTTGTTGTGCCCATTCTGTCGCATGTTGAAATCCAGCCATTTATCTGCATGGTAGAAGTCTGCTGAACTGGATCCTCCCGTAGGGTGATAGGTGATGAGATGTTTGCCACCGTCGCCTTCACGTAAGCCTTTGGCCATCGCACGGATTATAGCTTTATCTCGGTCGCGGTCGGAGTTGCGGTCGCCTCCGAGGATCCAGATGAGGTTGGCATTCTTGTAGCGACTGGCCAGCCAGCGGCCATAGATTTCTGCGTTTTGGGGGTCAAAGACAGGTCGGTCGCCATCGTGCCAGTAGCGTCCCCATGTAGGCAGCATACCTATAGTTAGTCCTAATCTATTCGCTTCATGAACAATGAAATCTACTTGATCCCAATAGTCATTTTCGGGGCCGTCGGCTACTGCTGGCTTGGTAGGATCTTGATTTTCGAAAGGTAAGTGTCCGTAAGCATTCGGTGTACTGATTCCATCTAACTCTGATATGGCTACTGCCTGAATGACCGTGAATCCTTTCTTCGCGCGATCCTCTATATACAGCTTGGCTTCGTCTTGGTCGAGTCGGTGGAAAAGTTCCCAGGCTGTATCTCCCAAATAGAAGAATGGTTTGCCTCCTTGATGAGTCAGAAAACGTTGGTTTTCAGATACTTCAATGTGGTCAATAGGAACATCGCCCGATGCCTTGATGGAATCAAGCCACATCAGCGCAAAGCAACTGAGGAGTAGCGATCTCACGTTCATTTTTTATTCCTTGTTATGGGTGTCCATCAGGATGGTTACAGGTCCGTCGTTGCAGAGTGTCACCTTCATGTCTGCGCCAAATTCGCCGTGTCCTACAGGGCGTCCTATTGCTTCTGAAAGCCTTTGGACGAAAGCCTCGTAGAGGGGAATGCTGATGTCGTGGGTGGCTGCACGTAGCCAGGAGGGACGGTTGCCTTTCTTGTAGGAGGCGAAGAGCGTGAACTGGCTGACAACAATGATGTTGCCGTCGGCTCCTTCATGTTCTCCTGCAATGTCCAAAATGCTGCGGTTCATGACTCCGTTTTCGTCGTCGAAGACGCGCAGGGCAGCTACTTTTCGCACCAGCCAATCCACGTCCTCGAGGGTGTCTGTAGCCTCGATTCCGAGTAGAATAAGGTAGCCCAGTCCATGGAACTCTGCGTTCGCGCGACCTCTTATTTCGACGTTTGCACCTTTGGCTCTTTGGATTACTATTCGCATAATTAAAGGCTTCTTTTTATAGCTTTTGCTTTAGCTTCTCCTACTACTTTTGCCAGATCTTCTTCGCTGGCTTCGCGGATGCGTTTTACGCTCTTGAATGCTTTCAGCAGGGCTTGTTTTGTCTTTGGTCCTACACCGGGAATAGTGTCTAATTCTGACCTCAATTGGCTCTTGCTGCGTTTGTCTCGATGGAAGGAAATAGCGTAGCGGTGTACCTCATCCTGTATTTGTGTCAACAGGCGGAAGAGGGCACTGTCTTGTTTCAGTCCGATGGTCATTGGAGGGTTACCATATAGTAGTTCGTGAGTGCGATGGCGGTCGTCTTTTGCAAGTCCGGCTATGGGAATCTGGAGTCCTAATTCATCTTCTACTACGGTTCGCACAACGCTCATTTGACCTGCACCACCATCCGTAATAATGAGGTCGGGTAGGGGAGTGCCTTCTTCCATCATTCGGCTATATCGACGTCTGACAACCTCCTGCATGGAGGCATAATCATCTGGTCCAACTACCGTCTTGATATTGTATTTTCGGTAGTCCGCTTTACTGGGTTTGCATTTCTTGAATACCACGCATCCTGCTACAGCATCTGTTCCTGATATGTTCGAGTTATCGAAGCATTCTATCTGGTAGGGTAGGGTAGGGAGCTTCAAGTGATCCTGTATTTCCTTCATCAGCCTGACGGCTTTTTGTTCGGGATTCAGTTTGTCTTGTTGCTTGAGCCTATCTAATTTATATTGTCTGACATTGAGTTCGGATAACGCCAAAAGTTGTCTTTTATCTCCACGCATAGGTACCGTGATTTCCACATTGTTAAGTGGTAGTTCCACGGGGAACGGTAGTACGATTTCCTTTGCCTCTGAGCCCCATCGGTCACGCATGTCCATAATGCCACGAACCATTAACTCTTCTTTCGATTCGTCGAGTTTCTTCTTATATTCGAATGTGAAGGCTTGGTTGATGGCGCCTTCAACGACGTGTAGGTAATTGATGTAGGCCACTGGTCCCTCATCATCGATGGAAAAAACGTCGATGTTATGACTTGAAGACGTGATGACCTGACTTTTTTCCTGATGTGCTGTAATGAGGTCGTAGCGCCGTTTGACTACTTGTGCTTCTTCAAATTTCATTTCCGAAGCCAGCTGTTGCATGGTTGTCAGCATTTCACGACGCAATGCAGCAGTATCTCCTTTCAAAATTCTTATAGAAGCATCGATATATTGCATGTATTCCTCATGACTTTGGTATCCCACACATGGTCCAAGGCAGTTCTTCATGTGGTATTCCAAGCAAAGTTTGTATTTGCCCGATTCTACCCCTTCTTTGCTCATAGGTTGGTGGCATCGACGGATAGGATAAAGGTTCTTGAAGAGTTCCAGTAATCCATTGATTGTTGGAATATGGCTATATGGCCCAAAATAATATGCTCCTTTACGGTCAATGTGCCGCGTTTTGAAAATTCGAGGCAGGTATTCTTTGGTGACTGCAATACTGGGATACGATTTACCGTCCTTCAGTAAGACATTGTAGCGAGGCTGGAACTGCTTGATGAGTTGGTTCTCGAGCAGTAATGCTTCGGCCTCTGTCTTGACGATGGTATAGGTGATATCATATATCTTACTCACAAGGACTTTTGTTTTGAAGCGATCTACCTCTGCATGAAAATAGGAGGAGCAACGCGCTTTGAGGTTCTTGGCTTTGCCAACGTAGATAATAGTACCATTTTCATCGTAGTACTGATAGCTGCCAGGCTTTTCTGGCATGTTGAGCACGATAGCTTTGAGACGCTCTATACGTTGTTTGTTCTCTTCCTTGGTCATTGTTCAAGATGGAACAGGTGGATTATATTGTTACCAATGTGGTGAGGTCTATTCCATCAAAAAGGTCGCGCCCATGAAGACCTTCATCGGTAATTTCGATGATGAAGTTAATGAATATTTTCTTCGGGTTGAAGTGTTTGACCAGCTTATAGGTGGCCATCGCCGTTCCACCTGTTGCCAGCAAATCATCATGGATGAGTACGACGTCGTCTGCATTAATTGAGTCAATATGCATTTCTACTGTATCTACGCCATATTCTTTGGAGAAAGATTCTTTAATTACAGTAGCGGGCAGCTTTCCTGGTTTGCGTGCTAATACTACGCCGCATCCTAAGCGAGCAGCCAGTGCTCCAGCCATTATAAAACCTCTACTTTCTACGCCGACGATTTTGGTTATACCCTTGTCCTTGTATAGTTCATACATCTCGTCGAGCATAATTTTCATGCACTCTGCGCTTTTGTAGAGTGTTGTAACATCACGGAAGTTGATACCCTTTTTAGGGAAATCTGGAATACAACGTAGGTTGTCAATTAATACTTGGTTGTTCATATATGTGAATAGTTTTGGTTTTAGTTTCACGTGGAACTTATCTTCCTAATAGCACCAATAGGACGTTAATGTCAGAGGGAGAGACACCAGGAATTCTTGAGGCTTGAGCCAATGTTTCAGGATCATGTCGAAGCAGCTTCTGACGTCCTTCGGTGGATATAGACTGAAGGGTGGAATAGTCGAAACGTCCGCGGATACGGATATTCTCTAACCTATGCATCTTCTCGGCTTGTTCCACTTCGCGCATGATGTAGCCTTGATACTTTATTAGTATCTCAGCCTCTTCGATGATTTCTGTACTTCTTTCCTGTATGGTTCCGATTATTTCACGTAGTCGGGGTAGGGCAGGGGAGAGATTATCGATGGTCAACTGAGGTCGTCCGAGCAGTTCCATTAGCTTGCAACCCCGCGTAAGAGGAGCTGTTCCGAGTTGTTCAAGGAGGCTGTTGACATCCTTCATCTTCACGGAATATTCCTCCGCAAAGCGGATGATTCGTTCTACTTCTTCTTTCTTTTTTAAATAATGCTGTAGTCGCTGGTTGGTGGCTACACCCATGCGATGTCCGAGTTCTGTGAGGCGGGCATCTGCATTGTCCTGGCGTAGCAGGATACGGTATTCTGCGCGTGAGGTGAACATCCTATAGGGTTCGTCTACACCTTTACAAACGAGGTCATCAATGAGTACGCCTATGTATGCCTCATCCCGCTGGAGTACCAGCGGTTCCTGACCGGTACAGTTCCTGGCTGCATTGATTCCTGCCAGAATTCCCTGTCCTGCAGCTTCCTCATAGCCTGTGGTTCCATTGACTTGGCCTGCAAGATAGAGTCCGCTGATAACGCGTGATTCTAATGAGTGATGTAGCTGTGTGGGATCGAAGAAATCGTATTCGATGGCATAGCCTGGACGATAGATTTCGAGGTTTCGGAAGGCTGGAATAAGCCTCAAAGCCTCTATCTGGACATCTATGGGTAGTGAAGAAGAGAAGCCATTGAGGTAGTATTCATTGGTGTTCGTACCCTCCGGTTCGAGGAATAGCTGGTGCTGATCCTTGTCCGGGAACGTTACCAGCTTAGTCTCTATGCTGGGACAGTAACGCGGCCCGATGCTTTGTATTTGGCCGTTATAAAGCGGAGAATCGGGCAGTCCTTGGCGTAGACGCTCGTGAACAGCCTCGTTGGTATAAGTTATCCAACAAGGGAGTTGGGAGAGCTTAGAAGGCTTTTTTGATGCCAAATTCGGTGTCTCTGCGCTTGGGAAGTAGGAGAAGGTGCGTCCGTCGGTATCGCCCGGCTGTTCGGTCATAAGTGAGAAGTCCACACTACGGGCGTCTATGCGTACAGGGGTGCCAGTCTTCATCCGTGCGACTCGTAATCCATGTTGTGATATACTTTCTGCCAGTTCCAAAGATGGAGGTTCTGCACAACGACCACCAGGCAATTTCACGTGTCCAATGTGCATCAGACCATTTAGGAATGTGCCTGCTGTGAGGATGATACTCTTGGCCCGGAAGTTCATGCCGAGATAGGTTTCAACACCTGTGGCAACGACTCCCCGCGTTCCTTCCGAGGATGTTATGAGCCGACGCACCTGATCCTGCCAAATATGTAGGTTGGGTGTGTTCTCCAGAATATCTCGCCATGCCCAGATGAATTTCGCGCGGTCGCATTGTGCACGCGGACTCCACATCGCAGGGCCCTTAGAGCGATTGAGCATGCGAAACTGAATGGAGGTTCGGTCTGTTACCCAGCCCATAGCGCCTCCAAGCGAGTCTATTTCCCTGACTATCTGCCCTTTAGCTATTCCGCCGACAGCGGGATTGCATGACATTTGCGCTATCTTGTTCATATCCATTGTGATGAGCAATGTGCGCGCGCCAATGCATGCGGCAGCATGTGCAGCCTCACATCCAGCGTGACCTGCGCCAATCACAATGACGTCGTAATTCAGTTCCAAGCTTTTCACTCTTCTTTCAGTTTCACGGCGCGAAGATACATTAAATCCGCGAGAGAAAAAAAAGTTTGTGCAAAAAACTATGCAAATACTGCTATTTTGGCATCAGAAAAGCCCTAAAATGGCCTACTTAGGCATAGAGAACTCACACCCGCAGTAGCGTTGGTTGTAAAAGCCATATTCTTTTAATAGTTGGTTTCTGCGTTCTTGCAGCCCCCCCTTGCGCCAGTTATGAGCCCAAAAACGAGCTCCTATTACTGCCTGTTCTGCTCTTTTTCCGGCTAACTCAATCTGGTCAAGTCGTTTCCATCTTGAGGAGGCCAGTGTGGTGGCAAACACGTTGATGCCCAGTTCCACTGCTTTTTCTGCGGCAGCTCTCAACCGTAGATCGAAACAACGCTGACAACGAGCACCTCGTTCAGGTTCGTTCTCCAACCCGCAGACCTCGCACAACCAGCTGTCGTGATTCCAATCCTCATCTATCCAGTTGATTCCCAACGATTCGGCGTGACGTTTGCTTTCAGCCTTACGTATCTCGTATTCTGTCTGGGGAAAAATGTTGGGATTGTAGTAAAAGATGGTTGGCTGGATATGTGCAGCCAGCATCCATTCTACAATGGCACTGGAACAAGGAGCACAACAGGCGTGAAGCAGTACTTGCTCCACGCCTGCAGGCACTTCTATGCCGTTTAGGGATTTCATTATAAAACTAGAATTGTATGGTAAAATCTACGGTGCCGTTCCGTGTGTTGTCAGTAGCTGTCTCGACAGTAGCGGCATTACTAGCCTTCTCCTGAATGCGATGCAACTCTGCTTTGTTGCGTTCTGAGGTAGGAGTGGATTCAACCATTGAAATAATATCGTCGTTATCAAGGTCCTTCTCACTGAAAACGAAGATTTGGCGTCGGGGTTTCTTTGGGCGGTTCTCGTCTTCATCGTAGTATTGACCTCTGCGCTCGGCTTTCTGCTCGCGCTCTTCTTCGCGCTTGCGCTCTTCTTCCTCTTCCTCGCGTGTACGTTTGCGTTCCACGGCTTCCATTCCGGGGATGTTCTGAAGCCCGAATCCGGAGGCGAGAAGGGTTATTTTTACCTTATTGCCTAACGAGTCATCAATACCCATACCCCATTTGGTCTCCAATGTTTCCTGTTGGAATTTGGCCATGAAGTCATTGACTTCGTTCATCTCTTCCATGGTCAGCTGGTCATTCTCGTTGTTACGGCTGAAGGAGATGTAGAAGAGTACTTTCTTGGAGTTGTAGATATCGTTGTTGTTGAGCAATGGGCTGTGCAGAGCTTCCTGAAATGCTTTGGTGACGCGGTTTTCGCCCTCGCCGTAGCCTGTTGACATAATGGCTACTCCGCCGTCCTTAAGAACCGTCTTAACATCCTGGAAGTCGAGGTTAATGATACCTCTCATGGTGATGATTTCTGCGATGCTCTTGGCTGCGATGCTGAGCGTGTCATCGGCTTTGGCAAAGCCATTGAGGACGGTGAGTTCTGGGTATATCTGGCGCAGGAGTTCATTGTTGATAACGAGGAGTGCATCAACGTGCTTGGCCATCTCTTCGACTCCGTCGAGTGCCTGATCGATCTTCTTGTGTCCTTCGAAGCGGAAGGGGATGGTGACGATACCTACTGTGAGGATATCCATCTCGCGAGCACATTGTGCCACGATTGGAGCTGCACCAGTACCTGTGCCGCCTCCCATACCGGCGGTAATGAATGCCATGCGAGTGCCGTCCGTAAAGAGCTGCTTGATTTGTTCTATGGACTCCAGAGCTGCTTGACGGCCTTTCTCCGGCTTGTTGCCGGCGCCGAGTCCTTCACCCATCTGCAGTTTGTTGGGGACTGGAGAGTCTGTGAGGGCTTTGTTGTCGGTATTGCAGAGCACGTAGGTCACATCGTGAATGCCTTCGTTGAACATGTGGGTAACAGCATTGCCGCCACCACCGCCGACTCCCACCACTTTGATGATGCTTGGATTGCTGACCTGGAGGTTGAACTGGATTCCTCCAGCTTCGCTATTATTGTTGTCTGCCATAATTTCTACATTTTATTGTTAGCTTTATCGTTCATCTTCTCATTTCTCTTCTACGAGACTTTCGAGCGCATCAGATACGGCTCTGAAGAAACGCTTGAATGCTCCAGGCTTCTTTGGTTCTTCGGGCTGTTCAGGTTCTGAGTCTGTCGCAGGTTCAAATTCTATTGGCTGCTCAATTTCAACCTCGGTGGCCTTGGGTTCTATGACGACACCAGTACCTGCCGAAATATTGGCTGGCTTGGGAGTAGTAAGAACATCATCTTCAAGCTGTTGGTCGAAGAGGTCGGTAGGTTCATGGCGTTCGCTGGTGCATTCGGTTTCGCCTCGGCGAAGCATAGCAACGAGGGTTGCGATAGTATTGTTCTGAGGATCTAATTTCAGGCTGGTAGTGAACTCTGTTGCGCTGGGCATAAGGCGTGTCTTCACCTTATCGAAATGATGGTACTGGATGAATGCTGTCTCCAGATTGGGGATTATAGCTCCACCTCCAGTGAAAACGATTCCAGCGAGCAAACGATCGGAATAATCCTTAACCTGCTCCCAGACATTAGCCAGGATTTCCTGCTGACGGGCTTCGATGAGATTGAGAATTTTCTTCAGTTCAATGGTACGATCATTCGAGATATTGATTGTTCGTGTGGCGTCGATTTGCTCCTCTTCGGTGTAAGCCGATCCATAGGTCAATTTGATCTTTTCGGCTTCCTCATGCTCGATATGCAGGCTGGTAGCGAGGTCATTAGTAATGTTTCCTGCTCCGAGGGGGATGACCACCAGGTGGCGGAGAATGCCTTTCTCGTAAATGCCCACTGTGGTGGTTTCGGCACCGAAGTCCACGAGAGCGCATCCTGAACGTTTTTCTGTATCTGTCAGAATGTAGTTAGAAAGCAACAGGGGTGAAATGAAGCAGTCTGCCACCTCTAACTTGGATTCTTTCAGACAGCGCATGATGCTTTCACGCAGGGATTTACGTGCGACCACATTCTTATAGAAGCCTTCAATACGATCGGCCATGATACCCACAGGTTCGTGAGTAATATTGGAACCTACGCGATATTCCTGGGTTACTACGTCCAGGATCTCCATATTGGGATATACTTGAGCGCGGTTTTCATCCAGCAGGCTGTCTACCATCTCGTCAGAGACAGTTACCTTGATGTCGAACTGACGATGTACGGCATTAGCCACCGTCCGTAGGGATTGCCCGCTAATACCCACGCACACACGCTCAATAACGAAATGTCCTCGTTCTTCAAGACGTTTCTTGATGTTTGAAATAGCCTGTACGGTCTTGTCTATGTTATAGACAACGCCCTTGTGGATGCTATCAGGTGCACTTTCTTTCTCGAAGCCCACTATTTGAAGGCTTCCATCGGCTTTCTTCTGTCCGACAATGGCTCGAACGGATGACGATCCGAGCTCAATAGCTACGATGTTCTTTTCTGCTCCCATATCTTATCAAATTATTAAATGTTGCAACTATTCTTCGGCATACTACTTCACGCCTATCACCTGTCCGTTGAATTTCAAGTTGATGATTTTGTAACGATTCCATCCAGCCTTGTCCAGGCCTTCAGAGTAGAAGCGACGCATGCGGCTGAGTTTGTCTTCGATTGCTGAGGTATCGCCCAGTAAGATGATGAAATCCCCTACGCGAGGTGTCAATTCTATTTCGCCGTCAGCATTGACGTGGATTTCCTGAATCTCCTGACTCCAGAAGGGATCACGATCCAACAGGGTGCCCATGGCAGCATAGCGTGGGCCTGAAGTCTTGCGGGGCACATTGCCCGTCATGACGAGTAAGTCTGTGGTATGATGGCCATGTGGCATCGTACCTCCTCGGCTATCAATGTAGTAGTCTTCACCGTCGGAATTGAGGACATGGAGGACCGGCACTCGAGGAGCGATGCGTATGGAGATACGTCCTTCTGCCGTTTTGAAGCAGAGAGCTTCGTCAATGTAGGGACTTGCTGTGAGCACGTTTTCCAGCTCCGTCAAATCCACATCATCCAATGGCTTTCCTTCTGGAAAGAGCTTCTTACTGACCAGCAGCTCGCGTATCTCGTTTTCGTTGATGAAACCTGTGCAATGCTCGTCGTCGATGACGATATCGAGTCCTGTGCATTCAGGACTATGGACAGGACGGTTGAATTTCACCAGCGCAAAGACAAAATAGGATGCCAGTCCAAGAAAGACCAACAGCTTCAATATCGTTTTTATGATGGAGCTCTTCTGCATCGTTACTATCTCTCTTGTTACATTTGACTAACTACTTGAGCTATCTCGTTGGCATAGTTATCAAGGTCACCGGCTCCGAGTGTGATAAGAACATCGAAGTCAGTGTGGCGAATGACATCTATGACCTCTGCCTTTTGTATCAGACGTCCTGGTACTCCCGGGCGGAGGTTGTCGAGGATGATTTGGCTGGTGATTCCTGCTATTGGCTGCTCTCGTGCCGGATAGATTTCTGTCAGAATAACTTCGTCAAGGAGTGAGAGTGCTTCTGCGAACTCATGGTAGAAATCGCGGGTGCGAGTGTAGAGATGAGGCTGGAATATACCAACAATACGTTTACCGGGATAGACCTCCCGAATGCTCTGTATACTGGCACGTATCTCCTCGGGGTGATGGGCATAGTCGCTGAGATATGCCTTGTCCGCTTTCCGTACGTGGAAATCGAACCGACGGTCTACGCCGCTGAAAGTCTTCATTCCCTTACGTATTTCCACTGCCGTAAGGCCTGCAATCTGTGCGAGTGCCATAGCTGCTATACCATTCTCGATGTTCACTCCCACGGGGACTCCCAGTTCGATGTCCTGAATGTTCTCGATAGGCGAGATGAGGTCAAAACGAATTTCTCCGCCACCAATCTGAATGTTTTCTGCGTGGAAGTCACCTTTTTCCCGAGAGTAGGTATATGTAGTCACATCCTTGGGAGCATTGGGTTGCATCTTTAGGTCAGTATGCAGGATGAGGTAGCCTCCGTGCTGAATGAGTTCTGTATAGTGTCTGAAGCTCTCGAGGTATGCTTCTTCCGTTCCGTAAATATCCAGATGATCTGCGTCTGTGGCAGTAATGACGGTTGCATAGGGCGACAGCCAGTGGAATGAACGATCAAACTCATCGGCCTCGATGACGACAAAATCACTCTTAGGGGCAAGGATATAGTTCGTACCGTAATTTTTGGTGATGCCTCCCAGAAATGCGTTGCAGTCCACGTGACTCTGATGGAGCAAGTGGGCTGTCATACTGCTGGTCGTTGTCTTTCCATGGGTTCCTGCCACGCACAGGCCTTTGTGCATGCGCGTGAGGGTACCCAAAACTTGTGCACGTTTCTGAACATCAAAATGATGGACAAAGAAATATTGGAGTTCTGAATGCTCTACAGGAATAGCTGGAGTATAGACGACGAGTGTCGAAGCCTCATCGCGGCAAGCTTCAGGAATAGCATGGATGTCATCCTCATAATGGATGAGGGCACCTTCCTTTTCAAGATCGCGGGTCAGAGGGGTCGGTGTCTTGTCGTAACCGGCCACTACCAGTCCTTTCTGAAGGTAGTATCGAGCGATGGCACTCATGCCAATGCCGCCAATTCCAAGGAAATATACAGCTTTTATCATTGCACTATGAAATATATGGGGCTTATGGGCTTTATGATTTTTTAGCTAATTTGATGACTTCTTCCGCGATGATGCGTGCAGAGTCGGGCAGGGCCATATCTTTAGCATTACTTCCCAATCGTTGTAGAGTAGGAATGTCGAGTGCCGTCTTGATAGCCAGTGGCATCAGCTGTTCTTTCGCTTCTGCATCCTTGACCAGCAATGCTGCATCTTTTTTAACGAGTGCCATAGCGTTGTGAGTCTGATGGTCTTCGGCCACGTTGGGCGACGGGACGAGTATGGAAGGTTTCCCGAGCAAACATAACTCCGAGATGCTGCTGGCTCCCGCACGGCTGATGACGAGGTCTGCTGCACGGTATGCTTCATCCATATGGTTGATAAAGTCGGTGACTTTCAAGTTCACTGGACATCCCTTTTCTTCTAATTGATGTTTGATATCATCGAAGTAATATCCTCCAGTTTGCCAGATGATTTGCACACGGCTATTGCTGATGAGTTCCAACTGTTTGAGTACACTTTCATTGATGGTTCGTGCTCCAAGACTTCCACCAATGATGAGGATGACAGGTCTCACGGGGTCAAATCCCATTTTCTCCACAGCCTCGGGTTTTGTCAGTTTGCATTCCAGCAACGACTGCCTCACGGGATTTCCCGTCATAATGATCTTCTCAGCGGGGAAGAAGCGTTCCATTCCCTCGTAAGCCACACAAATCTTTTTGGCTGATTTGGCCAGTTTCTTGTTGGCTAAACCTGCAAAACTGTTTTGTTCCTGCAGTAAGGTGGGAATCCCCAAGCTGTTGGCTGCACCCAGGGCCGCGCTACTGGCATAACCACCGACACCTACTGCCACGTTGGGTTGGAATTCACGTAGCAGTTGTTGAGCCTTGCGTTTGCTCTTGAAATAGTCTATGGCTACGCCAATATTTGCCAGTTTCCAAAGAGGACGGAAGAAACCACGAATGGGCAGTCCAACGATGCGGTATCCTGCATCTGGCACCCGTTTCATTTCCATACGTCCTTCGGCGCCGACAAAAAGAATATCGGCCTCTGGTTCTATGATGCGGATAGCATTGGCAATTGACAGAGCTGGGAAAATATGGCCTCCAGTTCCGCCGCCACTAATGATTACTTTGAGGGGTGCTGTCATATCACTTTTAAAAAAACTGCGCAAATATACAAATAATTCTCTTACGATGAATGTTTTATGGCTTCTTTTTTTACTTTAACCTTAAACTTTTATGCATTTCTTGCTTCCAAAGCCTTTTTTGACATAAAATTTGAGGAAGAACGGCTGATATTTATCATCAATCCAATGTAAAAACAGTTAACCATGATACTTGAACCTCCGCGGCTTACCAAAGGTAAGGGTTGACCCGTAACAGGGAATAGACCTACGGCCACCGCCATATTTATGAGAGCTTGCGTCACGATGAGTAGAGCCAGTCCAAGAACCATGAAAGAGAGCATCAGCGAATCGCTGCGCCGCGCTATCTGTGCCGCCCTGAAAAGCAGGATAATATAGAGGAACATCACTACAAATCCGCCTTCTAATCCGAGTTCTTCTATAATGATGGCATAGATGAAGTCAGAATATGCCTGTGGCAGGAAATCGCGCACGCGGCTGTTGCCAGGTCCGCGTCCTATGACATTGCAGGTAGCAATCGCTATATGTGATTGCGTAATTTGTGGATTGGTGTTGAGGTCGAACTTTTTCGGGTCATCAGGAAATTCAACATGATTGCGTAGTCGATGTGACCAAGTCTTCACACGTTCTAAGGGAGTATCCTCGAACTTTTCGAGCACACTGTCTGGAGTGAAGCGAAGGGTAGAGTAACCTAGTGCAGCCCCAATGACAAGGAGCCCCAATAATCCGCCGAAGAGTTTCCAGGGCACCTGAGCAATGAACATCATCAGCAAGACAATAAAGAATGTCAACGCCGCTGTTGAAAGGTTCTCCGTGACGATAAGTGCGCAGACCACACAGGTGATGCCAAGCACCCATTTGAAAGCTCTGGAGGTGGCTCCTTCTTCATCTCGGAAGTAGCTGAGTAACACAGCAGAAAGCATCACCAGAGAGCCCTTGGCAATTTCTGAAGGTTGAAAGGAGAAAAAGCCTAAGTCCATCCATCTTGCAGCATCGTTCGTAGTCTGACCTCGCATCATGGTAATGAGCAGGAAAATGATACTGACGAAAATACCAATTACTGCGATGTAACCGAAATATCGTTGAGGTATCTTGTGAGTACCCCATGCAACACTGACACCTACGCCGAGGAATAACCCATGCTTTAGCACGGGAGCCCAATAAGCACCTTTGTTGAATGTCATAGTGCTTGATGCACTATAGACTTCCAATACTGAGATGACACACAAGAAAAAAAGTATCATCCAGATAACTTTGTCGCCTTCAAAAAGGCTGCTGGCATTGATGGTTTTGTTGCGTATTGTCATAGGAGGTGAAGTTTGATGGTGTGTGGGGTTTACAGATTGGTAGTCTGAGCATTCTATTACAGAGCGTGCGCGAATTCCTTAAATTGTTCGCCACGGTCTTCCATATTCCTGAAGAGGTCAAAGCTGGCGCAACATGGGGAGAGCAACACGGTATCTCCGGGTGCAGCAAACCGATAGCAGGCTTCCACGCAGTCTTTCATGGAATGTGTTTCAGCAACTGGCAGTCCCAATGGGTCGAAGAAGTCATGGAGTTTGCGGTTATCAACGCCCAAATAAACCAACGCTTTGCACTTTTCCAGCACCAAATCCTTGATGGCAGTATAGTCGTTGCCTTTGTCCAGTCCGCCGAGGATGAGCACTGTGGGTTGTTTCATACTTTCCAACGCATACCAACAAGCATCGACATTAGTTGCCTTGGAGTCATTGATGAAGGTCACTCCGTGTATAGTGCAGACAAATTCCAAACGGTGTTCTACGCCTTGGAAATCGCTGAGGCTGGCCCGGATAACCTCATTAGAGATGCCGCTGAGGTCAGCGGTTATACCTGCTGCTAAAGAGTTATACATATTGTGTTTGCCGGTGAGCGAGAGTTCTTCTTGCTCCATGTTGAAGGGAGTGGGACGTTCAATGACATATTCGCCCTCGGAAATATAACCGATCATCCCTTGCTTCTCAAGGATGCTGAAGGGGCACATGCGGCTCTCGATGTGGTATTTCTCCAGTTCGCGCTTGATGACGGGGTCATCGTTCCAGTAGACAAAGGAGTCGTCTTTGGTCTGATTCTGAATAATGCGCATCTTTGCATCGGTGTACTCCTGCATGGAGTTGTGGTATCGGTCGAGGTGGTCAGGCGTGATATTCAGCAATACCGCAATGTTTGCCCGGAAGTCATACATGTTGTCCAGCTGAAAGCTCGACAATTCAATGACATAGTATTCATGTGGCTCCTCTGCCACCTGAAGAGCGAGGGAGTTGCCGATGTTTCCTGCAAGTCCTACATCGTATCCTGCCTTCTTGAAAATATGGTAGATGAGGCTGGTCGTGGTAGTCTTGCCGTTAGAGCCGGTGATGCAGATCATCTTGGAGTCCGTGTAGCGTCCTGCGAACTCAATCTCACTAATGATATTAATGCCTGCGGCCTTGATTTTCTGTACCATAGGTGCCGCGTCGGGAATTCCTGGGCTCTTGATAATCTCGTCGGCATTGAGGATGAGGGCCTCTGAATGTTGGCCTTCTTCCCAAGGAATATTACGCTCATTGAGCATCTCCTTGTAGTTGGGCTTGATTTTGCCCATATCGGTAACGAAGACATCGAAACCTTGTTTCTTTGCCAGCGCTGCTGCGCCCACGCCGCTCTCTGCGGCACCCAGTATGACTATTCTTTTCATTTTCTATCTAATCTTTAGCGTCACAATGGCAAGTGCGCACATCATGATAGTTACAATCCAAAAGCGAGTGGTAATCTTTGATTCGAGCCAGCAACCTTTCGGCCAGTTAAATAGTACCTTGAAATCCGAGGGCAGCTGATTAGGTTTCACACGGAAGGTATCGTGCAACGGGGCACGTTTGAAGACACGTAGCTTCAAGCCTCGCTTATTACCGTATTTGGCATAGTTGGTCTGAAGAATTACACTGATGCTTTCCATCAGGAAAACAAAGCAAATCAGTGGTAAGAGCAGTTCCTTGTGGATAATGATTGCCGTCACAGCAATGATTCCTCCAATAGCCAATGAGCCCGTGTCGCCCATGAAGACCTGAGCAGGGTAAGCATTGTACCACAGGAAACCGATGAGTGCACCGACGAAAGCCATAAGGAATACCACAAGTTCTTCACTTCCAGGAACGAACATGATATTAAGGTATGCGGCCAAGTTGATATGTGACGACACATAGGCCAGGATGCCTAAAGCAAAACACATGATAGCTGAATTACCTGCACATAGGCCGTCCATACCGTCGTTGAGATTCGCGCCATTGGAGACTGCCATCACGATGAAAACCGTCACGATGACAAAAAGAATCCAGCCAGCAGCTGTGCGATACTTTCCCATCCAGCGAAAAGCATCGGAATATCGTAGATTGTTGTTTTTTACAAAAGGAATGGTGGTAACAGTGCTTTTTACCGGTTCGCTGGTGTGAACGACTACTTCCGTGCCATTCTGTCGCTCGGTAGTGACATTCTCGTGGACCACGGCATCGGGGCTTTGCCATAATACTAATCCTACGACTAATCCCAGCAGTGCTTGACCTGCCAGCTTATAGATAGGACGAATACCGTCCTTGGTCTTTTTCATTTTGGTCCAGTCATCGATGAAGCCAAGTATTCCAAGCCATATTGTTGTGCCAAGCATGATCAACATATATATGTTACGCAGGCGCCCGAAGAGGAGTGCGGGAATTACCGTTGCGATGATGATGATAATGCCACCCATTGTCGGGACACCTTGTTTGGTTACTCCGTATGGGTCAATACTTGCATCCCGCTGCTCTTCACTGAGGTTTTTGCTTTTCATCCATTTGATAAACCATTCACCGAACCAGGCCGAGATGATGAGTGACAGCACCAGCGTGAGTATAGCGCGGAACGAAATGTAGCTCCACATGTGTGAACCGGGAATACCGAACTCACTGAGATAGCGGAAGAGATAGTATAGCATGGTCGTAAAGCTTATAGTTAATTGATTAGATTTCAAACGCTTCTCGTACTACTTCATGGTCGTCAAAATGATGCTTCACGCCCTTGATTTCCTGATAGTCTTCATGTCCCTTACCAGCAATGAGAATGACGTCTCCTGGCTGAGCGAGAGTGCAAGCAGTACGAATAGCCTCTCTGCGATCTACAATGCTGATGACCTTACGTTTCTCTTCGGCCGTTGTGATGCCAGCCAACATATCATTGATGATATCTTGAGGCTCCTCGAAACGAGGATTGTCAGAAGTGATGATGACGCGGTCGCTGGCTCGAACGGCAGACTGTGCCATTAGCGGACGCTTGCCTTTATCGCGGTTACCGCCAGCGCCACAGACAGTGATGCACTGTCCTGGTTTCTTCAGAATTTCGTTGATCGTGGCCAGTACATTATCCAATGCATCTGGGGTATGGGCGTAGTCTATAATTGCTGTTATACCGTCCTTTGAACGAATGGTCTCGAAACGACCATTCACAGGGCGCATAGTGCTTAAGGCCACAAGCACATCCGTGGGCTGTTTGCCCATGCAGACAGCAGCACCGTAGACTGCCAACAGATTCGATACATTGAATCGTCCGATGAACTGAACACAGACCTCGCGACCGTCGATTTCCAGCTGCATACCATCAAATCCTTCTTCAAGTATGCGGGCACGGAAGTCTGCCATACTGCGAAGGCTATAGGTTTTCACCGTGGCCAGGGTATTCTGGGTCATGAAGAGGCCATTCTTATCATCCGCATTTGTAACAGCGAAAGCTCCTTTGGGCAACATGTCGAAGAAACCTTTCTTTGCATCGCGGTAGGCTTCTACGGTCTTGTGGTAATCCAAGTGGTCGCGTGTCAGGTTCGTAAAGATACCTCCGCGGAACGTCAGACCTGCGATGCGGTGTTGAGCTACACTGTGGGAACTAACTTCCATGAAAGCGTAGCGACAGCCTTCGTTGGCCATGCGGCCAAGCAGGCGGTTCAGTGTGATAGGATCTGGGGTCGTGTGGTCTGTGGGGAATGCTTCGTCGTCGATGTAGTTGCAAACGGTGGAACACAGGCCGCACTTGTACCCGAAGCGGCGGAACATCTTAAATAATAAGGTGGCGATAGTTGTCTTGCCGTTTGTTCCTGTGACACCGATAAGGTCCAGTTTCTCTGTTGGGTCGCCGAAAAAGTGGTGGGCCAAAGGACCTACAACTCTTTCTGTGTCTTCTACCAGGATGAAGGTCGCGTTACTATCTGCTGGAATCGTAAACTCTGGGTTGCAGTATACGACAGCCACAGCGCCTTGCTCCGTAGCCTTGGGAATAAACGTATGGCCGTCGACCTGAGTGCCAGGCACAGCGATGAAAAGATGACCCGGACGTACTTGGCGCGAGTCGATGGCGACATCGAGTACTTCGACGTTCTCAGAGCCTGTCACTCGAACGGGCTTGATGACCTTGATTAGTTCCGATAGTTGCATAGGTTATATATTTTATGATTTTTTAGACTTCTTATCGTTTTAGCTCCAACGTAACTTCTTGTCCCCTAACGACCTTGGAACCTGCAGCCACACTCTGACGGCTCACGCGTCCCTGACCATGGATGCGGACCTTGAGTCCTTGGGCTTCCAGCAGTGCTACCGCCTCGCGAGCGCCTAATCCGCTGACGTTAGGTACTTGTCCTCCAATGGTATCGGGTAGCGCCACGGCCTCTGGAGCTTGGAAGATGGAAGTGCTGTCGGCTGCATCGCTGGCCGGACGATAGACACCTTTTGCCATCACATACTGTGCCAACTGACTGAAGACCGGTCCAGCCTGTCCACCACCTGAAGCCGGTAATCCGCGTTTCTTGATACAGACCACGCAGGAATATTTAGGATCCTCTGAGGGGTAAAAGCCTGCAAAGCTGACCATATAGCGGGCAGGTGAACTGTGGTAACTGCCGCTTTCATCGGCCACTTGTGCTGTGCCGGTCTTGCCGCAAACCTTAAATTGCTTACAGCCGGCTTTCTTTCCCAGACCAGTCGGGTCGTTGACCACACGTTCCAGGATCTCGTGGATATCGCGCAGGGTTGATGGGGAACAAATACGTTCCTTTACCACCTCCACGGGGAACTCCTTCAGCACCACTCCGTCCTTTTCAATAGCACGGACAAAGCGGGGTTTCACCATACGACCGTTGTTTGCGATGGCATTGTAGAATGTGACGGTATAGATAGGCGGAATCTGGGTCTCGTAACCAATGCTCATCCAGGCAAGTGCTGTCTTACTCCAGTTGCTGCCGTCAGGTTTGGGACGACGCACTTTCGGGAAACCTTGCCCTCTGAATGGCAGGGTGAAAGGTATACCCACGCCTTCGCGATACAGTCCATCGACATATTTTTCCGGATGGTCGTGGTAATATTTGTCGATAATCTTGCTTACGCCGACATTCGACGAGAACATCAGACATTCGTCCACAGTAATGGCACGGCCGTAGCCACCCTTGCGCCAGTTGTGGTCTTTCATCGGACGACCGTGCATCATGTAAACACCATTGCCCACATCGACGGTCTCGCCGCGCTTCACAACACCGTCCTCCAGCGCCACCATCATTGATGCCGTCTTGAAAGTGGAACCTGGTTCCCAAAGGTCGGTGATAGCATTGTTTTTTACTTCGGCGTAACGTCCCGGGGCGATGCGTGTAAGGTTGACGATGGCTTTGATGTCACCAGTCTTGACCTCCATGAGTACGACAACTCCAATTTCCGCATTGATTTCCTGTAACTTACGTTCCAGTATCTTCTCGGCTGCATCTTGCATACCTACGTCAATGCTTGTGATGAGGTCCAGTCCATTGATGGGTTCAAGATCTGTTCGGTCCATCCATGTGCGACGCACTTTCTCGCGGTGCATCTTCCCATTGATACCGCGCAGGATACTGTCGTAAGCTAACTCCAGTCCATTACGTGCAGAGTCTGATGTTGTCATCAGCGAGCCCAGTGTTCTGGCGGCCATAGGACCATAGGGCTTCTGCCGCTGAGGTATCTCTTCAGCATAAAATCCGGTTTTGATACGGCCGTGGCGCACATAAGGAAGATTCAAGAACTGTTTATATTTGATATAGGATACCGCGCGCGCGATAGGAAGATTGCGGCGGCGACGTTTCTCGCCATCCAACAACATCTTTTTGTACTCCGCTGCTGAACGTTCGGGAAACAGATTGTGAAGTCCTAAGCAGAGGCTGTCCAATTCCGCATGGAAGTGTTCTTTGCGCCACTCACGAAGCTTGCGCTCTGCCACACTGTCATTGGGGTCTACGACCACAAAGTCGGCGCGAAGGGTATATACAGGCATTGAACCCACCAGCAGTTGCCCGTCGGCTGAATAGATGTTACCGCGTATCGCGGGAATATCCTTTTGCTGAGAGGCCAGACGTTGGCGTACGGTCTCCCAATAGTCCTTACGTACAAAGGACTCATAGGCGGCCTTGCCAACAATCAACAGTCCGAATACCGCCGCCAGGATGACGACGAACAAATAACGAGATACTGTATGTTTGCTGTTGGATTTCATATCACTTTACCTAATAATTCATTTCTTAAGTTTCGCATGTGATGCCGTAGGCATCTGACAATGGTAGCCAGCCATTTCAATGGCTGGTAATGAGGATGTTAACGGATAGCGTGCCGTAGGTACGCGACAGGGATTTGATGTCGCGTACCTAAAGGCACGCTTTTTTATGGCCGCTTTATACCAGCCGTTGAAACGGCTGGCTACCCTTGTCACGCCCCGCTGGGGCTTTGTATTACAGCTGGTTAGCATACTTGCGAAACTTGAATTCATTTCTTATTTTCCGATGACATAAGGAGGTTCCTTCGGAATCTGCAACAGACTGTCGCCAAAGGTGCGAAGTTGCTCTTCCAGACCGCTTTGCCGGCTCATCATTGTTAGTTCAGCATACTGCGTTTGTGCATAGTTCTTCTTTTCTACGAGTTCCTTACGCAGTTGCTCTTCTTCGATGATCTCCTGTTGAGCAGCATAACGATTACTGATATAGAAGATGGCTAACAGCACCAGGAAGAGGATAAAGCCCACCTGACGACGCAAGAATGGACCGAAGATGAAATCTCCGAAAAGGATCTCACGCAAAGGTAGCTTTGTACCTGTTGACTTGTCGACATAATCATTGGCCGCTCTGTCATCGTCCAGTTCTTCGTCTTCTGAAGTGAACTCGTCTTCTTTCAACATATCCGACGCGTTGACGTTGTCCACGTCAGACCATTCAACTGCAGCGACCTCGTCCGCATCCACGACATCCCGTGCATCCACCTCATTGGCGTCTACAACAGGTGCTTCCTCCTCCTTGCCAACTTCGATGGCGAAGGGGATTTCGTCCTTCTTCTTACTCATATTTCGTTTCTACTCCTTAATTATCTTCAGAATATATATCGTTGCACTTCAGCCCGTTTCTTTCTGAATGCATTACTATTCAAATCTTTTCCGCCACTCTAAGCGTCGCACTTCGGCTTCGGGAATTCATTGCCAATTCATCTGCATCGGGTGTGATAGGTTTACCCACAGGTTTCAAAGGTGCTTGCACTCTTCCGTAAATATCTTGTTGGACGGTTCCTTCAATATTGCCCGAGCGCATCAGGTTCTTCACCATTCTGTCTTCTAAGGAGTGGTAGCTCATTACAGCCAATCGTCCTCCTGGTTTCAGCAACTCTACGGCGGCATTCAACATCTCTCGCAGGGAGTCCATCTCATGGTTTACTTCTAAACGCAGCGCCTGAAATGCCCGTGCAAGGTCTTTTTTTTCGCGGTCTCGACCCAACAGCGGCGAAAGCAGTGCTGCCAGTTCCCCTGTCGTGCGGATTTCTGTTCGTTGTCTTGCTTTCACAATGGTGTCTGCCAAGCGATGTCCCTGCCGCAACTCACCATAAAGGCGAAAGAGCGATGCCAGCTGTTCTGTAGAATATGTGTTCACCACATCTGCTGCTGAAAGACCAGCCCGTTGATTCATGCGCATATCCAAAGGAGCATCGGTGCGAAAGCTAAAACCGCGATCAGCCTCATCGAAATGGTGACTGGAGACTCCCAAGTCTGCCAACAGTCCGTCGATTTGTTTTACACCAAAGTAGCGCATCCAGTTTTTCAAGTACCGGAAATTGGAGCGCACCAGCGTCCATTGGTTGCTATCGGTTTTTTTCTCTGTTCGCTGCACTTGCATGATGGCATCCTCATCCTGATCGAAACTGTATAAATGTCCGTCAGGACCCAGACGATTCACAATCTCTCGACTATGTCCGCCACCGCCCAAAGTGACATCCACATAAACACCTGAAGGATTGATGTTTAACCCATCCACCGACGGCATCAAAAGCACAGGAATATGGTATATGTGGGATTCCATGCCGCAAAAGTACGAACTTTTTTTTTATTATGCAAGAACTTTTCGATTTTTCTTCAAAAAAAATTATAAATCG
>JAEEGL013658655.1_pt1 | contig 34262 bp, 48 predicted proteins | sample 9134231 | NCBI WGS metagenome assembly JAEEGL01 (sample SAMN16246548, study PRJNA631951) | gut metagenome | biome: gut microbiome; feature: rumen; material: fiber-attached | host: Bos | place: Iran: Karaj | collected 2018-10 | reverse complement strand
ATGAATCCGGAGTTCCCGGCTGTCAAGGCTTCCAAGGTCTATCGTGACCTCGGGGACGGCACGATCCATTTCCCGAAAGTCGAAGCCGCCCTGAAAGACATCGGCTTCACAGGTCACGTGATCGTATCGGCGCGCGATTCCTTTGATGTATCCCGTTCCATTCTTCGCGCACGTTACTATATCAACTCGAAGCTCCCGGAATAATCCGGACTGAAGAATAATGAATCAGCCGTTTTCGGCAGAATGGAGAATACTATGGCTAATATCATGCTCTCGCATATGAATCACTGGAAAACCATTCCCTATAAGAAGATTGACAATTTCCGTGATTATTATTATGAGGACAAATCCAATAATGTATATTTTCAGGACTGGGACAGGATCCTCCGTTATCACAAGGCTCTTGGATATGACGGGATCGAACTTGCTCCCTGGGACATGCATGAAATGATGGCTCTTTTCGGAACACCCGAGAATTTCCGTGATTTCGCCGCCGATCATGGTCTGAAAATCAGCGGCATGTTCCATGGGGTGGAAGGCGCACATATCGCCTCCAACTATGACGCGATCATCGAATCCGGCAAGGCTGCGGTGGACCTGATCGAGAAATTCGGCGGGGAAACGATGGGTACCTGTCCCGGCAGCGATTATGCCAGTGCACCCGGTCCTCTTTCCGAAGAGGGTGTGCGCAACGTCGGCAGGGTCCTGGACGAAATCGGGCGGTATGCAGTTGACCACGGTGTTCGTCTTGGAATCCACAACGAATTTTTCTGTTCCATCAACAAGGAAAACCACCGGCATCTTCTGGAGATCACCGATCCCCGTTATACATTCTATTACCTTGACACAGCCCAGATTTCCATCATAGGAGAAGACCTGCTGAAATTCTATGAAGATTATCATGAGAGAATGTGCGGCTTTCATCTGAAAGACACGGCCGATCCCAAGCTTCCTGATTACATTCGTTACAGTCCTCATGTGGAGATCCAGGAAGACGGGCACCGCTGGTTCTGGGAGCCGGGTGAAGGGGTCCTTGATTTCCCGGGACTTTGGGCACTCATGAAAAAATACGGATTCAAAGGCTGGGTATCCGTGGAGGATGACGGCACTCCGGATCTGCTCGCTTCCATGGCTCTCTCTTCCTATTATGTCATGAATAAACTCAAACCGATCTACTGGTAAACGTATTCCATCCCCTGTGTACAGATACGAACAAAGCGCCGCATCAAGCCTGATGCGGCGCTTTGTTCGTACGTATTGCAGGTAGTTTATTTATACGAGTTCGATAACAGCAACTTCCGCTGCATCTCCGCGGCGTACACCGATGCGGGTGATACGGGTATATCCGCCGTTACGTTCCGCATACTTCGGAGCGATCTCGTCAAACACCTTTTTGGCAACATCCTCGCGCGTAATGAAGGCGAGGGCCTGCCGGTAGGATGCCAGATCTTTTTTCTTCCCGAGAGAAATCATCTTCTCAGCCATCGGGGCGATCTCCTTCGCACGTGTGATGGTGGTCTCCATGCGTCCGAGATCCAGCAGATCCGTAACCTGCTGACGAAGCATTGCGTTGCGCTGTGCACTCGTCTTTCCGAGTTTTCTTGTTCCGGGCATATTGCATTTCCTCCTTTAATCCTCGGATGCCAGAGACAAGCCCAGCATAGCCAGCTTCTGCATGACTTCTTCCAGGGACTTGCGGCCGAGGTTGCGGACCTTGATCATTTCATCCTGTGTCTTGCTGACAAGGTCTTCCACTGTATTGATATTTGCGCGCTTGAGGCAATTGAAGCTTCTCACGGACAGATCCAATTCTTCGATGGTCATCTTCAGGATCGTATCCGGCTCATCGTTGACCTGTTCCTTGATGGTCGTTTCCGCATCAAGATTATCAGACAGATCTGTAAAAAGAGTAAAGTGGTCACAAAGGATCTTTGCTCCCAGCGATACCGCATCGCGGGCACTCATCGTTTTATCCGTCCAGACTTCCATCGTCAGCTTATCAAAATCCGTCTGGTTTCCAACACGGGTATTCTCCACAGAGTAGTTCACCTTCAGGACCGGCGTATAGATGGAATCGACCGGGATCGTTCCGATGGGGGTCTGCGCGTTTTTGTTTCTCTCAGCTGAAACATAGCCTCTGCCGTGATCGAAAACGAGCTCCATGCTGAGGGCTCCGTCCGGACCAAGGGAGGCAATGGGCTGTTCGGGATTCAGAACCTCGACTTCCGCATCTGCCTTGATATCACCTGCCGTAACTATACCTTCGCCGTTTGCTTCGATGTATACGGTTTTCGGGCCTTCGCTGTAAAGGCGAACAATGATGCTCTTGACATTCAGAACGATTTCCGTGACATCTTCCTTTACACCAGGAATCGTGGAAAACTCATGCTGGATGCCGGCGATCCGGATGGATGTGCAGGCTGTTCCGGGAAGCGAAGAAAGCAGAACTCTCCGCAGTGAGTTCCCCAGAGTCGTACCGTAACCGCGCTCCAGAGGTTCAACGATGAACTTCCCGTAGGCGGGATCGTTCAGGGGCTCGATGCATTCGATGTGCGGTTTCATTATTTCGATCATATTTAAATCGTAACCCTCCCTGTAATCTTTATGCCCTGCAAGGGCAGCCAGTAAAACGAACTGTGTCTGAGGGTATCTAAATTACTTAGAGTACAACTCAACGATAAGATGCTCTTCAATGGGCAGATCGATATCTTCTCTTGCCGGAACCGCTACTACCTTTGCGAGCTGGTTGTTCGCATCATACTCAAGCCATTTGGGTGCGGGGCGAAACGCATTTGCCTCGATATTGGCTTTGATCTTCTCAATCCCGCGGCTGGTATCTTTGAGGGCAACGATCATTCCCGGCTTCACCTGATAGCTGGGAATATTGACTTTACGGCCGTTTACGGTGATATGTCCGTGGCTTACCATCTGGCGGGCTTCTGCACGGCTCATGGCGAAGCCAAGGCGATAAACGACATTGTCGAGTCTGCTTTCCAGAATAGCGAGAAGGTTCTCACCGGTCTGACCCGGGCGCCGTTCTGCCATATCGAAATAGCTGCGGAACTGATTTTCAAGAACACCGTAGAATTTCTTGGCCTTCTGCTTCTCGCGAAGCTGCTGCCCGTATTCCGATGTCTTGCTGCGTCCCTGTCCATGCTGACCGGGAGCGAACGCCCTGTTGTTCATCGGGCATTTTTCACTGTAGCACTTGTCACCCTTCAGAAAAAGCTTCATGCCTTCTCTGCGGCACTGACGGCATACTGCTTCTGTATATCTTGCCATTATAGTTCCCTCCTTCAATCAGACGCGACGACGCTTCGGAGGACGGCATCCGTTGTGGGCAATGGGAGTGCAATCCTTGATCATCGTTACTTCGAGACCTGCAGTCTGAAGCGCGCGGATAGCCGCCTCACGACCGGAACCGGGTCCCTTTACGAACACTTCGACCGTTTTCAGGCCATGTTCCATAGCTGCTCTTGCAGCAGTTTCCGCTGCTTCCGAAGCTGCGAAGGGGGTAGATTTCTTACTTCCGCGAAATCCGAGTCCGCCGGCAGATGCCCACGAAATCGCATTGCCCTGCGTGTCGGTCACGGTAACCATCGTATTATTGAAGGACGAGCTGATATGAACCTGGCCCTTTTCGATGTTCTTGCGCTCTCTTCTGCGCGTTCTGACGACTTTCTTTTTGTTATTGGATGCTGCCATGTTTCATATCCCTCCTTACTTCTTCTTATTTGCGATTGTACGTTTCGGGCCCTTGCGGGTACGGGCATTGGTCTTGCTCCTCTGTCCGCGCACAGGGAGACCGCGGCGATGCCGATATCCCCTGTAGCATCCGATTTCGGTAAGGCGCTTGATATCAAGGGCGGTCTGACGGCGGAGGTCGCCTTCCACGATAAAGTTCTTATCGATACAGTCACGAAGCTTCGCTTCGTCCTCATCGGTCAGGTCCTTGACGCGGATATCGGGATCGACTCCTGTCATTTCAAGAATTTTCTTTGCGCTGGTTCTGCCGATTCCATAGACATATGTAAGTCCGATCTCGATTCTTTTGTCTTTGGGCAGGTCAACGCCGGCTATACGTGCCATAACTGTCTTCCTTTCGATTTTTGTTCATTTTCCGCATTCGATTTCCGCGAGCTTGTTCCCGCCGGACGCCCTTTCAGCGTGCCGGCTTTGGTTTTGCCGGCGGGGAGCCCTTCGAAAAACGCGGTTGCATTCTGTTTTGCCTGAATAGGCTGTCTGCTGCTTCGGAGATTCCTCTCCTTCTGTACTCAACCCTGACGCTGTTTGTGCTTCGGGTTTTCACAGATAACCATGACTTTCCCTTTGCGCTTGATGATCTTGCACTTTTCGCACATGGGCTTCACGGAAGGTCTGACTTTCATTTGTGATTACCTCCTACTTGCTTCTCCAGGTTATTCTTCCTCTTGTGACATCATACGGCGACATCTGTACCGTAACTTTGTCCCCGGGCAGGATCCGGATAAAATTCATCCGGAGTTTTCCGGAGATATGGGCCAGAATGATGTGCCCGTTGCCGATATCCACCCGGAATGTCGTATTGGGCAGGGATTCCACGACCGTGCCCTCGAGTTCGATTACGTCATCTTTTGCCAAATTATTCCCCTCCAAAGTCGGTATCTCAGGTTGCTCTTACATGTCATCCGCCAACGTCAGGATCTCCGGCTCGCCGTCGGTGATCAGGATCGTATTTTCATAATGCGCGGACAGCGATCCGTCTGTCGTCACGACCGTCCATCCGTTGGACAGTTCCCGTATCATCCAGTCTCCGGCATTCACCATAGGCTCGACTGCAATCGTCATTCCTTTGACTAGTCTTGGATTTCCGTTCCTGGCCAGCGTTCTTCGATCAGCTTTGAAATTCGGTACTTCCGGGGCTTCATGAAGTTCCCTTCCGACGCCGTGCCCGACATAATCCCGAACAACCGAAAACCCGTGGCTTTCAACGTATTCCTGGATCGCCGCTCCGATATCCGATATGCGGTATCCGGGTCTTGCAAAGCGAATGCCCTCAAAGAAACTCTGACGTGTGACCTCGATCAGTTTTTTTGCCTCGTCACTGATCTCTCCGCACGCAAATGTTCCGGCACAGTCTCCTACAAACCCGTTGCAGGTCGCACCAACATCCACGGATACAATATCTCCGTTTCGAACGATACGTTTTCCGGGGATCCCGTGGATCACTTCTTCGTTGACAGAAACACAGGCGCTCCCTGGAAACCCGTTGTAGTTCAGGAAGGTCGGATAAGCTCCGCTCTTCGTGATGAACTCGTGAACGATCCGGTCGATCTGTTTTGTCGAAATACCGTCGCGGATTGCCTGTCCCGCAATCGATCTGGCCCCGGCCGTGATTTTTCCGGCCTGACGCATGCGCTCAATCTCACCGGATGACTTGATATAGATCGCTTCAGCCATTTATACTCCCAGCACTTTCCGGATCTCCGCAGTCGTAGCCTCGACCGAAGGCTGGTTATCCACGGCAACAAGCTTGTTCCGCTTCTCATAAAAGGCTTTAAGAGGTTCCGTTTCTCTATGGTATATCTCAAGACGTGCCTTTACGGTCTCTGGAGCATCGTCTTTCCGAACGCTCAGTTCACCGCCGCAGAAATCGCATATACCATCTTTCTTGGGGGGATTTGATACAATGTGGAATGTCTGACTGCAGTTTTTACAGGTCCGTCTGCCGCTCATTCTTTTGATGATCACATCATCTTCGATCTCGATCGACAGTGCACAGTCAACTTCGATCCCCAGCTTTTCCATGGCTTCCGCCTGGGGGATCGTTCTCGGAAAACCGTCAAGGATATAGCCCTGCCGGCAGTCATCCTTCGAAAGACGATCTTTCACAATGCTGATGATAACCTCATCCGGCACCAGTTTTCCTGCATCCACATAGGTTTTTGCTTCCAAACCGACCGGAGTTCCTTCGCGCATTGCTGCGCGAAGGATATTCCCCGTGGATATCGTCGGAATGTTCAATGTTCTGCTTAAGATCTCCGCCTGAGTTCCTTTTCCCGCTCCAGGAGCACCAAGAAGAATCAGTCTCATGGGCTTTTCTCCCGGATCAGTCAAGGAATCCCTTGTAGTTGCGCATGAGCATCTGAGCCTCCAGAGCGCGGATGGTTTCAAGCGCAACGCCGACTACGATGATGATCGATGTTCCGCCCAGCGAAAGCCCCGTCAGCGAAGCCGTCGCACTGAAGTGGCTGATCAGGATCGGAGTTACAGCAATAATACCAAGATAGATCGCTCCAAACAGGGTGATCTTGTTGAGGACCTTCTGGATAAACTCGCTCGTCGGCTTTCCGGGACGGAACCCCGGAATGTATCCGCCGTTCTTCTTCAGGTTGTTTGCCACTTCGATCGGGTTGAACTGGATCGTAGAATAGAAATAGGCAAAGAAGAGGATCAGCAGGAAGTAGATGATCGCATACGTAATGGAACTCGTATCAAAGATCCGCATGATCCAGCTGTCGTTCTTCGCACCGGTGAATGCGGCAATCGTTGCCGGGATCGACGCGATGGACTGGGCAAAGATAACAGGCATGACGCCGGACATGTTGACCTTCATGGGAAGATGCGTGCTCTGCCCTCCGTACATCTTCCGTCCAACCACTCTCTTTGCATACTGCACCGGGATCCGGCGCTCCGCATCGTTCACGAAAACGATAAGAACGACAATGAGGATGGCCCCGATATACATCAGTACGGCGACCCACCAGTTCAGCTGTCTGTTGATCACGTTCTGGATCGTTGTGATAATGCTTGTCGGGAGTCTGGAGATAATGCTGGCAAACAGGATGATGGAAATCCCGTTTCCGATTCCGTGCTCCGTCACCTGCTCACCGAGCCACATGATCAGAGCCGAACCGGATGTCAGCGTGAGGATAATAACAATCGCTGCCCATACACTGCTCGCCGCATCAGCCTCGAGGAAACCGTAGTTCTTGATGAGCATGTAATAGGCAAAGCCCTGAAGAAGGCCGATACCTACCGTGGAATAGCGCGTAATCGAAGCGATCTTTTTCTTTCCTTCCTCGCCTTCATCCTTGCTCATCCTTTCCAGTGCAGGAATCGCGATGCAGAGCAGCTGGATAATAATGGATGCATTGATATAAGGCTGGATGGACAGCGCAAAGATTGTTGCCTGCGAAAAAGCGCTGCCGCTCATGACATTCAGAAGGCCGAGAACGGTATTCTGCATGTAGCTGAAATAGTTGGACAGCTGGGAAACATTGACATACGGGACTGGAATTGCATTCCCGATACGGTAAAGCAGGATAATGACGAGGGTGAAGACGATCTTCTTGCGAAGCTCTTCGATCCTCCATGCATTCCGTAAAGTCTGAAGCACTTAAACCACCTCTGCCTTTCCGCCAGCCGCTTCAATCTTCTGTTTCGCGGTTTCGGAGAAAGCAGCAGCATGAACAGTAAGTTTTTTGGTCAGTTCGCCATTCCCTAAAACTTTAACACCGTATGTGCACTTTGAAAGGACACCTGCATCAAGCAGAGCCTGTGCATCAACAACAGCACCGTTCTCAAATCTCTCGAGTGCGGAAACATTGATCGCTTCCAGCGGTTTGGCAAAAATGTTGTTGAAGCCCCTCTTCGGGATGCGGCGTGCCAGCGGCATCTGGCCGCCTTCGAACCCGATCCTTGTGCCGCCGCCGCTGCGGGCTTTCTGCCCTTTATGACCGCGGCCGGCTGTCTTGCCGTTACCGGTGGCATGGCCTCTGCCTTTGCGTTTGTCTACATGTGTGGAACCGGGGACGGGAGAAAGATCATGAATATACATTCTCTGTACCCTCCTTATTCTTCGGTAACCTTGAGCAGATAGCCGATCTTGGCGATCTTGCCGCGGGTCTGGGGATTGTCGGGCTGTACAGTCTCATTGCCGACCTTGTGCAGTCCGAGTGAGTTCGCAGTCGCAATATGCTTGTCGAGCCTTCCGTTCAGGCTCTTGACAAGTTTGATTCTGAGATTTGCCATGTCATGCCCTCCTTAGCCCTGGATTTCTTCCGGGGTCTTGCCTCTGACTGCCGCAACCTGAGCTGCGTCACGCAGAGATCTGAGGCCTTCCATCGTCGCCGCGACCACATTGGCAGGGTTGTTGGTCCGCAGGCACTTTGTACGGATGTTCTTGATGCCGGCAGCTTCCACAACAGCGCGGACTGCACCTCCGGCGATAACACCGGTGCCTTCCGGTGCGGGCTTGAGCAGAACGCGTCCTGCTCCGAATTCACCGATTACTTCATGCGGAATCGTCGTTCCGAAGAGTGTCACCGTGCAGATGTTCTTCTTGGCATCTTCCAGTCCCTTGCGAATCGCTTCGGAGACCTCGTTCGCCTTGCCCATTCCATAGCCAACCCGTCCTTTTCCGTCCCCGACAACGCAGAGTGCGGAAAATTTCGCAACACGGCCGCCCTTTACGGTCTTGCTGACACGGTTAAGGGAAACGACCTTTTCGATGAACTCGGGAGCTGCAGCCTCTTCTCTGCCGCGGCGCTCTCTTCTGTCATTATTGTAAGCCATCTATGTTTCCCCTTTCCTCAGAATTTGAGGCCGCCCTCACGGGCACCCTCTGCCAAAGCCTTGACACGACCGTGATAGATATAACCGCCGCGGTCGAACACGACTTCCTCGATTCCTTTCTTAAGAGCACGCTCTGCAAGGACGGAACCGACTTTCTTGGCGGCATCGCAGTTGCCGCCGTTCCCCTCAAAGCCCTTTTCCACCGTGGATGCGGAAACCAGTGTGTTCCCGGCTACGTCGTCGATGATCTGGGCATAGATGTTGTTTTCACTGCGGAAAACACAGAGGCGGGGTCTTTCGGCAGTTCCGGAGATCTTGCCGCGCACTCTGTTGTGACGCTTGATGCGCTGTCCTTTTGTATCAGGTCTTTTAATCATTCAGGCATACCTCCGTTTACTTGGCACCGGTCTTGCCTTCTTTGCGGCGGATCACTTCGTAGTCATATTTGATGCCCTTGCCCTTATAGGGTTCCGGGGGCCTCTTGCCACGAACCTCTGCTGCAAACTGGCCAACCTTCTGCTTATCGATCCCTTTGATTGTGATGTGGTTGGCATCGGGAACATCGATCTGGATGTCTTCCGTCTCCGGCATGATCACCTGATGGGAATATCCGAGGTTCATGACCAGATTCTTGCCTTCCTTCGCCGCACGGTAGCCGACACCGTTTACTTCGAGTTTTTTCTCGAATCCGGTGGTGACGCCGGTCACCATGTTATCCACCAGCGTCCTCGTAAGGCCGTGGAGAGAGCGGTTCTCTTTGGAATCGTCCGGACGGGATACCGTCAGTACACCTGCATTGAGTTCAATCTTCATCTGCGGGACCAGGTCACGTTCCAGCGTCCCCTTGGGACCTTTCACCGTGATATGGTTATGCTCATCGATCTTGATTTCAACGCCTGCAGGAATGGTAATGGGAGCTCTTCCGATTCTAGACATTTTCTTCTCCTCCCTTACCAGATGAACGCAAGGACTTCGCCGCCGACATTCTGCCTGCGGGCTTCTTTGTCGGTCATGACGCCCTTGGACGTGGAAATGATGGCAATGCCCAGTCCTCTGAGGACGCGGGGAAGCTCATCGGCTCCGGCATAGACGCGGAGACCGGGCTTGCTGACGCGGCGGAGGCCCTGTATAGCCTTTTCCTTACCGGGCAGGTACTTCAGCGTAATACGGATGACACCCTGGGTACCGTCATCGATCACCTGATAGTTTTTGATGTACCCCTCTTTGAGAAGAATCTCCGCAATGGATTTCTTCATCTTGGATGCGGGAACATCGACGGTTTCGTGTTTTGCTGTGCCGGCATTGCGGATACGCGTGAGCATGTCGGCAATGGGGTCTGTGATCTGCATGTAGTTTATCCTCCTGTTTTAGAGTTACTGCCAGAGGCAGTCTGAGCGGCGAGGTTCCATGCCAATGCTTGATTGGTCACGGCCTTTCGCCGCAGTTATATCTGCGGGCGGGAGATAGTTCTCCCGCCGGCAAATCGTTCAGAAGCTTGCTTTCCGGACGCCGGGGATCTGTCCCTTATAGGCGAGTTCACGGAAGCAGATACGGCAGATGCCGTAGTTGCGGAGATACGCATGGGGGCGGCCGCAAATCTTGCAGCGGTTATACTTGCGCGTCGAGAATTTGGCAGGCGCCTGCTGCTTTAAAATCATCGATTTCTTTGCCATACGTTTCCTCCTCTTTAGCTCACGAAGGGAGCGCCCATCAGTCTGAGCAGCTCACGGGCTTCTTCATCGGTTTTTGCGGTCGTAGTGATCGCAATATTCATTCCACGGAGTTTTTCGATCTTATCATACTCAATTTCCGGGAAAATGATCTGTTCCTTCAGGCCAAGGCTGTAATTGCCGCGCCCGTCGAATGCATCCGCCGAGATCCCGCGGAAATCACGCACACGGGGCAGTGCCACATTGAACAGCCTGTCGAGGAACTCCCACATACGATCCTGACGCAGCGTGACCTTCACGCCTACCTTCATTCCTTCACGGAGTTTGAAGTTCGCAACGGATTTCTTTGCAACCGTCGCTACTGCATGCTGTCCGGTGATCGCTGAGATGTCTTTGATGACCGCCTCAAGAGCCTTCGCATTGTCCTTGCAGTCTCCGCATCCGACTGAAACAACGATTTTGTCCAGTCTGGGGATCTGCATGGGGGATTTGTACTGGAACTTCTCCATCAGAGCAGGAGCAACTTCCTCAACATACTTTTTCTTCATTCTAGTCATCGGTCGATACTCCTTTCTCAGATTTCTGCGCCGCACTTTTTGCAGACGCGGACTTTTTTGCCGTCAGCAAGCTTGTAGCCGACACGGGTCGCTTTACCGCACTTCGGGCAGACGAGCTGGACCTTGCTGGCATAGATAGGGGTCTCGACCTTGATGATCCCGCCTTCCTGGTTCTGGCCCTGAGGCTTTTGATGCTTTGTGGCAACATTCACGCCTTCCACAATGACCTTACCGGCCTTGGGATCTGCAACGAGGATTTTCCCCTGCTTGCCTTTGTCCTTACCGGACACAACGACGACTTTATCGTCTTTTTTGATCTTCATTCTCTGTGACCTCCTTAAATCACTTCGGGAGCCAGCGACAGGATTTTCATGTATTCCTTGTCACGAAGCTCGCGGGCGACGGGTCCAAAGATACGAGTTCCGCGGGGATTCTTATCACCGGTGTTGATAAGGACGGCCGCATTCTCGTCAAAACGGACATAGGTGCCGTCTGCGCGGCGGACGGGCTTTACGGTACGGACGATAACTGCCTTGACGACATCACCCTTCTTGACCGAACCGCCGGGAGCAGCCTTGCGGACAGAACAAACCACTACGTCACCGATACTTGCATACTTGCGCTTGGATCCGCCAAGCACACGGATGCATTTGAGTTCTTTGGCGCCGGTATTGTCGGCAACCTTCAGATAAGTTTCCTGCTGTATCATTCCGGAGCCTCCTTACTTTGCCTTCTCAACGATCTCGACCACGCGCCATCTCTTATCCTTGGAAAGAGGACGGGTCTCCATCACACGAACCGTATCGCCGACGCGGCACTCGTTGTTTTCATCGTGCGCCTTGAGCCGATATGTTCTTCCGATAATCTTCTTATAAGTCTTGTGGGCCACACGGTCTTCCACCGTAACGACCACTGTCTTGTCCATCTTGTCTGATACGACCTTGCCAACGCGGACCTTACGGGAAGTAGTTCTGTTTTCACTCATTTTCGCTTACCTCCTCAGTTCTGTTTCTCGCGCAGCACGGTCTTGACACGCGCGATGTCACGACGCACAGCGGTGATTTTGACAGGATTGTCGAGATGATTGGTGGCATGCTGCATACGGAGCATGAACAGATCTTTCTTGAGATCAACAAGCTTGCTTTCAAGCTCGCTGACAGACATGGAGCGTATTTCGTTTGCCTTCATCTTATTCACCACCATTCTCAGTCTCTGCGCCTTTGGCCACGATCTTGGTCTTGATGGGCAGTTTGTGGCTGGCAAGACGGAGAGCTTCGCGGGCGACGTCTTCCGAAACACCTGCGATCTCAAACATGACTCTGCCGGGCTTTACGACAGAAACCCAGTACTCCGGAGAACCTTTACCGGAACCCATACGGGTCTCGGCCGGTTTGGAGGTAACGGGCTTGTCCGGGAAGATCTTGATCCAGACCTGACCGCCGCGCTTGGTGTAACGCGTCATGGCGATACGGGCCGCTTCGATCTGGTTGGAAGTGATCCAACCCGGCTCCTGAGCCGAAAGACCGAACTCACCGTAAGTAACAGTATTGCCGCGGGTAGCTTTGCCTTTCATGCGGCCGCGCTGTACTCTGCGGTACTTAACTCTTTTGGGCATTAACATCAGGCATTGCCTCCTTCCTTGGCAGGAGCGGCAGGCCGGGGTCCGCGGTTGAAGCCGCCCTGACGGCGATCTCCGTACCCCGTTCCGCGATTATCGCGGTTATAGCCGCCCTGGCGACGATCTCCGCCCTGACGGCGGTCATCTCTGCGGCGACGCTCTCCCTGCGGCTTGTTCAGATCCATCGTGCGCGGGGTGGTGCGCAGAGTCTGAGAAAGGACCTCGCCTTTATAGATCCACACCTTGATGCCGATGCGGCCGTATGTCGTGCTGGCCTCTGCAAAGCCGTATTCAATATCAGCACGGATCGTCTGAAGAGGAATGGTTCCCTCATGGTAGCACTCGCTTCTGGCAATCTCCGCTCCGCCGAGGCGGCCGCCGCATTTGATCTTAATGCCGCGGGCTCCCATTCTCATGGCGCGTCCCATCGCATTTTTCATCGCGCGGCGGAAACCGATGCGCTTCTCAAGCTGCTGCGCGATGTTTTCGGCTACAAGCTGAGCGTTCGTATCCGGCGTGCGAACCTCTACGATAGAGATCGCGACCGGCTTTCCGATCATCTTGGAAACCACGCCCTGCAGACGTTCGATCTCCTGGCCGCCCTTTCCGATGACGACGCCCGGTCTGGAGCAGTGGATATAAATGCGGACTTTTGCATTATCCCGCTCGATCTCGATTGTGGGAACACCGGCCGAATAAAGGGTCTTTTTCAGATACTGGCGGATCTTGTAGTCTTCAACAACCAGATCGCCGACTTTGTCTTCTCTGGCGTACCATCTGGAATCCCAGTCTTTGATAACGCCTACACGCAGTCCGTGAGGATTAACTTTCTGTCCCATGAATTCTGCCTCCTTCCCTTAGTCTTTCTCTGCCACAGCGATCACGATGTGGCTTGTGCGCTTGTTGATCCGGAACATGCGTCCCTGTGCTCTCGGTCTGCCCCTCTTGAGGATGGGACCGGCACCGACGTAAGTCTGGCATACATAGAGATTATCCGGATCCATCTCAAAATTATTCTCAGCATTCGCTTTTGCGCTTTTCAGGACCTTGATCATCAGTTCACAGCCGGCTTTCGGCGTGTTTTCCATGAGGGCCATCGCCACATCAACGTCCTTGCCGCGGATCATGTCGCAGATGATCTCGACCTTGCGGGGAGAAATCCGGGCGTACTTGTGTTCCGCACGGGCTATTTTCTTTTCGTCCATGTTTTCTCCTCCTTACTTACCGGTCTTTCCGCCGGAATGCCCGCGGAACGTACGGGTAGGTGCGAACTCACCGAGCTTATGGCCTACCATATCCTCTGTGATATACACAGGAACATGACGGCGTCCGTCATGCACAGCGATCGTGTGCCCGACGAAGGACGGGAATATCGTGGAAGCGCGGGACCAGGTCTTTACAACGGCCTTGTTTCCGCTTTTGTTCATTTCATCGACTCTCTTCAGCAGCTCAGGCGCAGCGAAGGGGCCTTTCTTTAAACTTCTGCTCATTCAGTATTCCCTCCTTACTTCGCGTTGCGGCGTTTGACGATGAACTTGTCGGTGCGGTTCTTCGTCTTGCGCGTCTTGTAACCGAGTGCAGGCTTGCCCCAAGGAGTGACAGGGCCGGGACGACCGACCGGGGACTTGCCTTCACCACCGCCGTGGGGGTGATCGACCGGGTTCATGACAGAGCCGCGGACCGTGGGCCGAATGCCCATATGGCGTTTGCGGCCGGCCTTGCCGATATGGATGTTCGCATGGTCGATGTTTCCGATCTGTCCGATCGTGGCAAAGCAGTCGAGACGGACTTTGCGCATCTCACCCGACGGGAGGCGGACTGTCGCCATGCCGTTTTCCTTTGCCATCAGCTGAGCAGCAACACCGGCAGAGCGAACGAGCTGTGCGCCTTTTCCGGGATAGAGCTCGATGTTGTGGATCACGGTACCGACCGGGATGTTTGCGAGCGGCAGAGCATTTCCGGCTTTGATATCCGCAGCGGCGGAAGCCATGATCTTATCGCCCTTGTTCAGGCCTACAGGAGCCAGAATGTAGCGGCGCTCGCCGTCTTCATACTCGCACAGCGCAATGAACGCGCTGCGGTTCGGATCATACTCGATGCGGAGGACGGTCGCGGTCATCTCAAGCTTGTTGCGCTTGAAATCGATCACGCGGTATTTCTGCCGGTTGCCGCCGCCCTGGTGGCGGACGGTGATGCGTCCGTAGCTGTTGCGCCCGGAATGCTTCTTCAGCGGCTCGAGAAGACTCTTCTCCGGTTTGACATGCTTTTCAACACCGTCGAACCCGGAAACCGTCATCTGTCTTCTGGCAGGAGTAGTAGGTTTGTAGGTTTTAATCGACATTCTTCAATCCTCCTTAGACCATGCCTTCGAAGATCTCGATGTCCTTGGAATCCGCACTGAGCTTGACAACTGCCTTTTTCCAGGAAGGAGTTCTGCCCATAGGATAGGCACCGGTTCTCTTCATTTTGCCCGTGACGTTCTCGGTTGTGACCTTGATGACCTTCACGCCGAAGATTTCTTCGACAGCTTTCTTGATCTCGATCTTGTTCGCGTCTTTGGCAACTTCGAATGCGTACTTCTTGATGTCCAGATCTTCCATGGACTGCTCCGTGATGATGGGGCGGATGATGATATCATATGCTGTCCTCATCAAGCGTACACCTCCTCGATCTTGGCAAGGGCTGCCTTGTCGACAACCAGTTTGCCGCTGGTAAGAATCATATAGGGATCCAGAATGTTTGCAAACGTGGTGGTAACGCCGGCCAGATTACGCGCCGAGCGAACTACGTTCTCATCCACATTCTCTGTCACGACGAGCGCCTTTCCGCTGACGCCGAGCTTTTCGAGGAACGCCTTGAATGTCTTGGTCTTTGCATCTTCCGCAGTGAGGCCGTCGACTATGAGGATCTCATCTTCCGCAGCCTTTGCAGAGAGCGCCGACTTGAGCGCAAGACGTTTGACCTTCTTGTTGAGACGATAGCTGTAGTCACGCGGTTTCGGAGCGAAAGCTACGCCGCCGTGATACCACACGGGAGATCCCGCATAACCGGCGCGGGCGCGGCCGGTTCCCTTCTGACGCCAGGGCTTCTTGGTTGTGAAGTCGACTTCGCCCTTTGTGAGAGCGCTCTGTGTGCCCTGACGGCAATTCGCCAGATGCATCTTGACATAATCATGCAGAACGCTCTTGTTCGGCTCGATGCCGAAAATGGCTTCGGAGAGCTCGATCTCACCGATCTTCTCGCCTGCCATATTGAAAACTTTTGCAGTAGGCATTTATGCTGCTCTCCTTTCCTTACTTCGTTCTTGCAGAGGCCTTCTGCGGGTTGACACGCGCGGAAGCTTTCTGCGGGTTGACGCTGACTCCGGCAGCCTCGCCTTTCTTGACAGGCTGAGTCTTGACCGTGTCTTTGATATAAATGATTCCGCCTTTCGGGCCGGGAACTGCACCGCGGATCGCGATCAGATTCAGTTCCGCATCCACCTTGACAACATCAAGATTCTGCACGGTGACCTGTTCAACGCCCATATGTCCGGCCTGCTTCTTTCCCGGCATGATGCGGGAGGGATCTGTGCTCGATCCCATGGAACCGGCATGACGGTGGACCGGTCCGCCGCCGTGGCTGGTGGGCGTACGTCCCTGACCGAAGCGTTTGATTACGCCTGCATAGCCTTTGCCCTTGCTGATGCCGGTGACATCGACTTTATCGCCTTCTGCGAAAAGATCCGCTTTCAGCACGTCGCCGACTTCAAACTTGGTGTCATCCTCAAGGCGGAATTCCTTGAGATTCTTCAGCATTCCAACGCCCGCCTTTTTCAGGTGGCCCTGCTCAGGCTGGCTGAGTTTTTTCTCGGCAACTTCTTCAAAGCCGAGCTGAACGGCAGAATAGCCTTCCTTTTCTTCTGTCATCTTCTGGACTACCACACACGGGCCAGCCTCGATGATGGTCACGGGAATGACTTTGCCGGTCTCGTCGAAGATCTGGGACATCCCGACCTTCTTGCCAATAATGGCTTTTTTCATAATGGTATTCTTCCTCCTTCGGTTATTGGTTGCCCAGCATGGGTCGCTTGTCTGCGCCCGGAGGCTGGCAACTTAACCCGTCTGCATTCGCAAGCTGCAGACATGGGTCTCCGGCTTTTCCGGATCAATTTGGGTTAATGATACTGCCGGGGCCTGAGATCAGAGCTTGATCTCGATTTCCACACCTGCAGGGACCTCCAGGTTCATCAAGGCTTCGACGGTCTTGGATGTCGGGCTCATGATGTCAATGAGGCGCTTGTGAGTGCGGCGCTCGAACTGCTCACGGCTGTCCTTGTATTTATGGACAGCACGCAGGATCGTAACGATCTCCGTCTTAGTCGGAAGCGGGATAGGGCCGGAAACCTTTGCGTCCGTGCGTTTGGCTGCTTCGACGATCGTCTCGGCAGCTTTGTCGATGAGCTGATGATCGTATGCCTTCAGCCGGATACGGATCATGTTCTTTTTGGTGCTTGCCATGTGTTTTCTCCTTTTTACGTACGTTTCTTGACAGCCATTGGGACGCTGTCTCCCTTTGCGTACGGATGAAGCCAAATCCTGTACACTCTGCCGTGCGTATCAAACCACGTCCGAAAAACAAACCGGCTGTTTCAGCCGGTCAATCTCCTGTCCGTGTGATATACGCGAGCATAACGGATAGGGTTTCAGCCGCCCGATTGTGCATCCGGCCATACAGCCGGATACCGGACATACTCCACGGAAGTTACCTCGCTGAATGCGAGCAATCTCCCGCTTCATCGCACATACGCGCATTGAGCGCGCTTTATTAATATAGCAAGACCCCCTCTTTTTGTCAACCATTTTTTCATTATTTTGCAAAAATTTTCTTTCCTGTTTTTGGTTGTTCTCAACAAAAATGCAGAGGCGCTTTTCGCGCCTCTGCATTTTGTGTGTAAAGCAGGAAACTATCCGAACATATTGTATTTCAGGCAGCTATCTGCGTTTTTCTGCCTCCGGTCTTCTGTAGGATGATTACAGCAGCCAGAACCACCACTCCGATCACGTCTGTAAGCCAGTTCGGATCCATCATCAGAAGCCCTCCGGCCACCGCCAGGACCCGGATGAACCAGTGTATCTTCCGGAACAGGTATCCGTTCATGGCTGCCGCTATACCGAAGATACCTAAAAGAGACGTCAGAACGATCTGGATCACCTGCAGGGCTGTCGTGTTGATGAACAGCATGGCGGGATTCATACTGAAAATGTAAGGAACGATGAATGCTCCAATCGCGAGTTTCGTGGCGTTGACACCGGTTTTCATCGGGTTCGATTTTGCGATCGCAGAGCCTGCGTAAGCGGCAAGTGCAACCGGAGGAGTGATATCTGCAACAATGCCGAAATAGAAGACAAAGAAATGGGCTGCGACTTTTGGAATCCCGATCGTAATTAGAATCGGTGCACAGGTTGAGGCCATGATACAGTAGTTGGCTGTCGTTGGTACTCCCATGCCCAGAATGATGCAGCAGATCATCGTAAGAAAGAGTGCAACAAAAAGAACGAGCTGCGGACTGACCGCCGCAAAGGTGTTGCTGACATTCACCACTGCACCGATCAGTTTGGAGGCCAGCCCCGTAGAAGTTATGCATCCGGAAATGACACCGGCCATACAGCAGGCCACTGCGACGGTAATCGTCCCCTTTCCGCCCGCTTCGAGAGAATTGAAGAGACGGTCAGAGAAGCCTTTGACATGCTCGCGTACCGATCTTGTATCCGATCCGTTTTTTGCTCCTGCAATATCTGTTGTTATCTCATCCAGCGTGCTCACAGCGATCGCAACCAGAATGGAGATCACAGCGGAATACGCCATCGTATGACGATTCGTCACAACAAGCCATACCAGCACGACCAGAGGTGCAAGCAGATAGATTCTCGGAAGCAGGCGGACGATCCTCGGAAGCTTCGCAAGCGGAATACCTTTCAAATCGTGTTTTTTTGCCTCGAGATGAACGGCGATGAAGATCCCCGTAAAATAGAGAACTGCAGGCAGGATCGCCCGGAGAGCAACTTCTCCGTATGTCACACCCATGTATTCCGCCATAAGGAATGCCGCAGCGCCCATAATAGGGGGCATGATCTGTCCTCCTGTGGAAGCTGCCGCCTCGACCGCTCCGGCAAATTCCGGTTTATAGCCGGTGTCCTTCATCATCGGGATTGTCACGGAACCTGTGGTAACCGTGTTTCCGACCGATGAGCCGGAAACCATGCCGCATAGTGCGGAGGAAATGACTGCAACCTTGGCCGGGCCGCCGGAAAAGCGGCCTACCATCGCATTTGCCATCTGGATAAAGAATTCCGCAATCCCTGTCCTCTCAAGGAATGCTCCGAATATGATAAAGACGCAGATGAAACTCGAACACGCCTTCAGAGGAACCGACAGAACTCCTTTTGTATCGTAGAACAGGTTGAAAACCACCAGATTCAGAGGCTTTCCGATTGCGAACGTATAGATGAGCAGCACGCCTATAATGCACAGGATGGGGATCCCGACGCACCGGCGGCAGAGTTCCATCAGGCTGAGCACCCCGACGATCCCGACCGCGACGAAGAAGGGGGTCATCTTGGATGCGCTTGAAAGCACAAGGACGAGACTGTCATAGGATATAAAATAATAGAAGAATGCACCGGCTCCAAGCAGCATGAAAACGATGTCATACCAGGGTATATAATTGGTCCTGACATGATGCCTGCTCGCTGGATAGGTCAGATATCCCATTATAATAATGAAGGTGACGAAGGACGTCAGTCTTTTTTCGAGGGCTGCAGTGCTGAAAATGGTGGAATACATGCAGTAAAGCGAGAATGCCACCATCACGATCCGTACGATGACAGCCGGAATCCCTTCCCAGATTCTGGTATTGGATTCCCTGTCATACTTGCGCATGATATCTTCCGCCGTCTCCGGAGCGTTTGCAGGCAGTTCGTCTTTTTTCTTTTTTCCGTTCAAAATCATTCTCATCATCCTCTGCAGAGTGCCGGATATGAAGGGCTACGGCGTCGTATCCGGCGCCGCAGCCCGTTATGCCTGTTTCTCAGATTTTTTACTTCCCGTTTACGGTGATTCCGTTTTCAGCGAAGAATTTCACCGCACCTTTATGGAAAGGAACGCTGGTAACGGAGGAGGCAAACGCCAAATCAAGTTCTGCACCTTTTGCATGCTGTTCTGTCACTGCGGCGGTATCGGCAAAGATCGTCTTCAGAAACGCATAGACCGCATCTTCAGACACATCGTCGCGTGCGAGGACCATGGCAGCAATGGCGACTGTCTGGGTATCTTCATCCATCCCTTTGTAGGTTCCTGCAGGAACAGTATAGGCGCTGTAATACGGGCACATGTCGATCAGCGCGCTGATATGGGCATCGTCAATGCTGACAAGGTTGACATCTTTCGCCGTGGCAAGATCTGTAATGGCTGTGGTAGGAGCACCAGCAACGATGAATGCCGCATCGATCTTGCCATCCTTCAGACTGTCTGCGCTGTCGGAGAAAGACTGGTATTTCGGATCGATATCGCTTTCCGAGAGGCCATAGGCCGCCAGAACGTCAAGTGCGTTAAAATACACTCCGGAACCGGATTCCCCGATGGATACGGTCTTGCCCTTCAGATCGTCGACAGTTTTGACATCCGGATTTGTCGTAACGATCTGGACCTGCTCCATATAGAGTGCCGCGACTGCCGAGAAACCGGAAATTTTCGCTCCGTCAAAAAGCCTCTCCCCGTTGTAGGCATAACTCATGACGTCGGACTGGCAGAATCCAAGCTGCGCGAGATTCGCGTTCATATCCTCAACATTCGCCTTGGAACCTTTTCCGGCCACTGCCGTTATGGCGAAATCCGTCTTTCCGGAAACATAGTTGGCAAGGACCGTCCCGTAAGCATAGTAGGTCCCTGTCTCGTTGCCGGTGGTCATGATCAGTTCCTTCTTGGCGGAAGAAGCGCCGCCGCAGGCGCAGAGTGCAAAGACCATCACGGCTGCAAGCAGCAAAGCAAAAATCTTTTTCATCTTTGTATCCTCCTGTGAGTATTCATTTTTTCAACTTTAGCGATTTACTATAACAGTGATTTTGGACGATGCTACAGTTTATCGCATTTTACGGATTATTGCAAGACATATCCCGAAATTCCTTTTCTGCATTTCCCTTCTCCCCTTCAGGTCTTGCTTTTTTCGCGGTTATCGTATACTATCGGTCAGAGATTCAAACGGGAGATTGTCTCATGAATATAAAACTTCTCGCTTTCGATCTGGACGGCACGCTGCTGGATGACAGCAAAGCCATTCCCGTTGAGAACATCCGCGCTCTGCGCACTGCGGCCGCCCGCAGCATCCTCACGGTTCCTGCAAGCGGAAGGATCTATCGTTTCATGCCGGAAGCAGTCCGGTCACAGCTTTCCGCCCGTTACTTTATCACGGCAAACGGCGGTGAAGTTTATGATGCTCTCAGCGATTCCATCCTGTATTCCGCCGAGATCCCTCTGCACCGGGCTCTTGACGTCCTGGATCATTTCGATACGATCGACGGCATCTATGACTGTTATGCCGGCGATGCCGGCTATATGAGCAGATCCTTCATGGAGAAAGCGGACGACTATTTCGCCGACCCGGTCCTCAACGACATGCTCCATTCCTATACCTTGAAGACCCGTACCCCTGTTGAAAATCTGCGCAGCTTCATCATCGCGCGGGGAAAGCCTCTTCAGAAACTGCAGATGTTTTTCCGGGACCCGGCGGTACGGATGCGTCAGCTGGAGATCCTTCCTGAACGCTTCCCCGACCTCGTCATCAGTTCTTCTCTTGCCAACAATATCGAAATCAACTCCGCAGAGGCTACCAAAGGGCAGGCGCTCGCCGCCCTGTGCGCAGAGCTGGAGATTGATCGCTCCGCGGTCATGGCCTTTGGCGACGGACTGAATGATCTGGATATGCTCGAGTTTGCAGGGACATCCGTCGCGATGGGCAACGCAGATCCCCTGATTCAGAAAACCGCAGACTATGTCACCGCCTCGAACAACGACGCCGGACTGGCAGAAGCATTATACCATTTCGGGGTCTGTACCTTATAGCATCCAGTACCGAAAAACACTCCCGGCCTGCCGACGGTCGGGAGTGTTTTTGATACAGTGATAGGATTTACCGGTCCAGATAGGCACAGGCAACAAGCGCCGCAACCGATCCGTCCGCCACAGCTGTCGTCAGCTGGCGCACGTTTTTTCTTCTGCAGTCTCCCGCAACGAAAACACCCGGAGTTCCGGTCAGACAGCCTTCGTCCGAATCCGCATACCCTGCATCATCGAGCTTCGCAATCTCCGAGAAGATCTTCAGATCGGGTCTGTGCCCTATCGCTACAAAGAGCCCTTCCAGACTGATCCGCTGCTCTCTGCCGCCCTGCTCGATCATAATGCCGTTCAATTCTTCTTTCCCGAGCAGCTTCGTAATCGAAGCGTTCAGTATGAATTCCACATTGCTCTTCGCTTTCAGAACATCCACAAGCTTTGCCTCACCCCGGAAGGAATCTCTTCTGTGGATAAGATAGACTTTCTCACACTTTTCACTGAGAAGGACCGCATCCTGAAGTGCGCTGTTGCCGCCGCCGTTGACCGCGACTGTTTTCCCGCTGTAAAACGCTCCGTCACACACGGCACAATAACACACACCGTTTCCGGTCAGTTCTTCTTCGCGCTCGACCCCGAGGGTCCTCGGTCTTGCTCCAACAGCTATGATGAGCGCTTTGCCTTCAAAAACAGCACCGGATTCACAGGTCACCGTCTTTACGCTCCCGCAGTCCTTTATCGAGATGACTTCGTCCAGTTCGACCTCTGCCCCCTGCTCCATTGCCTGCTCGAGCAGTCGGTCTCCAAGTTCGGTTCCGCTCACGGAAACATAGGAGGGAAAGTTTTCCACTCTCGGCGACCACGTGATCTGCCCGCCGAAAGCACTCTTTTCAATGACCATCACCGACTTTCCCGCTCTGCAGGCATATGTTGCCGCTGTGAGTCCGGCAGGGCCGCCGCCTATAACTATAATATCGAACATCTCGTCCTCCTCCCGATCATTCCGCTTCGTCGAGCTTGCCGGTGTTTGCTGCATGCTCCACCCAGATCCGCATCCCCTGTATAGAACGGTCGATGGCGTTGATTTTTTCCAGAATAGCGTCAAAGTCTTTCCGTTCATAATCGTTCACTCTGCCATCAACAGAAATCTCGATCAGACGGTTCTTTTCTTTTTCCATGGCATTGAGAGAAGCCAGGATCTCCACAGTGATCTGGGCAAAATCCTTCAGTGATGCTTCCGGGACATATTTCATTCCGATCGGGCATTCATGCGTGCAGTAATAGTTGCACAGCTCCGGATTCTGATATCCCGTCTCCATCGTCAGTACCTCATCCGGGTGCGGGGTTACTTTTCCGCTTTCGATCTTTTCGATCCTTTCCGGCGAGATATAGACCATCCGTTCACTTGCAGTTTCCCGGGTAAGTCCCTGTCCCTCACGGCTCAGCTGATAGATGTTTTTATTCTCCCGGGTCGATCTTTTTCCCATCTGATCCACCTTTCCTTTCTACGGTCCTGAAATGAACAGCAACGGGGTATCCGTCTTTCCTGCGGGTACCCCGTTGCATTCGCAGTTCAGCCTCCGGTCAGGCGCGCGTGTTCAGAAATCCTTTGATCGCGCCGGCGCCTGCGTATTTCTCAAAACCCACACCCCGGATCACCACAAGTGTCGGGGCCTGTTTTACACCGTATGCCGCTGCCAGTTCTGCGTTCTCCTCTGCCATGATCTTTTCATAAGGGAAGCCCGCCTTATCCATATAGGAGCAGGCAATCCGGCAGTTGGGGCAGGTCGGTGTGGCAAACAGGATGTTTCTTTCTGCAGTCTCCGTCGCTTTCACGGACGATTCTGCCTTCTGCTGCTCACAAATCTCTCCGTCCGCAAGAGGACCTTCATGCCGGAGAACGGAATGACCGATGTCGTACTCTCTCCGCTGTTTATATTCCTGCGCCTTGCCCACGTTCCAGTTCTGGACCGGACGATAGTAGCCTGTGATGCGGCTGTATACTTCGGCAGTCTCTCCGCACTCGGGGCACGTGAACTGCTCGCCGTTGAGATAACCGTGGTTCTTGCAGACGGAATAGGTCGGTGAGAGCGTGTAATACGGAAGTTTGTAGTTTTCTGCGATCTTCCGGACAAGATTCGCCGCTGCTTCCCAGCTCGGGAGTTTCTCTCCGAGGAAGGCATGGAATACCGTCCCCGAAGTATAGCGGGTCTGCAGATCGTCCTGAATATCCAGCGCTTCAAAGATATCTTCGGTGTAACCTACCGGCAGATGTGAAGAGTTGGTGTAATACGGGGTCCCGCCCGGCTCTGCCGCGGTAATGATGTCGGGATAGGTTTCCACATCGTGCTTGGCAAGCCGGTAGGAAGTCGATTCCGCCGGAGTCGCTTCGAGATTGTAGAGATCGCCGTATTGTTCCTGATAATCGCTTAGGCGCTCACGCATGTGATCCAGGACCTGCTTTGTGAATTCCTGGCATTTCGGATCTGTCATATCCGCACGGATCCACTTGGCATTCAGTCCGGCTTCGTTCATCCCCACCAGACCAATGGTAGAGAAGTGATTCGAAAATGTGCCGAGGTATCTCTTCGTGTACGGATAAAGTCCTGCATCCAAAAGCTTCGTGATGACATCCCGCTTGGTCTTCAGTGAACGGGCGGAAAGATCCATGATCTTGTCCAGTCGTTTATAGAAATCTGCTTCGTCCGCAGCCAGATAGGCGATCCGCGGCATGTTGATGGTGACCACACCGATCGAGCCTGTGCTCTCTCCGGAACCGAAGAATCCGCCGGATTTTTTGCGCAGTTCACGCAGATCAAGACGGAGACGGCAGCACATCGAGCGGACGTCCGAGGGTTCCATATCCGAATTAATATAATTTGAAAAATACGGGGTTCCGTATTTTGCAGTCATCTCAAAAAGGAGCTTGTTGTTCTCCGTGGGAGACCAGTCGAAATCGCGGGTGATGGAATAGGTCGGGATCGGATACTGGAAGCCGCGGCCATTGGCATCCCCTTCAATCATAATATCGATGAAGGCCTTGTTGACCATATCCATTTCCTTTTTGCAGTCCCCGTAGGTGAAATCCATCTCTTTGCCGCCGACGATAGCGGGCAGATCCTTCAGATCGGCAGGAACGCTCCAGTCGAGCGTGATATTGGAAAACGGCGCCTGTGTACCCCAGCGGGACGGTGTGTTGACTCCGTAAATGAAAGACTGGATGCACTGCTTGACTTCTTTCTGCGAGAGATTATCCACTTTCACAAAAGGTGCGAGATAGGTGTCAAACGAAGAAAACGCCTGAGCTCCAGCCCACTCGTTCTGCATGATGCCGAGAAAGTTCACCATCTGGTTGCAGAGCGTGGAAAGATGGCCGGCAGGAGAAGAAGTGATTTTTCCGGGAACGCCTCCCAGACCCTCCTTGATCAGCTGACGAAGGCTCCACCCTGCGCAGTAACCCGTCAGCATGCTCAGATCGTGCAGATGGATGTCGCAGTTCCGGTGCGCATTGGCGATCTCCTGATCATACACCTCACTGAGCCAGTAGTTGGCTGTGATTGCGCCGGAGTTGGACAGGATCAGACCGCCGACCGAATAGGTGACGGTGGAGTTCTCCTTGACGCGCCAGTCTTCGATCTTGAGGTACTTATCCACAGTCTCCTTATAGTCCAGATAGGAAGATTTCGTGTTGCGGAGTTTTTCCCTCTGCTTACGGTAGAGAATATAAGCCTTTGCAACGCTCTCGTAACCACCGCGGGACAGCACCGCTTCCGCGCTGTCCTGGATATCTTCCACTGCGATCTTCTCATCGCGGATCTTCGGCAGAAAGTCTGCAGAGACCTTCAGCGCAAGGAAATCGATAACATCCTCGTTATAGTTCGTGTCGGTGGCGTCAAACGCTTTTCTTATTGCATCCGCAATCTTGCTGATATCAAATTCTACGACTTTCCCGTCTCTTTTTATTACCTGATACATCGTTTTACTCCTTCCGGTCTTCTATTATTCTTTTATTCTCAGACGCCCCGGACCCTGACTGACGGCACATACGGCGCCACAGCATCTGCCAGTGCATGCATTTCCTTTTCGTCGAAAGCAGAAAGGCCCTCAATCGCAATCACGTCCCCGGAGTCTTTAAACTGCTGGAGATAATACTCCTTTGCCCCGGATATCCATTTGGCTGCTTCAATCAGACTTTCCTCCGTGTGGATCCCTTTTACGACGGTCGTCCGGAATTCATAATCGATACCGCAGTCCATCAGAAAATGCATGCTGCTTTCGACAGGTGCGATGTCGAAATGATCCAGCCCGATCGTGTGTGCATACATGGCCGGCGCATTCTTGATGTCCATGGCCACGCGGTCGGCCAGTCCCGCTTTTACAACGTCTTCCAGGCGTTCCGGGAACGACCCGTTCGTGTCCAGTTTGACGCTGAATCCCAAATCCTTTATTTTCTGAAGGAACTCCGGAAGCTGCGGATGGAGAAGCGGCTCTCCGCCTGTCACGGCTACCCCGTCCAGGATCCCGGTCCGTTTTCTCAGAAACGCAAGGACCCGTTCCTCATCGGTATCCTGTGCCAGCCTTTCCGGAAGGACCAGCGGTGCATTATGGCAGAAAGGACAGCGGAAATTGCAGCCGCCGGTGAACACCGTGCAGGCAACTCTTCCCGGATAGTCCAGAAGTGTTAGTTTTTGCAGTCCGGAAATAAACAACTTCGACCTCTCCTTTCTTCGTGCTCTGCTATCATAAGACCCCATTCATGCAATGTCAAGTGCAAAACACAAGATATTGAAATTTTCATCGGCATGTTACCATTTTGACCACTAAATATAGTATGCCTTTCTGGATGCTGTTTCCACGTGAAACCATCTGTAACTGCTTGTTCCTTTCCTCTTTTGCACCATGGCAGGCCGGATTCCTCTTTCTTTTTCCCGCCTCTTCTTGCAAAGGAGCCGTCAACAGCAGTATAATCAAGATGACATAAGGAAAAATCATTATCTCCTTTTTAGTATAATATTTGACAAATACTAAAAAAACGGTGTATCATTATTTATCCTGAAGAGGTTCCCAAAATGATCAAAATCGCGCCTTCTATCCTTTCGGCAGACTTTGCCCGGCTAGGGGATGAGATTGCGGATGTCACCGCTTGCGGAGCAGACTGCATCCATTTCGATGTGATGGACGGTTCGTTTGTACAGAACATCTCTTTCGGACTGCCGGTTCTGGCTTCCGTCCGGAAAACTACAGATGCTTTTCTGGATGTCCATCTGATGATCGACCGCCCTGTTCGCTATGTACAGCGGTTTTGCAAAGCCGGTGCGGATCTTATAAACTGTCATGTTGAATCGGACACGGAAGAAAATATCCGCAGCGCTTTGTCAATCATTCGAAACTGCAGGAAAAAAACCGGTGTTACGCTGAGTCCCGGGACCCCGGCAGAGGCAATTCTTCCCTTTGTCCGCAATCTGGATCTGGTCCTGGTCATGACTGTCTATCCCGGCCTCGGCGGGCAGACTTTCCTGTATGAACAGCTTGAAACCATCCGTTCCGTCAAAGAGATCCTTTCCGCAGAAAATCCGTCCTGCGATCTCGAAGTCGACGGAGGAATCACACTTGAGACCGCTCCGCTTGCCATCAAGGCAGGAGCGAACGTTCTGGTTTCCGGAAGCACGATCTTTCACTCCTCTGACCGGAAATCGATCATCTCAGCGCTTCGTTCCTCCGCTTTATAGCGGCCCTCTGTATTGTCTTCAGCTCTCTGCGTCTTTTCCGCAGACAACTGTCCGGTTCGAAAGGCCGGTACTCATATGAATAGAAAAAGGAGAGAACGTATCATGAAAAAACTCGGATTTGGACTTATGCGCCTTCCCCTTACGGACCCAAGCGTAGATTCCAGTGTGGATGTGGAACTGCTCAAAAAAATGGTCGATATCTTCCTGGAGCGGGGTTTCACCTATTTTGATACCGCCTATATGTACTGCGGCGGGCAGAGCGAGATTGCCATCAGAGAAGCGCTTGTCGACCGTTATCCGCGGGACAGTTTTACTCTGACTACAAAGCTGCCGCCGTTCGCGCTCAAGGTTCCGGAGGATGTTCCCCGTATTTTCGAAGACCAGCTGAGAAAGACCGGAGCCGGGTTCTTTGATTATTACTGGCTTCACGCCATGGGCCCCGGGTCTAAGCCGACCTTTGACCGCCTGGATTGCTGGAATTTCATCAAAGAGAAGAAAGCACAGGGGCTGGTGAAACATATCGGCTTCTCTTATCACGGTGATGCAGACCTGCTCGATCAGATTCTGAATGAACACCCGGAAGTGGAATACGTGCAGATCCAGCTCAACTACCTTGACTGGGAAAGCGCCAGTGTGCAGAGTCATGCCTGTTACGACGTGATCTCGAAACACGGGAAGAAAGTCATTGTAATGGAGCCTGTCAAGGGCGGAACTCTTTCAAAGGTCCCCGCGGAACTCGAAGAACAGATGAAAGCGCGTGAACCGGACATGTCTCCTTCCTCCTGGGCGATCCGCTTTGCCGCAACCCAGGAAAATGTTATGGTGGTCCTAAGCGGCATGAGCAATATGGAGCAGATGCTCGACAATACCGGCTATATGCAGGATTTCAAACCTCTCACCGAAGAGGAGCAGGATCTGATGATCCATGCTGCAGACATCATCAACAAGAACATCGACATTGCCTGTACCGCCTGCTCTTACTGCACAGAAGGCTGTCCCTCGAACATCGCTATCCCGAAGTACTTTGCCCTTTACAATGCTGCAAGGCATACACCTGCCGGTGACGAGCAGGAGCAGTACGAAGCGCTTGCCCGCGAATTCGGAAAACCGGACGACTGCATTCGCTGCGGACAGTGCGAACGGAAATGTCCGCAGCATCTCCCGATCCGTCAGTATCTGCAGAATGTTGCAAAATTCTTCTGAGCGTTCCGGCTTATTCCGGATTATAGAAAAAGGAGAAGGATCCGTTTCGGCATGGATCCTTCTCCTTTTTTCTGTGACGCTGCGCTGTATTTATTCCAGCCGGCCGAAGTACCATCCGGAGACTCCATTGTGCTTGACGAAATAGCCTCTCCCCGTCGTTTCCACCACCGAGACCGTATCACCCTGTTCCAGCGGCAGAATATAATCGGTACAGTCGTTGCATTCGGTCACCGCTTCTTCAGAGAAGAGGTACTTTGTAAGGATATCCATCTCATACCCGGTCCTTACATGCCGGCAGCGGGAGAATTCTCCGTTCCGTTCAAGCACCTGCACCCTGCTGTCTCCCCAACGGATATAATAGGATTTTCCTCCGCCTTCCTGTGCATCCATCACTCTCCTCACCGGAAAACTGTCATATGCCGCGAGTTCGAAATCATCTCTCGCCGGATCCGGAATGATCAGGCAGTTAAGCTGCCCGTCATCTTTGAGAACGCATCCTCCATCAATGCTGGCTATCCTTCGCGCCCGCTCAATCACAGGCCGGGCAGAAACGATGTTTTCCCTGTACAGCATAACCGGCCAGTGCCCTACTATTACCCACTTGGGAAAACTCCAGCCTTTCAGCAGAAAGGCATCGGTATGCGTCAGTTCTCTGATTGAATTCTCCTCAAGCGATACCTCCGGATTCACGCCGGCATGGGCAAAAATGAACTTTTCCGTTTCGATTGCATGGGGAAGTTCGGCTAGAAACCTCCACTCCTCCGCATAGCGTCGTTTCAAAAACCCCTTTGTCTGTGTAAAATGCTCCAATTCCTCCGGAACGATTCCGCTCTGCAGGCACATCTCACGAAGAAGCCCGCTTTTCCGGCGCTGTATATATCCTTTCAGGAGACGGTCGTCTTCCTCCGGCTCCATCGCAAAGATTTCGTACCAGTTGTCCCGGTTCCCGCTGATCACCATCACGTTCCCCGCTTCGGAAAGATTCATCAGGAAGTGAAGCGTATCAAGGCTGGCTTCTCCTCTCTCAAGAAAATCCCCGTCAACGATCAGCACATCCTTTTCACTGAAATCTGTTTTATGAAGGACACCCTGCAGATACGGCAGATTTCCATGGATATCCGAGACTACCAGGATCCGCCTCCCAGGATCCGCCTCCATTTTCTGGATGACTGCTTTTCTTTCAGTCCGACCCATGAACTGTTCCCCTCCGCCCGAGCTTTCTTTCCATGCACAGGATCTTTCCCTGTGAATTTCTCGCTTCTTCAACGCAGACAAATCCGTTCTTTTCATAAAAGCCCAAAGCGCTGCGGTTCTGCTCTGCCACGGAAAGACGTACGGCTGATCGTCCCTGTTTTTCATAACCGATCAGCGCCCGCCCCAGCAGCTGCGGGCCGCATCCGAAGTGCCTGTACTCTTCCTGCAGATACAGCAGACTGATCCATCCCCAGCCTTCTCTTTTTCCCCTCTCCGGATCAAGATCGATCAGTCCTGCACTTTTTTCCCCGTCAAAAAACCGCAGTACGGCATTCCGGTCTGCAGTGTGATGTTTCCTGGCCCGCTCGAGATATACCGCCGGGTCGAATCCTCGAAGACTTCCATGCGCTGTTTCCCAGGCATCTGCATAACAGCAGGTATAATACTCCGGATCTTGTGCCGGATCGAAGCATTCGCCTCGAAGATTCGGGACCTTCCGTCCCTCCGGGGCAGCCGAGCTCCGCAGATGCTCCGCATCGTTGATCTCTGCAATATGGAAGCATCCGTTCCCGTAGTACAGTGTTGTGACCGCCGTATTCTGACAGGCAGGCAGATTAGCCGTATCCTGCAGGCGGATACCTAACAGCTTCCACAGAATACAGCGGATCGTGATCCCGTGGCTCACCACAGCGATTCTCTGCCCCTCGTGTGCCGCCGCGATCTCCTCAAGGCATCGGAAAGCCCGGTCACGTACCTCTGTGAATGTTTCTGCTCCCTTGATTCTCCAGTTCTCTCCGTCATTCAGAAAGCGTTGAAGATCCGCCTTGCTCTCATACATCAGATCTCCTAAGAAACAAGCGGTCCACGGTCCCAGATCGATTTCTCTCAATCTGTCGTCATATCGTATCGAAAGATTTGCATGGTACTTCCGGATACCTTCTGCAGTCGCAGCAGCCCGGTAAAGGTCACTCGATACGATTGCATCGACCGGGATACTCCGGAAGCGCTCTGCGAGAGCAAGGATCTGCTCGAATCCCAGGCGTGTCACGTCTCCATCCCAGTGCCCCTGCATCATGCGATACAGATTCCCCTCCGCCTGTGCGTGGCGAATCAGGTAGAGTTCTGTCATTTCTTGTCACCCTTATATTACTTGACCTCATTTTTGCCTTACAGTATAATATTCAAGAAAAAGTGGGCCTTTTTTTCCGTATTATAGCTTTTATTCCTTTTCTGCACAAGAGAAGACATCCGGTCAAGAGGTATTTATGATTAGAGCGGCTGCACTGGTCGCAGGAGACGGAGCAATGCTCCAGGGAATCCTGGACTCGATCTATTTCAAAGAGTTTCCAAATTTTGAACTTGTCGCGGTGATCTGTCCCCGCAAGGGTGATTACGCCATGGTACGGGCTATCCGTGCCGAAGTTCCTGCGTATGTCGTCGACCCGGAACTTTTCCCCACTACGATCAGCCACAGCATGGCCGTCGCCAACAAGCTCAGAGACATGGATATCGAGCTCGTCATTATGGCCGGGTATGATGTTCCTCTTGGGGTGATCCCCTATCAGTTCAAAAACAGGATAATCGGTACAATCCCCTGCCTTGTCCCGGCATTCGAGGACCGCGAAAAGGATACCGATGTGGTCGTTGCAGCCCTTGAGCGCGGTCTGAAGCTGACGGGAGCTACTGCCTATTTTATAGGAGAAGACGGCGGAATCGGCGGGATCATCCTGCAGCAATCCATCCCCATCCGCTCGAACGATACCCCCGAGACGCTTCGCGTTCGTCTGACAGAAGAGTGCGAGTGGAAACTCATGAGCAAGGCAATCGCTCTCTTCTGCGAGGGAAGGCTTTCTTTTCATGGAAATCGAGTCGTAATCAGGGAAACCAATGTCTAAGATCATTCTGCTTTTACTTGGAATGACGGCTCTCATCGCCGTCATTCATGTCTTTTTCCCGGGTCTCCGTGGAAGAATCGGCGCTTCCAGGATCTCAACGAAACTCTCCGTTCTGCCGCGTTCGGAGTACATCGTCATCAGCAACATTCCCTTTCAGATGCCTAGCGGAAGAATCCTGGTCCGGCACGTCGTCGTATCCCGGTACGGGATCTTTGTCATCCTGATCAGGAATATCAGCGGCAGGATCTTCGGCAGTGAAACCGAGGAAAAGTGGACTCAGAAATACTTCAACAGGGTGCGGACCTTCCGCAACCCTCTTTTTCGCTGCCATCAGCAGATCTCCCTCATCCGTTCCGCTTCCCGGTGCACGAAAAAGGCTTTTTTTCCAGTGGTCGTTTTCACCGGCGGTGCTTCCATATGGGTCGATTCCACCCTGGATATCACGACTCCGTTCTATCTCAACCGGGTGATCCGCGCCCATGACCGTGTCATCCTTACCGAATCGGAAGTTCAGGATATTGCAGTCCGTCTTTCAGAATTGCATTTCCGGAATCAGGAAAACCGCTGAACAGGAAAAAAAGGCTGTCTCCCCGTGGGGAGGCAGCCTTTTTTCCTTTTTACAGAGTTCCTGCTATATATCGCGCCACATAGACGCCGCTGGCTGATGCATGGGACAGGGAATGCGTCACACCGCTTCCGTCACCGATCACAAACAGGCCTTTGTATCCGGTCTCCAGATTCTTGTCGAGAGCTACTTCCATATTATAGAATTTGACTTCCACTCCATACAGGAGCGTATCGTCATTTGCCGTTCCAGGTGCGATCTTGTCAAGGGCATAGATCATTTCAATGATCCCGTCCAGTATACGCTTTGGCATCACCAGGCTCAGATCACCCGGAGTCGCTTTCAGAGTGGGGGTGATAAAAGCCTTGGCAATCCGTTTGTCGGTGCTGCGCTGCCCTCGGATCAGGTCTCCGAATCGCTGTACGATCACGCCGCCGCCCAGCATGTTGGAAAGCTTCGCGATGCTTTCGCCGTATCCGTTGGAATCTTTGAAAGGTTCGGTAAAGTGCTTTGAAACGAGCAGTGCGAAGTTTGTGTTCTCCGTCTGAAGAGACGGGTCTTCATAGCTGTGTCCGTTCACTGTGACGATCCCGTTTGTATTTTCGTTGACTACAGCCCCCCGCGGATTCATACAGAATGTTCGTACCAGGTCCTGATATTTCTCTGTTTTGTAAACGATCTTGCTTTCATAGACCTCATCCGTGATGTGAGAGAAGACTTCGGCAGGAAGCTCCACACGTACACCGATATCCACCCGGTTCGACAGGGTGGGAATACCCAGATCCCTGCAGACAGTCTCCATCCATTTGCTTCCGCTTCGGCCGACAGAAATGATACAGCGCTTTCCGCTGAAAATGCCCCGTTCCGTCTTGACCTCAAAGCCTTCCTCTGTGACCCGGACAGCGGTCACAGGCGTGAGGAAATGGATCGTGACCTTGTCTTTCAGTTCCTCATAGATGCTGCTGAGCACTTCGTAGTTGATATCCGTACCGAGGTGCCGGACAGATGCGTCAAGAAGATGCAATCCGTTCTGAAGACATTCCCGTTTCAGTCCCGAAGACGCCGTGGAATACAGACGGGTCCTCTCTCCGCCGTGAGCCGCATTGATCGTGTCTACATAGCGCATCAGTTCCAAGGCCTTCTCCTTGCCGATGAACTCATGCAGTGTGCCGCCGAATTCATTGGTGATGTTGTATTTTCCGTCTGAGAAGGCGCCGGCTCCGCCGAATCCGCTCATGATCGAGCAGCTTCTGCAGTTTATGCAGCGTGTGATTTTTTCCCCGTCGATCGGGCACTTTCTTTTTTCGAGCTTGTTCCCGGCCTCGAAAATCGCGATCTTCAGTTCCGGGCGAAGCCGCGTCAGTTCCAGAGCGGAAAAAATCCCTCCCGGGCCGGCTCCGATGATTATTACATCATACTCCATTATATCTTTCCTTTTCTCTCCTTACCGCAAGAAAGAGCCCGGAAAGGCTCTTTCTTGCGGTATTCCGATCAAAACAGACTGATAAACCAGTTATAGAGATCCTCCGTGACGTATTTGTAATACATTTCGACATTATAGCGATTGTCGAACACAGAATAGATCCGCGAAAAATCTGCACCGGTCAGCAGTCCCACTCCGACACACACAGTGGCAAAAATCACGGCAATCAGAACGATCGTGATGATCACTCTCCAGGCTCTGCTCATTCCGCCACCTCCTTATAGCACCAGTTTCTGCCAAGCTCGGCAAGGCCGCGGATGATTCCGGGAATCGCTCCGGCAAGAAACCAGATCGCGGTCCACAGGAATAACAGTGCCAGCGCAAGCAGGGCAATCGCAGCGCCGCCGACAAGCAGCATGTCTGCAAAAACAGCGAATCCGAGGAAAAGTGAACGAAGGGCGAACACACCTGTGACTGCGACAGCGGCCGCAAGAGCAAGGGAAACCAGTGCACAGACCAGCATGGCCACGCAGGCAGCCAATCCGATCGGAATCGCAAAGAGCATGAAGAGCGTCAGCCACCCGACCATCGCTTCTTTTCTTGGTTCCGCATAGTCCTGAATATAATCCTGAAGCACAGCAGGTGCGGCAGGCTCTTCTTCATTCCCCTCCGTCTCCGGCTCGGGTTCTGTTCTGAACAGTTCCTCTTCCTGCGGAGTCTCTTCCCCGGCCTGCGTCTCCTCTGCATCCGGAGCAGCGGAAATCT
>JAEEGL010657556.1_pt1 | contig 34265 bp, 33 predicted proteins | sample 9134231 | NCBI WGS metagenome assembly JAEEGL01 (sample SAMN16246548, study PRJNA631951) | gut metagenome | biome: gut microbiome; feature: rumen; material: fiber-attached | host: Bos | place: Iran: Karaj | collected 2018-10 | reverse complement strand
CCGCGGCCGCCGTCAGACGGAAGTCCTCTGCCACATAGTACCCGCTCCGGGCCTTCGACACGATGTACCCCTCCGCCAGTAACTGCGCGTAGGCATTCTCCACCGTGATCACTGCTATCCCGTGGTCCCTCGCCAGTTCCCGCTTCGAAGGCAACCTCGTCCCCTTGCCCAACGCTCCGGACAAGATGTCATCCCGAATGCATCTGTATAGATAATCGTATAAAGGTACGCTTCCCCTCTGTTCCAAATCGTATCTCATAACTGACCTTACCCTTTCAGTGTTATTTATGTTTCCGGATAAGTTCAGTATAGAGAGATGGGTACAAAAAAACAAGAAGATACCATTTGGCTCTGGACTGCTGCAAGCCCCCGCCTCATGCCCCTTTGGTCCGCCCTAAATCACTCCAAGCCTCGGCTTGCATATGTTCCGTCGTAGACACGCTCCCGCTACTTGTTTGCACGTAGCGGTACATAAGAACGCAAAGTACGCGTTCTAAGTACCGACGGCAAACGAGTGTCTACTCGTGGAACATATGGCACGAGGCTTGAGGTGTCCTCAAAAGACCAAAGGGGCCTGAGGCTTGTGTTTTCTGTTTGTGTCAGAGGGATGTCACCTATTCATCATTTGAAAGTTTTCCCAAACCAGAAAAAAAGACACCCACGATCGTATTCCTACGTAACGTAAGTGTCTTTATAATCTTTCCGCCTATGTTTTTCGGCAGGTCGCGGTCATATGTTGCGTTCCACTCAGCCTCGCGCCCGTATGTCAATTCGCGGACACTCGTTTGCCGTCGGTACTTAGGTGCTGTCCTTTAGCACCTTACGTACCGCTACGTGCAAACAAGTAGCGAGAGCGTGTCCGAGAATTAACATACGGTAGCAGAGGCGTGACTGTGTCCCCACCTAAGGAGGGGACCAGGCGTGACTGTGTCCCCACTTGAGGAGGGGACCAGGCGTAACTTAGTCAGTACTGAAGGGGGAGGACAGGCTCGACTTAGTACCCTTCCCCGGCGGTGCCAGACTCCACGAGTTTGACAATGCGACTCGTGCCCAGCCGGGATGCCCCCAGGGCCAGGAAGTGCTCGGCGTCCTCCAGGGAGGAAATGCCGCCGGCAGCTTTGATCTTCACGTTCGGGCCGACATGCTCCGCGAACAGCTTTACATCGTCGAAAGTTGCTCCCCCCGTGGAAAAACCGGTAGAAGTCTTGATAAAGTCGGCGCCGGAACGGGTCACGATGTCGCACATGCGGATCTTCTCGGCGTCCGTCAGGAGGCAAGTCTCGATGATCACCTTCAGGATGTGGGTGCCGCAAGCTTCTTTGATGGCTTTAATTTCATTGAGGACATAGTCGTCCTCCCCGGCCTTGAGCATACCGATGTTGATGACCATGTCGATCTCGTCTGCGCCCTTGGCAAGAGCGTCCCGGGTTTCAAAGACTTTCGTCTCTGTCGTCATGTTTCCGTTGGGGAAACCGATGACGGTGCAGATCGGCACGCGGCCGCCCATGTACTCTTTCGCCCGCTCGATGTAGCAGGGAGGGATGCAGATGGATGCCGTGTTGTATTTCATGGCTCCGTCGCAGATCTTCCGGATCTCGTCCCAGGTTGCTCCCTGAAGCAGCAATGTGTGATCACACGCGGAAAGTATCTTTTGAATATCCATGTTCAGTTCCTTCTTTCTCTGTAATAAAAGCGCCAATAACTTCCGTCCACAGCCTCTTCAGGGCAATAGACGTTTTCGATCCAGTCCATCAGCCATTCATTCGCCCGGATTTCCCAGTCAATCTCCCCGAACGCCGATGCAACGATGATGACATCCGGCCATTTGTCGGGATTCAGTTCGTAGTAGTACTCCAGGGATTCATTGTAAGTCGGCGTGGACATGACCGAAGGTGCCGCCACCTCCGTGTCTTCATACAGGTACCCCAGCGTGTCCACCGGAGAACCGATGATCCAGATCTTATCTCCCGGCCGGATCCGTTCTTTCCACTCCGCCATGCTGTCCCTCTGGCGGGCCGCTCCGCCTTCATCCGTAATGATTCCCGCGCCGGGACCGGAACGGATCAGTCCGTACTCATCAAAGATGCCCATGATCTGGGCTCTTCCATAGATTGGAATGTGGACGCAGATGATCCGGAGAAGCAGTACTGCCACCAAGGTCAGCAGACAGTTGCGAGCGAGTTTCGTCGCCCCTTCTCCTTCTTCCCGCAGTCTTTCCCGGATCGGGATCAGGCACACGCAGAGAAAGGTCAGCATATAAGTCACGCCCTGCAGCAATGCATTGTCCGACAGGACCAGTGTGGCGATCAGGCTGAAGCCCGCAATGAGGAACGCGTTCCAAAACAAAGGCTTTTGCTCATCCTTCAGGCTCTTTCGAAAAGCGATCCCCAGTCCGGTGAGAAGCAGAAGCGGATACGCATAGGCTCCGCGATATTCCGCGCGGATCACATAGACGGTCACAAAGACCAGGATCACAAACCAGGTAGCCGTCAGCCAGACCTGCGAGAGTGCGGGCACCTGCGCCCCTTCCGACTGGGTCTTCTTTTTTCTCACAAGGAGATATGCCTTTGCGACGAGGAATCCGATGGCGCCATCCGCCGCCAGCATACCGGTCATGACGAGCGCATCCTTAAGCAGGGACAAGGTCTTCACATCCCCCGCCACTGTATGACTGGGTTCCAACGCCAGCGCGCTGTTCAGGATCTTTCCCAATTCCTCCGGCGTCACCCACCGGAAGACCATGACCAGGAACCCACCACCGATCAGAGCGCACACAGCCGTGAACAGCGCAAGATCCACCGGGAAGCCCTTATCCTTCCCACGCCAGAGGATAACCGCTACCGGCAGGTAGACCAGCACCGCGGAGGGATAGGAAAAGATCTGAAGGCAAAGCCAGACGGCGCCCAGGATCAAATGGATCCGATTCCGAGAGAAACGGTACTCCTCCAGGCTGAGGAGCAAAAGCGTTCCGAAGTAAAGCTGCATATTCCCGAACTCCGGGAACAACACATCCTTCGGCGAGATCAGGATGAAGAGGATCGCAGCGTAGAAAGCGGTATTTCCTTCGGAGACCCTCCGGATCGCGCGATAAAGGCCTGCTGCCAGCCCCAGCCGGATCAGAAGACCCAGAAGCTGCATATAGACCACCACGCCGGTGGTGCCGCCCGTGACGACCATAAAGAGTTTCAAAAACAGAGCGCACAGGAAGGCAGATGTCTGATGGGGCTCCCACATCTCACGGATCATGGTGTCCCCGTCGATCAGCCGGTACGCCATGGCAAGCTGATACTCGGAATCATAATTCACATTCATGAAGATCATGGCAAGACTGATGCCGAGCGTAACGGTCAGGAGAATTCTGTGAAGGATCACGGTGCGATCTTTCGCTGTTTTCAAAGTACCCATTTTACCGCTGATCCTCCTTCCTTTTCCGATTTCTTTTCTGTTCAAATTTAACATAAAAAGCGAATCTATGCTATAATGACATTTCGAGGTCAGATCGTCTGACCTGCAAAGGAGGCCCCGTGGAGAGTATCATGCAGATCGCCGCCAATCGTATGGATCGCGGCTTTTTCCGTCATCAGGAAGAATATGAACAGAAAGCGCTGGAGGTATTGCGCTCCGGCTGGTATATCCTCGGGCAGGAAGTGACTTCCTTCGAAGAGAACTTTGCGAAGTATGTGGGTGTCCCTCACTGTGCCGGTCTGGCCAACGGACTGGACGCCCTGTGGATCGGTGTGAAGCTCCTTGGCATCGGTACCGGGGATGAAGTGCTGGTGCAGGGCAACACCTATATCGCCAGCGTGATGGGCATTTCCATCAACGGAGCTACCCCCGTCTTTGTGGAGCCGGATGAGTATTATCAGCTGGATGTGAGCCGGCTGGAGGCTGCTCTGACGCCCCGGACCAAGGCTGTGATGGTGGTCCATCTTTACGGGCACATGACGGATATGGATGCGGTGACCGCATTCTGCAAAAAACACGGGCTCTATCTCATCGAGGACTGCGCCCAGGCACACGGTGCCACCTGGAAGGGCCGGGCTGCCGGAACCTTCGGCGATGTGGGCTGCTTTTCCTTCTATCCTTCCAAGAATCTGGGAGCCTTCGGGGATGCCGGTGCGTTGGTCTCCCCGGATCCGAAGATCGCGGCGGACGCAAAGGTCTTCCGCAACTACGGAAGCGAGAAACGATATTACAACCGCGTGGTGGGGGCCAATTCCCGTCTGGACGAGATGCAGGCAGGGCTCCTGAATGTGCGGCTGAAATACATGGACGAGATCACAGAGGAGCGCCGGAAGCTGGCCCGGAATTACACCGAAGGCCTGCACAATGACCGGATCCTGCTTCCCGGAACCCGGGAGGGGAACGATCCCGTCTGGCATCAGTATGTGATCCGGTGTGAACGCCGGGAGGAACTGATGGACTATCTGAAGGAGCGGGGCATCGGCACCATCATTCACTACCCTATCCCGCCCCACCGTTCGGAGGCTTACGGCTATCTGAACCTGCCCGCCGGCACCTTGCCCGTGACGGAGCATTACGCGGACACGGTGCTGTCCATCCCCATGTACAACGGGATGACGGACGAGGAACAGGCTTACGTCATCGACACCCTGAACCGCTTTGAATAAGACAGAAGAAAGGATCTGCAACATGTCCCTGCAAGACAGATACCAAATCATAAACTTCCGGGAATGCGGCGATGAGCGCGGCAATCTGGTGGTCGCAGAAGGTGAGAAGGATATTCCTTTCGCCATCCAACGCATTTTCTATATCTACGGTTCCGACGACACCGTCGTTCGCGGACAGCACGCGAACAAAACTTCTGAATTCGTGCTGATCAACGTGTCGGGCACCAGCAAGGTCCGGATCACGGACGGTAAAGAAACTGCCATAATTTCTCTGGACAAACCCCGTATGGGACTGTACATTTCCCGCATGTTGTGGAAAGATATGTATGAGTTTTCCCCCGACAGTGTGCTGCTGGTCCTTGCCAACACGCACTACGACGAGACGGAGTACATCCGTGATTTCAACGAATACCTTGCTCTGATCGAGCAATGACCCGGAGATAAGCAAAATGTCAAAATTATCCATCATCATTCCCGTCTATTACAATTCCGACACGCTGGAAGCCCTCTATGCGGATCTGGCCGAAAAGGTTCTGCCGAAGCTGGAGGACTATGAGATCGTGTGCGTGGACGACGGCTCCGGGGACAATTCCTGGGAGATCATGAACAAGCTCCGGGAGGCGGATCCCAAGGTGATCTGCGTCCGGCTGTCCCGCAATTTCGGTGAGCACTCCGCTCTGCTGGCCGGCCTTTCCGTCTGCACCGGTGACTGCGCTGTCACCAAGCAGGCAGATCTGCAGGAGGATTCCGAACTGATCCTGGAGATGCTGGAGAGCTGGAAGAAGGGCAACAAGGTGGTGCTGGCAGCCCGTCAGGAGCGCCAGGAGAACCCGGTGAAGGTGTTCTTTGCCAACCGCTATTATTCCCTGATCCGCAAGATCGTGAACCCGAAGATGCCCTCCGGCGGCTGCGACTGCTATCTGGTGGACCGTAAGGCCATTGAAGTCCTGAAGCTGATGGACGAGAAGAATTCCTCCCTGACGCTGCAGGTGATGTGGATCGGCTTCCAGACGGATGTGATCTACTTTGTCCGCCGGGACCGCGAAGTCGGCACTTCCCGTTGGACCCTTTCCAAGAAGATCAAGCTGGTGCTGGATTCGGTGATGAGTTTCTCCTACGCCCCTCTGCGGATCATGATGGGCATCGGAGTTGCCTTCAATATTCTGGCTCTGGTCCTGATCATCAGTGCTCTGATCGAGAAATTCCGGGGCATGACACCCATCGACGGCTGGACTTCCCTGATGTGCATCTCTCTCATGGGATTCGGTCTGCTGATGATCATGATGGGATTGATCGGCGAATACATCTGGCGCACGCTGGATGCTTCCCGTTCGAGACCACCCTTCATCATCGATGAGGTGAAGGATTCCAAGACAGAGAAGGATTCTTCGAAATAAATTTTGAATCTGCCGACGATCCGGCGGATTGTTGCGCGATCGCGCAAAAGGGAGTCGCATTTCTGCGGCTCCCTTTCTTGTTTTCCGATATTCTTTTCGTTAATCTTCTTCTGCGTAGACCAGTGCGCACTTGACGGCGCGCTTCCAGCCCTTCAGCAAAGCAGCTCTCTTTTCTTCTTCCATCTTGGGCTCGAAGGTCTGTCCCAGCTGCCAGTTGGCGCGGATCTCTTCTTTGTCCTTCCAGTATCCCACAGCCAGTCCCGCAAGGTATGCGGCTCCCAGTGCAGTAGTCTCCACGCTCTTGGGGCGAACGACTTTGCGCTTGATGATGTCGGACTGGAACTGCATGAGGAAGTTGTTGGCGGAAGCTCCGCCGTCCACTTTGAGTTCCGTCAGGCACAGTCCGGAATCGGTCTCCATGGCCTTGAGGACATCGGAGGTCTGGTAGGCGATAGATTCCAGGGTTGCACGGATGAAGTGTTCCTTGGAGCAGCCTCTTGTGAGGCCGACGATGGTTCCTCTCGCATGCTGCTGCCAGTAGGGTGCTCCCATTCCGGCAAAGGCAGGGACGATGTACATGTCCGCGGTATCTTCCACAGCCTCGGCGTATTCCTGGCTCTGACCGGCGGTCTTGATCATTCGCATGGAATCCCGGAGCCACTGGATGGCAGCTCCCGCCACGAAGACGGAACCTTCGAGGGCGTATTCCACCTGATCGCTGGTGCTTGCCGCGATGGTGGTAAGGAGTCCGGAGCGGGAATCGATGGCCTTGTTTCCGGTGTTCATGAGGAGGAAGCATCCGGTTCCGTAGGTGTTCTTCACATCTCCTTCCCGGAAGCAGCACTGGCCGAAAAGTGCGGCCTGCTGGTCACCGGCTGCGCCTGCGATGGGGATCTCTCCGCCGAAGATGACGGAGGAGGTGACTCCGAAGATGGCGCTGGAGGGTTTCACCTGGGGCAGGATGCATTTGGGAATGCGGAAGCGCTCGAGGATCTCATCATCCCAGCAGAGTTTGTGGATGTCGAAGAGCATGGTGCGGGATGCGTTGGTGTAGTCGGTGACATGGACGGCGCCTCTGGTGAGGTTCCAGATGAGCCAGGTGTCCACGGTTCCGAAGATGATCTCGCCGGCTTCGGCTCTTTCTCTTGCGCCGGGAACGTTGTCGAGGATCCAGGCGATCTTACTTGCGCTGAAGTAAGCATCAGGAATGAGTCCGGTCTTCTCGCGGATCACTTTATCGAATCCGTCTTCTTTGAGTTTATCGATCATGTCTGCAGTACGACGGCACTGCCAGACGATGGCGTTGTACACGGGCTGGCCTGTTGCCTTGTCCCAGAGGATGGTGGTCTCACGCTGGTTGGTGATCCCGATGGCTGCAATGTCCCCGGGCATGCAGCCTTTGAGTGCCATGGCTTCCATGGCGACGGCAAGCTGGCTGGACCAGATTTCCATAGGGTTATGTTCTACCCAGCCAGGCTTGGGGTAGATCTGTGAGAATTCTTTCTGCTCCATGGCGCAGATGTTTCCCTGTTCATCAAACAGGATACACCGGGAACTGGTGGTACCCTGGTCCAGTGCCATGACGTATTTCGGCATGTTTGTATAAGTCCTCCATGTTTCGTTTTTGGATGTTCATTACTCACCCCATAGCCGATAGATCCGTCGCAGGCATAGGGGTTCGAGATCCAATCATACCTTCTCAATATTGGATGTCGCGACCACATCGATACCGCTCTCGCAGACGTTTGCGAGGACCACATCCCCAATGTGGACCGGAGCGGTGAGGTCGATGGACTTCAGGGCGCGGATGCAGTTCATGATTTCCCCTTTGGGGATATCGCCTGCGGTCTTAACGGAGACCACGGGCTGGGTGCCGCCGCTGACGCGGACAAGGCTGGTGACGGTCCGGCGAGGATCGGTGAGCTCGTTGGTGACGTACTCAGCACCTCTGGGGCAGGTGTTGCCCGTGATGGACTTGATCTCTCCATCCTCCAGTGTCGCAGTGATCATGCAGCCCAGAGGGCAGCGGATGCAGACAAATTCTTTTGTTTCAGTCATAATCACACCTCCTCCGACACGATCTCAAACACAATTTCAGAGCCGGCTGACAGTGCTGTCAGATCATCTTTCTTCAGCATGACCTGCTCCATCTCACCGGGAGCCATGACCCGCTTCTTCTGGGAGAAGAGGACCTTGTCTCCGGAGCTGACCTTCAGGGTTACATTACGATACACATTGCCGACGCGGAAGCGGACCACCTGGCGGTCTGCCATGCGGGCAGGATCGATGGTGGCGGGAACGGTGTAGCGGACGCCGTTCACACCTTTCAGTTTCAGTTCGCCGCTGCCCTCTCCCAGAGCATTTCCGAGGTAGGCTGCAGCCTTCTCGCCGGCCTGGGATGCTTCTTCGGAAACATAGTCCACAAGATCATGAACGTGGAGAACGTTGCCGCAGGCGAAGACGCCGGGGGTGCTGGTCTCGAGACTTTCATTGACCAGGGGGCCGCCGGTGACGGGGCTCATGTTGACTCCGAGGTAGCCGGAGAGTTCGTTCTCCGGAAGGAGTCCGCAGCTGAGGAGCAGGGTGTCGCAGGGCACTTCCATTTCGGTGCCGGGGATGGGCTTCAGCTTGTCATCCACTTCGGCGATGGTGACGCTTTCGACGCGCTCCTTGCCCTTGATGTCCACCACGGTGTGGCTCAGCATCAGGGGAATATCAAAGTCGTTCAGGCACTGTGCGATATTTCTCTTGAGTCCGCCGGAGTAGGGCATGAGTTCTGCAACCAGCTTGACTTTCGCACCCTCGAGGGTCATACGGCGGGCCATGATGAGGCCGATGTCGCCGGAACCGAGGATGACGACTTCCTTACCGGGCATACGTCCTTCGATGTTGACGTAGCGCTGTGCGGTGCCGGCGGTGTAGATGCCGGCGGGGCGATAACCGGGGATGTTCAGGGCTCCTCTGGAGCGCTCCCGGCATCCCATGGTGAGGATGACTGCCTTGGCACGGATAACGTAAAGGCCGTCCTCGCGATTCATGGCGGTGACCAGCTTGGTGTCACCCTCTGCGGAGAGGTCCACCACCATGGTGTTCAGACGATAGGGAATTTCCAGTTCCTTCGCCTGCTGGATGTAGCGGCCCGCATACTCGGGGCCGGTGAGTTCTTCTTTGAAGGTGTGGAGTCCGAAGCCGTTGTGGATGCACTGATTGAGGATGCCTCCCAGCTTGTTGTCCCGCTCCAGCACCAGCAGGTCATTGATGCCTGCTTTTTTTGCTGCGATGGCTGCTGCCAGACCGGCCGGACCGCCACCGATGATCACAAGATCTTTTTCCATAGCTTTATCCTTTCAGAAGGAGATATGACGCTGTGTCACATCTCAACCGTTTACTCGATGTCGTCCTTGTCAAATCCGGTAAGGAATTCGCTGCCCTCGTTGTTCTTCCGGATCTCGCTGATATCCTTGCCCAGTTCTCTGGCGAGGATCTCCACGGTCTTGGGGGAGCAGAAGCCTGCCTGGCATCTGCCCATGCCCGCTCTGGTGCGGCGCTTGATACCGTCCAGGGTGGTGGCGCCCAGAGGTCTGTGGATGGCATCCAGGATCTCACCTTCCGTTACCAGTTCGCAGCGGCACACCACGTTGGCATACAGAGGATTCTCGGCAATGAGTTTCTGCCGCTCCTCGGCGCTTGCAAGGAACATGTTGGGAATACCCTTCCGGGTGGCTATGAAGTTGTCTTTTTTCTGTGCATTCAGGCGCTCGGTGATGAGGTCTGCCAGGTAAACACCCAGTGCCGGCGCGCAGGAAAGTCCGGGGGACTCGATGCCTGCCGCATCGAAGAATCCGGGTACGTCAGCTGCTTCGCCGATGATGAAGTCGTCCTTCTCCTCATGGGCACGAATACCCGCGAAGGAGGTGATGACCTGTCTTGTGGGAAGATTTTCCACGCTGAGAGAAGCGCGTCTTAAGACATCCGCAAGTCCGTCGGCAGTGGTGGCGGTGACTTCGCCGTCCTCGATGTCGACAGCGGTGGGGCCCGTCAGCAGGTTGCCGTGAACGGTGGGTGTTACCAGCACGCCCTTGCCGTACTTGGTGGGCAGCTGGAAGATGGTGGAGGACACGAAATCGCCCACCTTCTTATCCATCAGGCAATACTCGCCTTTTCTTGCGATGATATGAATCTTGTCCGCGCAGACCATGTTGTGGATGGTGTCGGAATGAACGCCTGCTGCATTCACCAGAACCTTGGATTCGAAGGTTCCCCGATCCGTCTCCACGACGAAGTGATCTGCTTCCTTACGGACATTTTTGACAGTCGTGCCAAGTTTGAATTCCGCACCGTTCACCGCTGCATTCTCAGCAAGGGCGATGGTGAGGTTGAAGGGGCATACAATGCCGCCGGTGGGCGCATAGAGCGCAGCCACGGCAGTGTCCGTGATGTTGGGCTCCATTTCCTTCAGCCGGGCTTTGTCGATGATCTCCAGGCCCTCGACTCCGTTCTCGCCGCCCTGCTTCAGAAGCCGCTCCAGCTCCGGGCGTCCCGCCTCGTCAAATGCAAGGACGATGCTTCCGTTGCGCTTGAAGGGGAAATCCAGCTCTTTCGCCAGATCTTCCATCATGCGATTTCCCTGCACATTCAGTTTTGCTTTCAGGGAACCGGGCTTTGCGTCAAAGCCTGCGTGGACGATACCGCTGTTGGCCTTGGACGTACCCTCACAGACATCCGAGTTTTTCTCCAGTACAAGGACCTTCAGGTCGTACCGGGAAAGCTCTCTTGCGACGCTGCTACCGGTAACCCCCGCTCCGATAATGATGACGTCTAACATAATACCTTCTCCTATCTTGCCTAAGCCTGTATGGCTAATTGTCAGATATTTATATTTTAGTTGGAAACTCGTGGAAAATCAACCGTTTCTGAGGGCGGAAACTGCACACTTTTGGTGTCCTTTCCGGGAATTGACAGACGGCTTGATAACGCCTAAATTGGAGAAAAGGAGGGAAACCATGAACCTACTCGTTTTCGGTGGAAGTTACTTCTTTGGACTGGCTTTTACAGAGACCGCCTTCCGGGCCGGACATACCGTGACGTTGCTCAATCGGGGGAACCGTCCTCTGGGGTCGGAAAAGATCCGGGAATTTCATCTGGACCGGCATGACGGGGACGCTCTGGCGGCGCTTCCTGCGGAGCATTTTGACGCCGTGGTGGACTTCTGCGGCTATGGACCGGGGGATATTTCCCTGGTGTTTGAACGGGCGGGCTTCACCTTTGACCGCTATGTCTTCATCAGCACCTGCGATGTGTATCGCCGGGGAACCGGACAGGTGATGGCGGAGGATGGGGAATTTGAAACCCGGGATTTCGGAGGAGAAGCGGGGGCTTATATCCTCGGAAAAGTGGCGCTGGAGCAGGAACTGGTGCGGTGCTGTTCCGAGGTACGGCCGGGAGTGTCGCGCACAGTGATACGGCCTGCTTTTTTGTACGGACCTGGAAATTATGCGCCCCGGGAGAACCTGTATTTCGAATGGATCAAGAGCGCCGGGAAAATCCTGTCTTTGACAGATTCTGACGGAGTTTTCTATATGGTCTATGTGGAGGATGCCGCCCGGGCGGTGCTCCTTGCCTGCGAGACGGACGAGGGCGATACCGCATACAATCTATGTGGGGCTTCAGCGCTGACCTATGGGGATTTTGAGGCCGCGCTGGAACAGGCGGCCGGTCCTTTTGAGAAGCAGTTTGTGACGGTGGCACAGGTGAGCGAGGCCGGCGTGCCACTGCCATTTCCCTTGACGGCGGCAGAATCTGAGCGGTACGACGGGACGAAGATCATAGAAAAAGGACTCTCCTACACCGGGTTGGAAACCGGTTTGAGAGAGACCTGGAGGTTTGTGAACGGAAAGACTTCCTGATCCGAAGACCACACGATTCCTCACAAGTACACAGCATAACGTTCCACAAACGACAAAACCGGGTGAATCCTTTCGGATCCGCCCGGTTCTTGTTTGTACCTGTATTTTAGTCGATCACGTTCCGTGCGCCCAGCACGTTCATGTAGTTGATATCACTGATAATGACGCCCTTGCGGGAGTTGGCCGCGTGTACCACCTGGCCGCCTCCGATGTATAGGGCCACGTGAGTGCAGGAGCTCTTGCCGTAGCAGATGATGTCGCCGGGCTGGATCTCATCCAGGGAAACACTCTTGCCGGCGGAGCTGTACTGGCCGGAAGGAGTACGGCTCAGACTGTAGCCGAAGTCCTTGTAAATGTAGCAGGTAAATCCGGAGCAATCCGTTCCGGTGGTGAGGCTCTGTCCGCCGTGGACGTACTTGTTGCCCACGAACTGCAGTGCATAGTCCACAATGGACTGACGGAGCTCCGTGGTTGTCTCGTTGGTCAGATCGGGAGCGGTCACCACAATGGTGGTGTCCTCCGCAGTGGAAGTATCCTCCGTCGCAGCCGCTGCTGCAGCCGCCGCTGCCGCTGCCTGTCTTGCCTTCAGCGCTTCCTGTGCGGCGATCTCCGCCCGGATCTCCTCCATGGAGCGGGCGTAAATGTATTCCTCGGAGAGGGTCGCATATTCTGCGGAAATGTATCCCTGCTTGCTGTCCGTGTACTGGATCAGGATCCAGTCACCCTGGACTTCAATGTATTCCACCTGCTCGCCGGCGGTGAGATATCCGATCCGCGCAGATTCTGCGTCGGGCTCGGAGCGTACGTTCAATCGGTTGGCTGTGATGGTGGCGTAGCGCTTGGTGTACTGGTCGATGACCTTGGCAGCTTCCACACCGGTGATGAAGTACTCGGCCTTGATGTAGCCTTCCACATCACCGCTGATGACCTGCAGCCATTCGCCGTCCTCCTCCGTCACAGAGGAAAGGACCTCTGCCACGGAACCATCGTACATGCGGCCCACCACTTCGGAATTGGTGTTGGACTCGCTTCTGACCTTCACATAGTGATCCACATTGGCGATGGCCAGGTTGCCGTACTCCTCATAGAGCTCGCTCATGAGGACGATCTCCAGTCCCAGCTCTTCCGCCTGACGGGCGATGACTTCATCACCCTCCAGAGACCCTCCCACTCCCAACACCGGGAGAAGGGTTGCAACACTGGTGCCGGTGGAACTTGCTTCTACAACGAGTTCTGATTCCGCTACATCAGATACTGTCTCGGCTTCTTCCGGGTTCACAGCCACTTCAGCGACAGCTTTCGTCTCCTCTACAGCTTCAGATGCTTCCACAGCTTCCTGTACTTCGGTGCTTTCAGCCGCCTGAACGGCTTCGCTTGCTTCGGACACTTCCGCCGCACTGGCATCTTTCCCGGATGCCGCGGTACCAATCCCAACCGAAACGATCACCAGGGCTGCTGCCAGCAAACCCGCTAATATCTTGTTTTTATGCGTGCGGGCCAGTTCCTTCGCCCGCTTGATCTTCTTTTCCATAGAGGCTATTGTAACAGACTCTTACGTAAACTTCCACTAAATATTACAAATTTGTTACAAATTTAATAATTTGATATAACCAGAAGCTTCCGCTGTTGCCAAAATGGCAGTGTTTGCCTTTTTCACGGGATTCGACTAAGATTATTTCGGAATGAAGAATCGCGGGTTTCATGCGAGAACACGCGACGAGAAGAAATGATCTGTCCCGGAGGAGGACATTGTGAAAAACAAATTCAAGATCATCGTGCTGACGGTACTTGGTGTCATGGGTGCCGGAGTGCTCAGCATACTTCTGATGCAGGCAGCGAACCGGTATCAGGAAATGGAAAACACGCAGATTGTTGCCGAAGCTGAGGCAGTTGCTTCAGCGGAGACGGAAGCCCTCATCCTGCAGCCGGAACCAATCCCCGAGCTTGAGGAGCAGGAACCCGAACCGGAACCGGTCTTTGAACCCTATGATATCCACATTCTGATGGTGGGGGACAACCTGCTGCATAAGGGTGTCATCCGAAGGGGTGAAACCGAGGACGGTTACAATTTTGATTTTGAATTTGAGCCCATCGCGGACTATCTGGATGCGGCGGATATCGCCATCATCAACCAGGAAGTGCCTCTGGCCGGCAACGACCGGGGATACCCCGGCTTCCCGAAATTCAACGCGCCGGTGGAAGTGGCGCAGGCCATCTCCGATGCGGGATTTGATGTGGTGCTGGCTGCCACAAATCACGCATACGACCAGGGTCTCAGCGGTCTCAAGAATTTCGCAGACCTGTTCCTGAATGATTATCCGAATCTCCTGCTCACCGGCATTCACGGCAGCGAGTACGACCGGGACGCGGAACTCCCCACGGTGGAGGATGAAAACGGCAATACTGTGATCCACGATGCAAGCCGCATTCCCCTCATCGAAGCCGGCGGCTACACCTTCGCCATCCTGAATTACACTTACGGCCCCAATATGGAGACCTTGCCTAAGGAGCTGAACGGTTATCTCGAACTTCTCTGTCCCCACAAGAAATCCACAGGCTTGATGGATTTCACCAACATCGATCCACAGGTGCTGGAGGATATCCGCCTGGCAGAAGAGATGGCGGACGTCACCATCGTCTGCCCCCACTGGGGTACCGAGTACACCTCCACTCCTTCCAAGTATCAGCAGAAATTTGCGGAGGCCATGGTGGAGGCCGGTGCCGATCTGATCCTCGGCGCTCATCCCCATGTGATCCAGCCGGTGGAAGTGGTCACCTCGGAGAACGGCAATTCCGCCCTCTGCTACTACTCCCTCGGAAACTACGTCTCCACTCAGAAGAAGCCCCTCTCTATGCTGGAAGCCATGGCCTGGGTCACCTTCCATGTGGAAGAGGATGGCATCTCCCTCTCCCTCGAGGATTCCTGCGCCATCCCCATGGTGGCCCACTACACTGCTCCTCCGACCCGCTTCGATCAAGTTTATTTACTCGAAGATTATTCAGAAGAGTTGGCCGAATCTCACGGCATCCGCAACTACGGTGAAGGCCGCCTCTACTATGACAAACTCCTCACCTGGAGCGATGAAATCCTCGGCGAATATGCCCGAAATGGCCGGGACATCCTGGACAATTTGGAACAGTAAGTATCCAAACGGAATCTCTTACTTCAGCTCATCCTCCAGGTACTGGATTGCGGCATCCAGCTGGTTGTCGAAGGGTTCGTCGGAGTTGTAGTAGGCGTCGGAATCGAAGGTTACCTCGATGTCGGGCTTGAATCCCTCGCCGTCGATGCAGATACCGTCGGGAGTGTAATACTTCTCAGTGGTCAGCTTCATGCCGGAGCCATCCTCGAAGGTGGCGAAGGTCTGGACCACACCCTTGCCGTAAGTCTTCGTGCCCATGGTGATGGCCATATCGTAAGCCTTCAGGGCACCCGTCAGGATCTCCGAAGCGCTGGCCGTGTAACCGTTGGTCAGGATCACGATGGGAATGTCCAGCTGATTCTTGCCGTCACAGGTAAACTCCTCACGATTTCCGAACACATCCTCCGTGTACACCACAAGACCCTTCGGCAGGATCTGCTGACCGATGTCCACAACCGCATCCAGCAGACCGCCGGTATTGGAGCGCAGATCGATGATCAGCGCCTTCATGTTCTTCTCCTTCAGATCGGACAGAGCCTTGCCGAACTGCTCCGGAGTCACAGACTCGAAAGTCTGGATCTGAATGTAACCGATCTCGTCCGTCTGCATCTCGTAAGTCACCGTCGTCACCTTGATCTCGTCACGGGTGGCGGTGAGATCCAGATAGTCACCGGCGGAAGTCCGATAGACCGTGATGACCACATCCGTGCCCTTGTCGCCGCGGATCATCTTCACTACTTCGTCCAGTGTCATGCCTTCCACATCCGTGCCGTCCACAGCAGTGATGATATCATCCGCCATCAGACCCGCACGCTCTGCGGGAGAATCCGCATAAACACTGCTGATGGTAGGCAGATTGTTCTCACTCATGAACAGCAGCGCGCCGATGCCGTAGAAGGTTCCCTCGTAATCACTGAAGAGATCGTTCAGCTCCTCCACGGTGTAATACTCTGCATAACGATCACCGGAGCCGGCCACAAGGCCGTCGATGACTCCCCGCTCCAGCTTCTCATTGTCGATGTCATAGATGGAGTAGATCTGGAACAGAGCCGCGATATCGTCCAGCTTCTGCAGCGTCTCCTCGCTCACAATGGAATCCGTGTCGTAATAATCCGAGATGCCCGTAAGGCTGTTCTCCAGCGTGTCATTATTCTGCGCCACACCGGGAGTGTTGGATCCGCCGCCCAGGGTCAGATACAGGCCCACACAGATCAGCGTCACCAGTGCGGTGCACAGCAGGCCAACCACTGCTCCCAGCCAGAAATCCTTGGCACTGAAGCCCTTCTTTGTTTCTGTGTTCTGAAATTCCATGTTTTGATTTTCCATACTTCACTGTCCTACTTTCCGAGATAAGTCCAGGGCGATACGTAACTGCCGTCCTTGCGGACACCAAAATGCAGATGGTTACCCGTGGAACGCCCTGTGGTTCCCACGGCTGCGATAGTCTCCCCTTTTACCACTACATCGCCCTTGGATACATACAGGGCGGATGCGTGCATATAAAGTGTGTACAACTCGTCTCCATGATCGATCATGATGTAGTTGCCCATGGAGGAACTGTATCCGGCCGCCGCAACAGTGCCGTCATAGGCGGCATAGATGGCGGTTCCGGCAGGTGCGGCAAAATCCACACCGTTGTGGAATTTCTCCACCTTGAGGGTGGGATGCATCCGCATTCCGTAATCGTCGGAAATGCGGGTGTAGGTTGCAATGGGCTGGCAGAAGGTTCCGCCGTCGTAAGTGATGACCTTACCGTTGTTGGCCAGAAGCCGCTTCTTCTCTTCGATGATGGCGGCCTCCAGGATGGCGATCTCTTCGTCCTGCTGCTTGATGTTGGCGTCGTACTCTTCGATGGTGCTGATGGTCTTGTTGATCTTACTGTCGTAAGCAGCGATGTCTTCCTTCTTCTGCCTGATCAACTCCTCCATGTTGGCTTCTTCCTGCTCCACATTGAACTTGGTCTCGTCCAGCAACTGCTTTTCCAGATCCAGCTCCTGCAGGCAAAGCTCCACATACTCGCGGTTGGCGATGTACTCTTCCCATTTGCCCCGGTCGTATTCCACCACACGCTCGATGTAGATGGCCCGGTTCAGCATTTCCTGCAGGCTCTGGGCCTCCAGGAGAGACTCGATCATCTGCTTGTCGCCCTTCTCGTACATCATCCGCATCCGGCGGATCATGGAATCATGCTGCTCCTCCTCCACGATCCGGGCATTGGCCAGTTCCTCTTCCGTCCGGGTGATCTGGGCTTCCTTGTCCTTGATCTGCTGCTTCAGGGCATCAATGTTGGCCTGAATGGCAGCAAGGTTCTCGTCCAGCTGTTTCACATAGGCGGTGAGGTCGGACTTCTGGGACTCCAGGGATTTCCGGAGGGCCTTCAGATCCGTCACCTGCTTCTGCAGGTTCTCCTTCTCCTTCTCCGCCGCCTTGATCTCTTTCTGCTTCTGCTCGATGGCGGCGTTGGTGACACTGCCGGCGGATTTAGCGAAGGTGGTGAGCTGCAGGGAAGTCATGGCACACAGACAGACCAGGACAATGGCCGCAATGCGGCGAAATGCCCTGGTCCTCCCCTCGTTTTCTCTATGCTCTTTGTGGGTTTCGCTTCTCCACATAGATTAAACTCTTAAGTGCTTTCTGACGGTTACAAAGCTTCCCAGGAAACCGATGCCCACACCAACCAGCAGGGACACGGGAAGCAGGAAGGCCATGATGGTCTCCAGAGACAGGAAGTTCAGGAGGCTGCTCATCATGGTGAAACGCTCGGTGATGTAATTCAGCACATAGCCGTACAGCTTGTAGATCAGGACCAGCGGGATGGCAGCTCCCAGCAGACCGATGAGCATGCCTTCCAACACGAAGGGCGCACGAACAAAGAAGTCCGTGGCACCGATGTACTTCATGATGCCGATCTCCTCCGCACGGACGGAAATGCCCACACGGACGGTGTTGCTGATGAGGAATACGCTGACTGCAAGCAGGATGACGATGATCGCGATGGAAACATAGGCAATCAGCAGGTTCATGCCGCTGAGAGTGTTGGCGGTCACTTCGGAATAATTGACCTTGCGAACTTCGCTCATGGACTCCAGCCAGGTCACCAGACTGCTCTGCATGGAGACGTCGCTGAGGAATACCTCGTGGTTGTGCTCGCCCTTCAGGGGGTTCTCCGGGAAGCCTTCCTGATAATCGGGGCCGAAATATGCGGGGCCGAACTCTGCCCAGATCTCATCGTCGCTGTGGTAGACCACTTCGGATACTTCCACACGGTTCAGGATCTGCTTCTCGATCTCCTTGATCCGCTCTTCGGTGGTGGTGTCCGTGTAGAAAACGGTGACCGACACGCCCTGTTCAGCGGTCATGACGATGTTCTGCAGGTTCGCTACAATACCGTAAAACAGTCCGAACAGGAAGAGGCAGGCTCCAATAGTGGCAACGGATGCCAGAGAGTACCAGCCGTTCCGGAACAGGTTGCGAACGCCCTGCCAGAGGGTATACAAAAAAGTTCTAATCTTCATTGACGTAGGTTCCTTCTTCTTCGTCGCTGATGACGACGCCCTTTCTCATTGCGACCACGCGCTTCTTCATGGCATTGACGATCTCCGGGTTATGGGTGACCACGATGACGGTGGTTCCCTGCTCGTTGATCTCCTCCAGGAGGCTCATGATCTCCCAGGTGTTGTTGGGATCCAGATTACCGGTGGGCTCGTCCGCCAGCAGAATGGAGGGACGGTTCACCAGCGCACGGGCCAGAGCAACACGCTGCTGCTCACCGCCGGAAAGCTTCCGGACGGAGGCGCGGTATTTGCCTGCCAGTCCCACCATGGACAGAACGCTGGGAACGTTGCGGCGCATCTCACGGCTGGGGACCTCGATGATCCTCTGTGCAAAGGCCACGTTGTCATAGACGTTCCGATCCTTCAGCAGCCGGAAATCCTGGAACACGACGCCCAGATTGCGGCGGAACTTGGGGATCTGGCTGTGGCGCAGCTTCTTGGTATTCTGCCCCATAACATAAACGTTGCCGCTGGTAGGCACTAACTCTCTCAGCAGCAACCGAATAAGAGTGGATTTACCGGATCCGCTGTCGCCGACCACAAATACAAACTCACCCTTCGCAATATGCAATGATACATTGTCGATGGCAGGAGCACCGTTCTCGGGGTACTCCATGCTGGCATTCTCAAGACAGATAATGCCCTGTTCCTCGATGAACTGTTCCTGCATCCGACGCTTTTCTTCTCTGGTAGCCATTCAAAACGATCCTTACTTAGAAGTTATTGTTGTTCTCCATGTAGTTCATATACTTCACCACCATCAGTGCGATCTTGAAGGTGATGGCATCTTCGAACACTCTCAGATCCAGCCCGGTGCTCTTCTGAAGCTTATCCAGGCGGTACACCAGCGTGTTGCGGTGAATGAACAGCTGACGGGAAGTCTCGGACACGTTCAGGCTGTTCTCGAAGAACTTGTTGATGGTGGGCAGTGTCTCATCATCGAACTCATCGGGATAACGATCGCCGAAGATCTCCTTGATGAACATTCTGCACAGAGGGATGGGCAGCTGATAGATCAGACGGCCGATTCCCAGCTCGCTGTAAGCCACGATATTCTTCTCGTCGAAGAAGATTTTTCCTACGTCGGCTGCCATCTTGGCTTCCTTGTAGGAACGGCTGACTTCCTTGATCTCTGCCACAACGGTACCGTAAGCGATACGGATCCCGGGCAGACCTTCCTTCGCCAGATAGCTGCTGAGCGCGTTGGCGGTCTTTTCGATCTCACGGGTCGCATCCATGGCGGAGAGCTCCTTCACCACGATGACATTGCTCTCGTCCACGGCGGTGACGAAATCCTTGGTGCCGGTACCGAAATGGGTACGGGTCAGCTCCAGAACGTTGTTATCCTTGGATCCGCCGGCTTCCACCACGAAGACCACGCGGGGCACTTCGTTGGTGATATGGAGCTTCTTGGAACGGCTGTAGATATCCACCAACAGCAGGTTATCCAGCAGCAGGTTCTTGATAAAGTTATCTTTGTCGAAACGCTCTTTGTATGCCACCAGAAGATTCTGGATCTGGAACGCAGCAAGTTTTCCCAGAGTATATGCGTCCTCGCCGGCTCCCCCAACCACGAGAATATACTCCAGTGTCTGCTCGTCATAGATCTTGAAATACTGATGTCCCTGGATCTCCTGAGAATCCGCAGGAGAGGTCGCAAAGGAACCGGCCTGATCCGCACAGCTCGAGAAATCGGCTGTGGATGCCACGTCCTTTCCTTCCGGGTCCATCACACACAGATCCACGCGTGCGATATTCTTCATCCCGTCTAATATGTTCTGTAAAATCTGATTCGATATCATAGGGGCCCCCTTATGCACCCGATGGGTCGGATGCGGTTACCTTCCGAATCGTCTTCTGTGACGATTCACTTCTCTATCCACTTTACATAAAAATACACAAAAAAGCAATACGGTTTTTGGTTATATTTGGGAAAATCTAACGGTTTGGACACACAAACAGCACAGTAAAATATACCCAAAAGAATCAGAAGATACAGCAAAGGGCCGCATCTTGCGATGCGGCCCCTCGTTATTAAATTGTTGTCGGATCAGACAGACATATCGAAATTGCTTCCGACTGCCGGGTTCACACTGCGTTCCATGGCAGCGGAATCGATCATCTTAATTACCCCTTGTCCTACGGACTCGTTGACGTCCAGTGTCTTTGCCAGCATTTCCGTACTGACAGCCTGTGCGACACCACCGGTGGCATAGGAAGCGGATAATGCCGTAAGATCCGGCGTGATCCCAATACTCATGCTACGCATCCCTCCTTCCATGGTAGGAGCGGAACGCTCTCGTTCACTTAAGCGCCCCACAAGTTAACACGTTTCGAGTACCTATATTTTACCGCAAAGTGACCTGCCATGCAAGCGGTGGGAAACCCTGCGGCTACCCGGGTAAAACTTCGGGTATTTTCCAGTATATCGGCTGTTTTCGCCGAAAAAATCAGGCCTTGCGATAGGATGCGGTGATGGTTTTTTCTCCGATGGAGATGGCACCTTCCTTCAGGAGCTTGCCCACAGCGCGCTTGAACTGTGCCTTGCTCATGCCGGTCTCCCGGAGAATCACCTCGGGCAGTGCCTTGTCATTGAAGGGCAGGACTCCGTCGTAGCTGTCGATGAGGGCCATGATGCGCTCCGCATCGGACTCTCTCTGGGCGTAACCCTTGTCACGGACTGCCAGCTCCAGTCTGCCGTCCTCCAGCACGCGGGCCACCCGGGCGGTGACGCTGCGGCCGATCTGCAGCTTCTCTGCGGCGCCGTACATTTCCTTCTTGGGGATCAGCGCGGAATAAATATCGTCCACGGCCACAAAGGCGCCGAAATTATCACTGAGGTTGTACACGGTTCCCGTGACGGTGTCGTCCTTCTTGTAGGAAGAATCTGCACGGAGGGCGGGATATACGTTCATGGTAGCGCACAGGCGCTGGCTCTTGTCGATGTAAAGGGTCACCAGCGGGGTATCGCCCTCCTTCACCCGAACCTCCTGCTCCCGGAAGGGCAGCAGCAGATCCTTGTCCAGGCCCCACTCCAGGAACGCGCCGACTTTGGCCACCTGGGCCACTTTCAGCCGGGCCACGGTGCCGATCATCAGCAGGGGCTGGCGGGTGGTGGCGATGAGGCGGTCTTCGGAATCCTTGTACAGGAATACTTCCAGGGAATCGCCCACTTTGGTTCCCTCCGGAACCTGGCGGATGGGAAGCAGGACTTTTTCCTTTTCCTTCTCATTTCCCGGGGTCTCAGCAAGATATACGCCGAAATCCACCTGTTTGATGACTACGAGGGTCTGTTTTTCTCCAAGCTTTAACATAAATCTCTCCTCCGGATCACTTCCGGATAAAACTGACAATGGCATAAGGTTTGCCTTCCCCATCGTTCATGGAGACGATGAGGGTGCCGTCCTCCGTATGAGAGAGGGCGGGGTGCAGGGTGTCACCAAGGAAAACCTGTCGCCGATATTCCGCACGGAGCTCTCCGATCTCGAAGTCCTCCGGCAGATAGTTCATAGCCAGAGTAACATACTGGCCGTTGTTCACATGATGATTGGTGTCCAGATGGGCGTGGGTGATAAGGATGGGTTCCCGCTCCTCGTCCGCTTCCGGCACCTTGATCTTCCGGGGCGCATACTCCATCTCCAGCCGTTCCCGGATGTCATAGCGCTCCAGCATTTCCGGGGTCACACCCACAGGGCGGCCCTTTTCGGTATCGATGAGGGTCCAGACAGAATTGGCCCGGACCAGATAATTTCCCTCCGGGTCCTGCATCCAGAAATTACGCAGCCCCATGAAGCTTTTCAGCTCGTAGGGAGCGGTGGAAACGGTGATCTCCTCCCCCATGAGGGGACGGCGGTCTACCTTGATCTGCCAGAAATTGATGACCCACATCATGTGGCGTTCGGTCAGGTAATCGATCCCGACCTCAAGATCCTCGGACTGAAAATTGGAACAGTCCTGAAAATAATTGACGATGCCGGCGATGCTCAGCTTTCTCTCGCTGTCCACCTCGCTGTACCGTACTCGCGACTGAAAGGAATACATAGTTTCTCCCATCGATGGTTCTTTCTTTTACTGCATTTCTCAGGCCTGCATCACCAGCTCCATCAGCACATTGGCAAACATGGAATACAGGATCAGTCCAAGAGAAAGCAGGATGAACAGGATCATGCCCAGGTTCAGGATCACGGTGGAGAATCTCTGTCCCTTGGGGATCACGATCTCGCCGGGCTTCAGGACGATCCGGCGCTTAAATACAAAGAACAGCACGACACCGGTGATGACCAGTGCAACGATGAACAGGAAATAGAATCCCATGAGGGCCAGTCCGGCTGCGTGCTCGGTCATGATCTGCATCATGGCCTCGGGATCATTTGCGCTTTCCTGCAGAGCTTCCGCAAACTCCATGTATCCGCTCTTGCTGAGGATCCAGATGGCCACCACGGAGCCCATGAAGTTGATGATCATGTGCATCAGCATGGTGATGCGGACATCGCCGTACTTGCAGTAAACATAGGCAAAGACAACACCCAGCACAAAGGCATACACGAACTGGGTCAGGTTGCCGTGGAACAGGCCGAAGATCAGGCCGCTGACCACGCAGGCGGTTCCTTCACCGTACACCAGCATGCGATCCACCAGAAGCTTCCGGAAGATCAGTTCCTCCATGATAGGCGCTCCCACCACTGCAAAGATCACCACAACCCAGTTGTTATCCATGAGAAGCATCTGCACCGCATTGGTGGAGGCTGTTGCGCCGGGCATCAGGGAATCAATGATGAGGCCGATTCCGGTGCCGATATAGTTGGACAGCACCATACCCGCATAAGCGATGATCAGGAACAGTAAAAAGGTTCCCACCCGGATGCTGCTCTTTTCCGGTGCCCTGCCGGGTACCCGGGTGATCAGCAGGATCATCAGCGGAAATCCGATGGCGTATTGGGAGATCAGGCTCACTGCCAGCTGTACATTGGTATCCGTTCTCATCTGCGGGATCACAAAGGCTGCGATGGCCTGGCACAGGATGATGACGGTGTAGAGCACGATGGCTCCCAGGAAGTAAAACAGAATAACTTTGGAAATACCCTTTTTTGCTTCTTGCATAATGTTCCCCTTTTCCCTGCGAATGTAAAATACTCAGATACAAAGAAATCCTCCGGCTTTCTTTCGAGAAGCGGAGGATTCTAAGCAGGGCTACAAGGATTCGAACCTTGAAAATGACGGAATCAGAATCCGCTGCCTTACCGTTTGGCTATAGCCCTAAATTCGCATTACCTGAACTACTATACACGATGACTTTTTAAAATGCAAGCACTTTTTTCGAAATTCCTGAAAAAAATTTACGGGAGCCCGGTGCGATGCACCGAACCCCCGCATTTATCGCATTTCCGAACCTTAGACCTCGAAGATCAGTTCCGCATAACCGGGTACGGGCCATGCTTCCTTGGCCACCATGGTCTCCAGCTCGTCCACGGGCTTTCTCAGAGCCTCCATGGCAGTGAAGACATCGTCCTTGTAGCTGAACGCCTTTGCCTTGGACTCGGTCATTTTCTGAGCCTTGGCAGTGGCTTCCTCAAGGGTTGCCAGAGCCTTGCGGGTCTCTGCCAGCTTCTCGGTGATGAGCTGCAGGGTCTCGGTCTGAATGGTGGCATCCACGCCTGCCTGCTTCACTGCGAGAACGGTCTGAGCAAGCTCGCCGGTGTACTTCATGACAGCGGGGATGTACTGCTTCTTGGCCATATCGATCATGGTCAGGGCTTCGATGTTGATATTCTTGGAATAGATCTCGTACAGAATCTCCTCACGTGAGATCAGCTCCGCCTTGGTGAAGATGCCGAACTTCTCGAAGAGGGCAACTGCCTTGTCGGTGGTCAGAGCACTGGATGCCTCCACCATGGAGCCTATATTGGGCAGTCCGCGGCGTGCAGCCTCCTCCTGCCATTCCTGAGAATAGCCGTCACCGTTGAAGATGATGCGCTGATGTTCCGTGAGATACTTCTTGATCAGGTCATGAACCGCCACATCGAAGTCATCCTGCTGCTCCAGATAGTCTGCAGCCTCGCAGAAAGCCTCTGCCACAATGGCGTTCAGGGTGGTGTTGGGGTCTGCCACGGAATCCTTGGAGCCCACCATACGGAACTCGAACTTGTTTCCGGTAAATGCAAAAGGTGAAGTGCGGTTACGGTCGGTGGCATCCTTCTCGATATCGGTCAGAGTGGATACACCGGTCAGAAGCTTGCCGCCGCGGATGGCGTGATCCGCCATACCGGTCTCGATGAGCTGCTTTACCACATCGTCCAGCTGCTCTCCCAGGAATACGGAAATGATGGCCGGAGGTGCCTCGTCGCCGCCCAGTCTGTGGTCGTTTCCAACATCAGCAGCGCTCTGGCGAAGCAGGTCTGCGTGAGTGTCCACCGCCTTGAGGATGCAGGAAAGGATCAGCAGGAACTGTACGTTCTCATTAGGGGTCTTGCCGGGATCCAGCAGATTGACACCATTGTCAGTTGTTAGGGACCAGTTGTCATGCTTACCGGAACCGTTGACGCCTGCGAAAGGCTTCTCATGCAGCAGGCAGTAAAGATTGTGGCGGGCCGCCACCTTCTTCATGGTCTCCATGATGAGCTGGTTGTGGTCCACGGCAATATTGGCGGTCTCGTAGATGGGTGCCAGCTCGTGCTGAGCGGGAGCCGCCTCGTTGTGCTGGGTCTTGGCAGTGACGCCAAGCTTCCACAGCTCGATATTCAGGTCTTTCATGTAAGCGCCTATGCGCTCGCGGATGGTGCCGAAGTAATGATCCTCCAGTTCCTGTCCCTTGGGAGCGGGTGCTCCGAAGAGGGTTCTGCCGGCGAAGATCAGGTCTTCTCTCTGCAGGTACTTATCGCGGTCCACCAGGAAGTACTCCTGCTCGGGTCCCACGTTTGCGGTGACCCGGGTGGCCTCCTTGTTGCCAAAGAGACGCACGATGCGCAGTGCCTGTGTGTTGATGGCTTCCATGGAACGGAGAAGGGGAGTCTTCTTATCCAGCGCCTCTCCGGTATAGGAACAGAATGCAGTGGGGATGCACAGGATCACGCCGGTGGCATCCTCCTTCAGGAATGCGGGAGAAGTGATATCCCACACGGTATATCCTCTTGCCTCGAAGGTGGCTCTCAGTCCGCCGCTGGGGAAAGAAGATGCGTCAGGCTCGCCCTTGATGAGCTCCTTGCCGGAGAACTCCAGGAGCATTCTGCCCTCCTCATCGGGATGGGTCACGAATGCATCATGCTTCTCGGCAGTGATACCGGTCAGAGGCTGGAACCAGTGGGTGAAATGAGTCGCTCCGTTCTCCACTGCCCAATCCTTCATGGCTTTTGCAACAACATCCGCGGAGTCCTTGCTGAGCTCGCCGCCCTGCTCCATCACCTTCTTCACTTCCCGGTACACGCCCTTGGGAAGGCGCTCTTTCATCTTGCCCAGGGTGAATACTTTGCTTCCGAAGATCTCTTCCACATTCAATACTTCACTCATTCTGTATCGGTCCCTTTCTTTTTATTGGGAAATTCTAAGTCAAACCAATTAAACAAAATTTACCTTATCGCTTTGAAAAAAGCAATCCTTTTCCTATCGGCTTCCCTTCTTCCGGATCAGGTCTCCCACTTCCGGCATCTCGGAAAGCTTCACCCGGATACGCTCGGAGGCATGAGGGCAGGACTCCACAGCAGAGCCGTCCGCGCCGTACATTTCCAGCACCTGCACGGTAAGATCCCTGCCGTCGGGCTTCATGATCTCCACTTCTTCTCCCACAGAAAATTTGTTTTTCTGCTCGAAGGATGCAAGGCCGTCCTCCACTCCATCGATCATAGCAAGATACACGGCTTCGCTCTTGTAGGTGTTGCTGCCGTAGATCTGGCTGTTCTCATCCGGCTTTCCATAGAAGAAACCGGTGCAGAATTCCCGGTAGGTGCACATGGCGATCTGCTCCCGGTACCAGTCCAGGTTGGCCTCGTACTTCTCCGAGGACTCGAAATGATCATCGATGGCACGGCGATAGGTGCGGGCCACGGTGGCCACATAGAGCGCCGTCTTCATACGTCCCTCCACCTTGAAGGAGTCAATGCCTGCTGCCACCAGATCGGGAATGTGCTCGATCATGCACAGGTCCTTGGAGTTGAAGATAAAGGTTCCCCGGTCCGTCTCCTCGATGGGCATGTACTGACCGGGTCTGGTCTCCTCCATCACCGCATACTTCCAGCGGCAGGGGTGAGTGCAGGCTCCGTGGTTTGCATCCCGTCCGGTAAGGAAATTGGACAGGAGGCACCGGCCGGAGTAGGAAATGCACATGGCTCCGTGGACAAAGCTCTCGATCTCCAGCTCATCGGGAATGTGATCCCGGATCTGACGAAGCTCGGTGAGGCTCAGCTCTCTTGCGCTGACCACACGCTTTGCTCCCATCTTATGCCAGAAGAGATAGGTCTGGTAGTTGGTGTTGTTTGCCTGGGTGGAGATGTGGATCTCCGCTTCGGGCCACACTTCCCGGCAGACGGAATACATTCCCGGATCCGAGACGATGAGGGCATCCGGCGGGTAGGGCTTCATATCCCGAAGCTCTGCAAAGTATTCTGCGGCTCCCTCCAGATCGTAATTGTGTGCCAGAATGTTGGCGGTGACGAAGACTCTGACGCCGTGCTCATGGGCAAAGGCGATACTCTCCGCCATCTCCTTGGGTCCGAAATTCTTCGCCTTGGCGCGAAGACCGAAGGCCTCGCCTCCGATATAGACCGCATCCGCGCCGTAGCGCACTGCGGTCCGCAGCACTTCGGGGCTTCCCGCGGGTATTAACAGTTCCGGTTTCTGTCCCGGCAAATGTCCTGTGTTTCTCAATATTGACCTACGCTTTCTTTGTGCTCAGAGTGATTCCGTCCCCCACAGAGAGGATGCAGGTTTCCAGCTGAGGATTGTGGTTGATCTCGTACAAATACTCCCGCATGCGGGAATGAATGGTGCGGTTCCGTCTCGTGACGGCGAAGCGGGACTCGGTGACGTCCCCGTCCTGAAGCACATTGTCCGTCACCAGCAGGCCTCCCGCGGGCATAAGCCGCAGCAGGTCCGGCAGGAAATGGATGTACTGCCCCTTGGCCGCATCCAGGAAGATGATGTCATAGGTGCCTTCCAGGGTCTTCAGGATCTCTGTGGCATCTCCCTCCAGCAAAGTGATCCGATCCTCCCGTCCGGCGCGCTTGAAGTTGGCCTTGGCCACGGGGATCCTCTTTTCATAATTTTCAATGGTGGTAATGTGGCAGTCCTGCGGTGCGTATTCGCTCATCAGTAAAGCAGAAAAGCCGACAGCGGTCCCGACTTCCAGGATGCGCTTCGGCTTTGCATACGTTACCAGAAATCGCAGGAGATTCTGCACAGGTCTGCGGATGATGGGAACATCGGCCGCCAGGGCTTCCTGCTCGATCTCATCCAGCAAAGGCACATTACCCGCACTCATCAGCTCGATGAATGCACTCATGCGCTCGTCTACGATCATTTCGTCTCTTCCTCTTCTTCGTCTGCTCCCGCCATGACGGCAAACATTTCCTCCGCAGTCATGCCGGTATTCAGGGTAAAGGTGCCGCCCTTCATGTCTTCCCGGTACTCGGATCCGTAATACTGGAGCACCAGCAGGATCCAGTCTCGGGTGAGACCTTTCTCCTCAAAGAGTTCCCCCAGCTCCTTGGCGGAGAAATCCAGAGGTACCGTGATGGTGACATCCTTACCGGCGCCGGCGGTGGCCACGGGTTCTTCCGTGAACACGCGGTAGCCGTAGTCATAGCACTTTGCGGCACCGGTATAGATGATGTAGATGACTGCAATGATGAGGGCCAGGCGGAAGATGATGTCGAAGACATTTCCCACCAGGTCCAGCAATTTGGAACCGGACATTTTTTGTTACCTCACTGTGATATTACGATTAACCTACGGATTGCTTCGCCCGTACCGGGCTCTCGCAATCCTCCAACCATTCGCAATCCGCAGATTTCACCGCTTCGCGGGAAATCGCTACTTGCTCATAGTTGGGCGGGTCATACAAGCTCATCTGCTCATTCCTGCAAGCAGGATCGCAGCCTCGCTTGATTCCCCTGGTTAATCTACGTCGAACTCTATCGACTCGTAAATATGGAACATGCTCTGCTGCATCATGCGGCAGAAGGCCAGCTCGGAGGCCAGATAATTCTCCACCACGGGATTCTCCCGGAAGTCTTTGAATTCCGCACGGAATTCCTCGATGCGGACCAGGTCCGTATCCTGTGCCGACTCCAGGGCAAAATTGCGCTTTCGGTAATCATCGATCTGGCGCTTTAATTCCGGCACCTGATTGATGATATCCTGCTGCACCCGGTATTCCCGATAGACATCGGATTCCCGGATCGCCGTGATCAGTTCTTCGATCTTCTGCTCCACATTGTTCATAGCTGCCTACCTCTCGAGTCTGTTTACACTTCCTGAATGATCGGCAGGATCATGGGCCGGCGCTTGGTCTTCTTCCAGATATACTCACTGAGATCATCCCGAAGCGCGCCCTTGATGCGGTTCCAGTCCGCACCCACTGTCTCCAGGCAATCCTGCACCGTCTCCTCCGCAAGAAGTCTTGCTTCCTCCATCAGAGCATCGGATTCCTTGACATAGACAAATCCTCTGGAGACCAGATCCGGGCCCGCCATCAGCATGCCGCTGGACTTCTCCAGGCTCATGACCACGATCACCACACCGTCCTGAGACAGATGCTGACGATCACGGAGCACCACGTTGCCGACATCACCGACACCGAGGCCATCCACCAGGATATCGCCCACGGGAACCTTGCCCGTGACCTGCGCGTGCTGCTTGTCGTCAAACTCCAGCACATCACCGGTGGTCATGATAAAGATGTTCTCCTTGGCAATGCCCAGCTCATTGGCGATACGGGCCTGTGCCTTCAGATGCTTGTACTCTCCGTGTACGGGGACGGAATACTTGGGCTGTACCAGCGCGTAGATCAGCTTGATCTCTTCCTGACACGCGTGTCCGGAAACATGCACATCCTGGAAGATCACGTCCGCGCCCTTGATGAGGAGTTCGTTGATGATCTTGGTAACGGACTTCTCATTGCCGGGGATGGGGTGGGAGGAGAAGATAACCGTATCTCCCGCTCCGATGGTGATCTTGCGGTGGATGCCCTCCGCCATACGGCTCAGAGCCGCCATACTCTCACCCTGAGAACCGGTGGTGATGATGACCTGGCGCTCAGGAGGGAAATTCTTCAGCACATCGATGTCCACCAGGGTATCCTCGGGAATGCTGATGCAGCCGAGACGCTGTGCGACATCAATGATATTGACCATGCTGCGGCCTTCCACGCTGACCTTGCGGCCAAACTTGTAGGCGGAGTTGATGATCTGTTGCACGCGGTCCACGTTGGAAGCAAAGGTTGCCACGAAGATACGGGTATTTTTGTGCTCCTCGAACAGCGTGTCAAAGGTGTGACCCACAGTGCGCTCTGAGGGGGTAAATCCCGGGCGCTCCGCATTGGTGGAGTCACACAGCAGGGCCAGAACGCCCTTCTTGCCCAGCTCGGCGAACCGCTGAAGATCGATGGCGTCGCCGAAGACAGGGGTGTAATCAACTTTAAAGTCTCCGGTGTGGATGATGGTACCCACTGGAGAATAGATGGCCAGTGCAGCAGCATCCACGATGCTGTGGTTGGTGCGGATGAACTCCACACGGAACTGGCCCAGAGTGATGAACTGTCCGAACTTCACCACCTTGCGACGGGTGCTTTCCATCATTTCATGCTCTGTCAGTTTGTTCTCGATAATGCCCATGGTCAGACGCGTAGCGTAGATGGGCACATTGATATCCCTGAGAACATAGGGGATGGATCCGATGTGGTCCTCGTGACCGTGGGTGATGACGAATCCCTTCACCTTCTGGATGTTATCCTTCAGATAGGTCACGTCAGGGATGACCAGGTCCACGCCCAGCATATCGTCTGCCGGGAATGCCAGACCGCAGTCCACCACAATGATACTGTCCTCGTACTCGAAGGCAGTAATGTTCATTCCAATCTGTTCCAGACCTCCCAAAGGGATGATCTTCAGTCTGGGACCGTTATTCAGTTTTGCTTTCCTACTCAATTAAAATCCTCCGTGCCCAGCGGATCATTTCCGGCGATCAGGCTTCCGCGCCCGGTCACTCATCAGGCTGTTCCAGAAGGGTGTCCTCCAGGAGGTCTTCAAAGACCCCGGAGACGGCTTCGAGTTCTTCGTCGTCAGATACGATCTCGTATCTGCCCTCCTCGTCACCGTCACTGGAAAGATCCTTCAGGATATAGGCGTCCCCGTCCCCTTCTTCCACGTCTGTTACCAGAATATAGTCCGTGCCCCCAAGTCTGGTCTGCTCCAGCACAAAGAAGTTGACGGTCTCGCCGTTTTCCTGTGTAAAAATGATCTTTTCGGGTTTTGTTTCACTCATTCTTCGTTACCTTGTTTACTCTCGGCAGCTCTGCGATCCAGATACCCCTGCAGGATCAGCTGTGCTGCAATACGATCTACGTATTCTTTCCGGTTTTCTCTGCGGATACCGGCCTCCATCATGGCGTTGTCCGCCATTACTGTCGTCAGTCTTTCGTCATACAGGTGTACGGGCAGTCCCGTCCGGCGCTCCAGTTTCTCCTGAAACTCCCGGGTCAGCTCCACGCGCACGCCCTCTGTTCCGTTCATATTCATGGGCAGACCCAGCACGATCTCTCCCACTTCATATTCCCCGATCAGCTCCTCGATCCGCGCCAGGGTCTTCCGCAGTTGGTTTTCCTTCTCTCTGCGGATGATCTCCACTCCCTGGGCAGTGAGAAACAACGGATCGCTCACCGCCACACCGACGGTCTTGGATCCGAAATCCAATCCCATGATTCGCATATGTCTTCCTCAAATCCGCCGGATCAGGTCCAGCCTCTGGTACGGATGTACTCCGTCAGCAGTTCCTCCACCAGCTCATCGCGCTCCACCTTCATGATCAGGCTTCTTGCCCCCTTGTGGCTGGTGATGTAAGTGGGATCGCCACTCATGATATATCCCACGATCTGATTCACCGGATTATATCCCTTTTCCTGCAGAGACTCATAAACCGCAGCAAGGACAGCCCTTGCACCGGTACTGGGGTCACTGGGAACTTCGAAAAATTGTGTATTTCCTAAATCCTGCATATGCTTCGCCTCATCAAAAACATGTACCTTCCGTTCCCGACATGGGGATTACCGACAGGTCAACTTTTATCATAACGGAATTTCACAGGTTTTTCAAGCCATCCGCCAAAGAGCGGTCAGGCTTTCTCCCCCAGAAGAGTGTCCTCCGTCAGGAAACCGAAAACACGAACGGTCACCATTTCTCCACAGGGGATCTCGGATTCCGCGGGAACCGCGATCCGGACGTAATCCCGGGTGTAACCGACAATGCACTTCCTGCCCGCGATGCGCTTCTCCTCCTCGAAGAGGACTTCCACCGTCTCATTCAGGTACTTCTCCCGGAAGGCTTTGGACTGCCGGGCTGTCATCTCCAGCAGGATCTTGCTGCGGCGGGCCTTCTCCGGCTCCGGCACCTGATCCGGCATCTTTTCTGCCCGGGTGCCCTTGCGCTTGGAGTACTGGAATACATGCATCTCGTAGAAGGAGATGCCCTCCAGATAGGCTCTGCCGGTTTCGAATTCCTCCGCCGTCTCGCCGGGGAAACCGACGATGACATCCGTGGTGATGGCGGGGCGGTCAAAGGCCTCCCGCAGGATGCGGACGCCCTCCAGGAATTCCTCCGTGGTGTAATGACGGTTCATGCGCTGCAGGGTTGCGTCGCAGCCGCTCTGCAGGGACAGGTGGAAATGAGGGCACAGGTTGGGAAGTGCCGCCATGCGGGCTGCGGATTCGGGGGTAATGGCGCGGGGTTCGAAGGAACCCATGCGGAGCCGCTCCAGTCCGGGGATGGCGCTGACTTTCTCCATCAGGTCGATGAGCTTGGTCTCTCCGCGATAATCCAGCATCTCGGTCTCGGCCCGCTCCTTGGGAATGGAGAGTCCCCGGGCCCAGGCATCATCGTCCAGGTCGATGCCGTAGCTGCTGATGTGGATACCCGTGAGGACCACTTCGCGATAGCCCTTGGCCACCAGATCCGTAATCTCCCGGACGATCTCATTGGCTCCGCGGCTCCGGACCCGTCCTCTGGCATAGGGGATCAGGCAGTAGGAGCAGAACTGGTTGCAGCCGTCCTGGATCTTGATGTAGGCTCTGGTATGCTCCGCAGTCTGTGTCAGGGTCATGGCTTCGTAACGGCATTCCCGGGACAGATCATCCACAAAGGTACCTTCCTCCGGACAGTCGCCGGAGACGATGGAATCATCCCACAGGCCCTTTTCCTTCAGGTGTTTCTCCAGGATATCCGCCAGCTGTGCCTTATGGTTGTTGCCGATGATGAGGTCCACGGCGGAATCTCTCGTCAGGTCCGCAGTGCCCGTCTGGGCATAGCAGCCCACTGCCACCACCACAGCTTCCGGATTCAGCTGTTTTGCGCGATGGAGCATCTGACGGCTCTTCCGATCCGCGATGTTGGTCACGGTGCAGGTGTTGACCACGTAGATGTCCGCCTTCTCTGAGAAGTCCACCATCTCGTACCCACGGCTCAGCACGATCTGCTGCATGACCTCCGTCTCATATGAGTTTGTTTTACATCCTAAATTGTGAAAAGCGATACTTTTCAAGAAAACCTCCGAAAAATGTCCTTATTTTCCGCCTTTATCTCCTTGACTTTTGAAAAATCAGTCGTTATCATGACATTGTAACAAGATAGAAGATTATTTAAACAGTTAGCGAACAACAAGGAGGAACATAAATGAAAACCGTAAAGATTTCCCTTAACTCCATCGACAAGGTAAAGAGCTTTGTCAACGACATCACCAAGTTTGATTATGACTTCGATCTGGTATCCGGAAGATATGTCATCGATGCAAAGTCCATCATGGGCATCTTCTCTCTGGATCTGTCCAAGCCCATCGACCTGAACATCCACACTGAGGATGGCGCAGACGAGGTTCTGGAAGTTCTGAAGCAGTACGAGGTTTAATCTCCCGTATCGAAGTTCGAATAAGTCTTTTGAAAGCCTGAGGCTATGTGCCTCAGGCTTTTTTTGTTGCACCAACCCGGCAATCGGGTGCCGCGCTCGCGCGAGCAGAGATTTGCCGGGTGCAAGAACATGGAGCACGAAGTGCGGAATGTTCATGGTGCAACCGCGAAGGGGAAGGGACCCCTTCGCGTTACTCCCCCACTGTGATGACCTCGTCCGTCTCGTAAGCCTTTGCCAGGAGCTCGTCGATGACATCATCCAGATGATGCTCATGCTTCCGGATCACCTTAACATTGGGCTTGGTCACGGGATGCTTTGCCACAAAAATGGTGCAGCAATCCTCGAAGGGAAGGACAGAAGTGTCATAAGTTCCGATCTTCTCGGAGATCTCCACGATCTCCTGCTTATCGAAGCCGATGAGGGGACGGTACACGGGCAGGGTGCAGACTTCGTTGGTGGCCACCATGGATGCCATGGTCTGAGATGCCACCTGGCCGATGTTCTCGCCGGTGATGAGGCCCTGGGCTCCGGCT